>Ga0222712_10005736_pt1 | contig 12450 bp, 14 predicted proteins | sample C33_657DmetaG_FD_165043 | JGI IMG/M metagenome (GOLD analysis project Ga0222712, IMG submission 165043) | Estuarine water microbial communities from San Francisco Bay, California, United States - C33_657D | ecosystem: Environmental > Aquatic > Marine > Unclassified | place: USA: California...
ATTTTAGGGCAGGGTGGTTTGTTGGTGATTTTGAACCATCCATTTTCAAGAATCCTTTTTTTGAGATAGCCCATCATAAGCATACTACTGGTCAAGAAACATTTCCCCATTATCATGCAGTAACTAATGAGTTAAATTATATTGTTGATGGTGAATTGATGGTTTCTGGAAATCATTTTAAGAGTGGAGATATGTGGATTTATGAACCAAATGAAGTTTCTGATGTTGAATTCTTAACAGATGTTAATCTTATTGTGATTAGATGGCCCTCCATTCCTTCAGATAAGTATATGGTATGAAACTGATAGCACATAGGGGAAATATATTTGGCCCAAATAAAAGTCAAGAAAATAAACGAGAGTATCTTGAAGAAGCAATTGCTAAAGGGTATGATGTTGAAATTGATTTATGGAAGGATGACCAATATTTCTATCTTGGGCATGATGAACCACAAAATCAAATATCTATAATGTGGTTGGTTCATAATAAAAATAACTTGTGGATTCATTGTAAAAATTTCAAAGCACTTGAATCAATGTCAAATATTCCAATAGATTTTAATTATTTTTGGCATGAAAACGATAAACATACTTTAACAAGTAAGGGTTATATTTGGTCTTATCCTGGGCAACCTTATAATTTAAAATCTATTATTGTTATGCCTGAAAAAAATGACTTGTTAAAATTCTATTGTAATGATATAATAACAGATGCGAAAGACTATAATTGCTTTGGTATTTGCAGTGATTATGTAAGTAAAATTATTATTTAAATTTTTTTTTTAAAATGACATCTACGATTATACCTGGGTTATTGGAACTGAAAAAATATGAAAGTTTAAACATTGTTGATGTTGGTGCCGCAAGGGCTTCTTTTTTGGTTGAACTTGAAAAAATCTTTGATTTAAGTAAAGTTTTTTCAATCGGAATAGATCCAGTAAATCATGGAGTCTCAAGTCGATATACTAAGTTCTATCAAGTGTGTGTGGATAATGTTGACTCCAATATTAAAGGAAAATTTTTTAAAAATAGTGTAGATGATCAAGCAGGGTCTCTATCAATTTCTACTGATGATAGAAAAGACCAATTTGATTCTGGACATGATGTTGATATTTTAAATTTGGAAACTATTATCAATGAGCATTTACCTTCTGGAACTATACATTTTATAAAAATCGATGCTGAAGGAAGAGATATGCATATTGTAAAATCTTTATCTGATGCTAACTTAAAAAGAACAAAGTTTATTTCTGTTGAGTGCTCAAACTATACTCCAAGATTTGAGGGTGAATGTGTTAAGAGTGAGTGTATAGATTATATGAAAGAAAAAAACTTCTTTGTTTTTCATGATTACAACGCTGAGCATGATCCTAATAATGGACTTCCTGTTAGTGATGTAATATTTGCAAATAGAGAAGAAATATGAAAATAGCACTATGTCTTTCTGGACAACCAAGAGTTGTAGATATTGGTTTTCATAAATTAAATCAATCAATTCTTCAGCATAATGATGTTGATGTTTTTATTCATACTTGGTTTGACCCAGAAAATTTGAGTACTAATTCAGTAATTCCTGGGAGAGAATCTCATCACATTGAACCTCAAGCAATTGATAAATTAGTTCACTATTATCAACCCAAACAGATAATGGTTGAAAAACCAAAGAAGTGGAAAAGACGATATGAGTTTCCTGATAAAGTTTTCACACATGCACACACTTGGGCTCTTGAAGTGTCTGCTGGTTTAGAGGTTGCAAAGGATTATATTTGTGACACTACAAATAGTATGTTTTATAGTATAATGATGGCAAATCTATTAAAAGAACAATACTCTGTTGAGACTGGGACTGAATATGATCTTGTCATTAGAAATAGGATTGACTATTCTCCTCATGTTGTCTTAAACTTAAATGATATAGTAGTAGATGACGAAACCTTAATATATCAAGATCTTCATCAACCAGATGGTATGATTAGTGATTGGTTTGGTATGGGCACGACAAATACTATGAATATTTTTTCTGGTGTTTACAATCAAATTGGACAACTGATTCGTCAATCAAATAAAGTTGATGGATATTGGTGTAATGAACTTCTCTTAAAACACCATATTGCAAATAATAAAATTAAAACAAATCCCGTAGACTATCAAGTTCATTACTAATATGAAGAAAGCACTTATCACTGGAATTACTGGTCAGGATGGATCTTATCTTGCAGATCTACTTTTGAGTAAGGGGTATCAAGTTCATGGTATTATCCGTAGAAACTCTACTTCAGATTGTACAGATAGAATTAATTACTTGTTGAGCAACCCAAGAATTACGCTTCATTATGGAGATCTAACAGATTTTTCTAATGTAACATCGATTATTCAAGAAACTAGGCCTGATGAAATTTATAATCTTGCTGCACAAAGTCATGTAAAAGTGTCATTTTCCAATGCACTTTATACTGCTGATGTAGATGCTCTTGGTGTTTGTCGTATTTTAGAAGCACTAAAAATTCTTGGTATGATTAATACCACTAAATTTTATCAAGCAAGTACTTCGGAGATGTATGGTCTCGTACAAGAAATTCCGCAGAGAGAGAATACTCGTTTCCATCCACGCTCACCTTATGGAGTAGCAAAACTCTATGCTCATTGGATTACTAAAAATTATCGAGAAGCATATGGATTATTTGGGTGTAATGGGATTCTGTTTAATCATGAAAGTCCACGTAGAGGTGAAACCTTTGTAACGCGAAAAATTACTAAGACTCTTTCTGAAATTAAAAGTGGGAAACGCAAAGCACCCTTAGAGCTTGGCAATATGGACGCAAAACGTGATTGGGGTCATGCAAAAGATTATGTTGAAGCCATGTGGTTGATGTTACAATCTGAAACCCCAGATGATTATGTCATTGCAATGGGTGAGCAGCATTCGGTGCGTGAGTTTGTTGATATTGCATGTAAGCATATTGGTTTTGATATTGAATGGAAAGGAAGTGGTGTGAATGAAGTTGCTATTATTAAAGAAACTGGTGAAGTTTTAGTAAAAGTTAATCCTGATTTTTATCGTCCTGCCGAAGTTGAATCTTTGGTTGGCGATTCTTCTTATGCAAAAAATAAAATTGGATGGAGTCCAAAATATTCATTCGCGGATCTTGTAAAAGAAATGTGCGATAGTGATATGGAGTTGGTTAAGTGAATAAAAAAATTATTCTATGGGGGTCTTTGTATGGGCAAAACACCCACTCATACATCTACTGGGGGTTGAAGAGGGCATTTGAAAGACTTGGATGCGAAGTTCATTGGTTTAGCGATCAAAATTACCCTACTGATTTTGATTATAATAACTGTGTTTTTATAGTTGATAATCAAGGTCTGACAGATCAAAATTGTCCTGTTATTGATAATGGAATCTATTTTTCATATGATGTCTTTAAAAATAACAAATACCTAAACAAAGTAAAATCTCTTATTAATTTTAGAGTTGCTGAATATCAACAAAAATTTAAAGAGGATGATAGATATTGTGAAATTGAAAAAGGTGTAATGTTTGACACTCAAGCACCAGAAGAATACAATGTCATTCATTTTGCTTGGGCAACGAATCTTCTTCCTGAAGAAATTGATATTGATAATGTTAATAATGAAAGATTTAATGAATATAACTTTGTAGGGACAATTCATGCACCTCGTGTAGGTGCCCCTCCACTACATCAAAATTTTATTGAAATTGTAAAACAAAATGGTATAGAATTTAATCATTATGACCCACAAAAAGTGGTTACTAGTGAAGAAGAAAATATTAGATTGATGCAAAGATCTATATTTGTTCCAGACTTTAGGCCAAAAGAACAAAAGGACAATTTTTATGTTCCTTGCCGAGTCATGAAGGCAATTAGTTATGGTTGCCTCACTGTTTCTGACGCTCCTTATCTTAAAAATTTTATTGATGAAAGTCTATTGGTTTCTGAAGATGCACAAGAAATGTTTGATATTGGTATGAGTAATAGATTTAATAAAGACCTAATATTACATCAGATGGAAGTTGTAAAAAATAATCATACATATATAAACCGATGTAAAGGACTACTTAAAATTGTGGAGAAAATAGGATAAAAGTATGCCATCAACGTTAGAATCTCACAAATATTGGACCCGACAAGAATGGGGTGGAGAAACAAAATATCAATATTTTCCAAAAGTTTTAGATTATCTGAAGAATAAGGAAATTTTAATTGCAATAGATTGTGGTGGATGCACTGGAGAAGTATCTAATATTTTTATTGAAAATATTAAATCCCTAAAGGAAATGATTATTATTGAACCAATACTTGATAATTATAATTATATTTTAGAAAATGTAAAAAGTGATAGTGTTAATGTATTGGTTTATAAAAATGCTTTATACTATAATAAGAAGTATATAAACTTATCAACATCCAATGATAATGTTGGTGGTTATTGTTTAGATGAATCTGAAGATGGTAAAGTTAAAACAATAACATTGGAAGAATTGTGCTCAAATAAAAAAATTGATTTTATAAAAATGGATATTGAGGGAGCAGAAAAAAATGTTATAGAAAATTCCAGTGCAATTAAAGATATTAAATATATTGAAATTGAGTTTCATAACGATTTGCATGAAAATAGTTATTGGAAATCTTTCGTCAAAAAATATCTTCCGAATCATAAAATAATTTTTACTGACGAAGATATTATAGATTCTGGTAGCTGCTGCTCCCACGTTCTATTAGAAAAATAAATTTAAATAAAAAATTAATTAAGTGATATAAAAAATGATAGGATTCAATTATCTGGGTAAGATGGGTCAGTTGGGAAATCAAATGTTCCAATATGCCTCTCTTCGTGGTATTGCAAAAAATAGAGGATATAATTTTTGTATTCCATACCATAAAGAAGTTGTGGTGGATGGTCTGGGTAATAAACTACGAATAGAATTATTTGATGCATTTTCAATGCAAAGTGTTTCGCAATTAAACATTCAAGTTATAGATCAAGATCGTCCAACTGTTATTGAAGAAAATTTCAATTTCAATCAAAATATTTTTGATGAATGCCCAGATTGGGTAAATCTTCAGGGATATTTTCAGACAGAAAAATATTTCAAAAATATTGAAGATGAGATTCGTCAAGACTTTACTTTTAAACCAGAAATAGCAATTCCATGTAAAGCTCAAATGTGTGAGATTGATAGACCAATCGCACTTCATGTCCGTAGAGGTGATTTTATAAACAACTCTAGAAATCATACAAATCTTGGACTTGATTATTATGAAAAAGCACTATCTCAATTTGATAGTTCTCGCACAGTTATAATATTTTCTGATGATCCTAATTGGTGTAAAGAGCAAGAATTATTTTCTCCTGATAGATTTTTAGTATCTGAGGGAAATAGTTCTTATGTTGATCTTTGTTTAATGTCATTGTGTGTAGATTTTATTATTGCAAATAGTACGTTTAGTTGGTGGGGTGCATGGTTATCTAAAGGAGTAAATAAAAAAATATGTGCTCCTGACCCAGAAAAATGGTTTGGGCCAAATAATTCACATTTAGATACTTGTGATATAATTCCTGATGAATGGATAATTGTTAAATGAAAATAGCAGTAACTTTTTGGGGAACGCAGAAATATATTGAATTTCTTCCTGAGTGGTATGAAAGACTTGAAAAATATTTTGTTCCAGATCTAGAAAAAACATATTTTATTTTTACTGATGGAGATTTGAATGATGCTCCAGATAATATAGTTAAAATGGATATACCTCATTATGGATTTCCAACTACTTATCATAAAACATTTGAAGAGATGTTGAAGTTGAAAGATAAAGTAGTCGATTTTGATTGGTTAGTTTCTGTTGATGCCGATCTTTATGTTTGGGATACTGTAAAATATTCTGATTTTTTTGACGATACAAAAAAATATTTTGGAGTTCATCATCCTTGCCATTTTCTTAATTTTCCCCCACATAATCAGTATCCTGGTTCTTTCGATATAAATCCATTATCTAATGCTTGTATTTCGGAAGAGATTATGGATATGTCGATATACTATCAGGGATGTTTGTGGGGTGGAAAGGTTCCTGAGATATTTGATATGATGAAACAAATAGATGAATGGACTAAACAAGATCTTGACAAAAACATTCAAGCAAGATATTATGAAGAAAGTTATATGAACCGTTGGTTTTTATCTAACAAAGAAGAAGTTCATACTTTGCCTTCTTCATTTGCATATCCTCAATTGTTTGAGAGCTATTGCAACTTTGATAAAAAGATGGTCCATCTTGCTAAGGATAATAAGTTATTAGACAACAATCAATGGTAGTATGAGAGTTAACGTTTATTATCACATTTGGTCACCTGCGGATACCGATTTGTGGAAAATTGTAGTTGATGAGCAAATAAAAAGACTGTATAGAAGTGGACTAACCAAAATAGCAACGGTTAAATGTGCAATTAATGGTCCGCAAGCTTCTAGAATCAAGCAATTTGTTTCTCTTTATGATTGGATTAATATTGTAGATTGTAGAGATAGTGATGAAGAGTATGAAGGATTTACTCTCAAACATCTATATGAAGATTGTGTGAATGAACGTGCTCACAAAGTAATGTATTTTCATACGAAAGGTATTAGTCATTTTTGCGGAGTTCGTGATGTTTATTCTGACCGTAGGGTGCGAGCAATAAATAGTTGGCGTCATCTTATGGAATGGGGTTGTATTGACAAGTGGCAAGAAAATCTGGATAAACTAGAGCACTATCAAGTTTCTGGTGTAAACTATTGTTTGGATCCATGGCCACACATGAGTGGTAATTTTTGGTGGGCAAGAGCAGATTATATTTCAACTCTTCAACATCCCACTAAACAAGCATTTCAAAGAACACAAGAAGATTTTGGTCCAATTGAAAGAATGAATTTTGAAAAATGGGTTGGTATGAAAGACCCATCCGTTTTCAGTTTTTATAATCCTCCATTTAGTTACGACTTTAAAGATATGGTTCCTGATGTGCAACCTACACCATCAGGAGAGCCTCATTGGTTTTGGTTGTACCGTGATGATATTCACCCACACTACTTGAAAGAATCATGACTGTAAAATTTGGATGTTTTCATACAGTATATGAAAACAAAAAAGCAACAGAATTTGTGTTGCAAGAATTTAGAAAGTATCATCCTGACGCGCCATACACAATTTGTTGTGATGGTGGTGTAGATTATTCTGATCTATGTGAAAAATATAACGTTAACTATGTCCATTCTTATATGAGGATTGGTCGTAGAAATTCTGGACATCCATCTGGGGTCTATGGATTCACTAAAGATGAAAGTTTGCATTGGATTCACATGTTCAGAGAGGCTGCTAGACATGTGAAAGAAAATGGAGGAACTCACATGATTATGATGGAAGATGATGTCCTTACTCAAGGCGAAGTAAAGATTAATCCTATCTGGGAATGTGCTGGGTTTGAAGTTCCAGGAAACACTATTGCACCAGCACTCTTGGATTTTATTCGTGATAAGTACGGTGCAAATCCAAATGTAGATTGGTACGGTGCAGGTGGTGGTAGCATTTATAACATTGAAACTTTCCTAGACAATTATCACAAAATCTACGATTTTATTGATTTTGACTTTGAAAACATTCTCAACAATATGGATTATCGTTTTGGATGGTTGGATCTTTATATGCAAATTGCATACTTTGTAATTGGCAAACATTATTCAATCAACACTAATCTCACTGAAGTATGGAAAACTCCAAATTTCCGTGAAAGTGATTTCACTCTTGTTCATGCATATAAGGAATTGTACTGATGAAAATTGGATTTATTGGGCCAGGTATCATGCCTATTCCCCCAGATGGTTGGGGTGCGGTTGAAAGTTTAATATGGGAAATCGCATGTGAACTTGGAGAAAAAGAACATGAGGGAATGATTATCAATGTTCCTGACTTAAATGAAATTGTCAAGACCGTTCAAGAAAACGACTTTGATTTTATTCATTTATTTTATGATGTTTTCCATCCTGTGATGGATGTTATTAAAGAAGTTTCTCCAAAATCAATTACTGCTATTAGTAGCGCATATCCATATGTTGACCAGTTTGAATTTCATAAAAGAGATGGATATACTCAAACGTATAATTGGTTAGTTTCTCAAAAGGATCATTATAATTTTTGTCTTTCTGATAAAGATCTTGAAACCTATAAAAATGGAGGAGCGGACCAATCCAAACTTCTTCGCTTAGGTTTAGGCGCTCAGCACAAAAACTTTAAGTTTAGTTCTGAATGCGAAAAGCCAGATAAGACTTTGTATATGGCAAAGATTGAAGTAAGAAAGCGCCAATGGATTTACCAGTCTATAGATAGCATTGAATTTGTTGGTCGATATTCTCCAACTACAACATTTGATAGACTTCATAAAAGTTATATTGGAGAATGGACAACAGAGCAAAAACATGAGAATGTAACTAAGTATGCAAATCTTATGCTTCTTTCTGATGGCGAGAATGGCACTCCTTTGGTTATAAAGGAGGCATTGGTTTCTGGAATTGGTATTGTCTGTTCCAAATATGCTGCATATGATTTGGATACATCTCTACCTTTTATTACAATTATTCCTGATGATAAGTTAAACGATTTGGAATATGTGGAAGATGCGATTAAGGAGAATAGAAAGGTATCAATTGGTATGAGAGATAAAATTCGCGAATATGGCGTAAATAATTTTTCTTGGGAAAATATTGTTAATCAATACGAGAAAGATATCCTTCGGTTATTAAAATGAAAATATCAATTATTGGTCCTGCTCTTCCCATCCCTCCCAAGGGATGGGGTGCAGTTGAAAGTTTAATTTGGGATATGAAGTTATCTTTGAATAAACTTGGCCATGAAGTTCAAATTATTAATGTTGATAATCCATATCAAATTATTAATATGATTAATGAATTTCGTCCAAATTTTGTTCATATTAATTACGATGATTGGGTAGGACTTTATCCATATATTCAATATCCCTGTGCAGTCACAACTCATTTTGCATATATTGAAAGACCAGAATTAATGGGTGCATATAAACAAAGAGTGTTTGATTCGTTCTCTCAAATAAAACCAAATGTTTTTGGTTTATCTGATGGTATTAACAATGTTTACAATCAACTCGCAGAAATTCCAAAAGAAAAACTTTATCTCAATCCCAATGGAGTTAAACTGGAAAATTTTAGAGTTGCAAATAAACCAAAATTTTTTGATAGATCTATCTACTTAGCAAAAATTGATCATAGAAAGAGGCAATATCTATTTCAAAAAATTGATTCTCTATACTATGCAGGCAACATAGCAGAACAAAAATTTGATAAATCTAAAAATTATTTGGGAGAATGGGAAAAGGAATATCTATATCAAAATTTAACTGATTATGGTAATCTAGTACTTCTTTCTGATGGCGAAGCCCATCCTTTAGTTTGTATGGAAGCATTTGCTGCTGGACTCGGTGTTGTTGTAAGTGAATGGGCAACCGCAAACTTAGATGTATCCAAAGAATTTATTACTGTTATTCCCGAAGATAAAATTCAAGACCTTCAATATATTGAAGAAAAAATCATAGAAAATAGAAAATACTCTGTAAATAATCGTCAAGAAATTTTAAACTATGCAAAAGAGTTTGAATGGTGTAGAATATTAGAAAAATTTTATTTGTTAAATATCAAAAAAGTTATCAATGGATAAAAATAAATCAATACACAAACTTAAAAATTTTGGCCCAATATATTACTTAAATCTTGATGGACAACCAGAAAGAGCAAAGTATATGGAGGACCAGTTTAAGTATTGGGAAATTGAAAACTATACTCGCATTTCTGCTTATGATGGTAGAAATGATGATCTGAGCGATATTATAGTTGGGCGTTATCCTGAAATGATGAGCTCTGGTGAGATTGGATGTGTCACTTCTCATTTAAAAGCGATTAAACATTGGTATGAAACTTCAGATAGTCCTTATGCAATCATCATGGAGGATGATTGTAATATCGATATTGCTCGTTATTGGGACTTTACTTGGCAAGATTTTATTTCTAGAGTACCTTATGCATGGGATGTAATTCAACTTGCAATTATTTGCACGGGAGATATTCATGTTCCCATCCATACACGTTTTGTAAATGATTTTTCTACTGCATGTTATGTTATCACTCGTCATCATGCAGAAAAATTAATCAGATATCATGTCCGTGGGAAAAAATATAAACTTGATAATGGAGTAAAACCAAGACCTGTTGCAGATGATTTGATTTACAATTCCGGTATTACCTATGCCACACCTTTATTTCTTTATAAAATTGAATTGGGTTCAACAATTCATCCTGAACATATTGATATTTTCCATAGAAATAGTCATGATGGAATTTTAAATTTTTGGCAACAAATGGGAGCTCAAATGACATTGGAACAAATTACTGATTTCAATCCGTATCTTGGTCGAATAACAGAAAGTTCCGCGGCCCAACAAAACACTTGACAAATTTTTAAATTTCCCCTACACTAAATAAGTACTTAAGAATTCAGTTGTAATTCTTAACATTTGTCCTATAGTACATAAAACATTTTTATGAAACTCAAACAACTGATGCTTGCACCTGTTGCTCTGGGAATGGTTGCTCCTGTTGCTGCGAATGCCGCAGACCTTAATATGGCAGCAGTCAACCAATATTCTACTGAGCAGGTTACAAGTGTCGCACAACTTTCTGATGTGCAACCAACCGATTGGGCATATCAGGCACTTAGCAATCTTGTAGAGCGTTATGGTTGCGTTGCTGGTTATGCAAACGGCACTTTTGGTGGTGGTCGTGCAATGACTCGCTATGAGGCAGCAGCACTTCTGAATGCTTGCCTGGATCGCGTAACAGAAAACACCGATGAACTCAAGCGCCTTGCTAACGAATTCCGTGATGAACTGACTGTCATTCAAGGTAAAATTGCATCTCTGGAAACCAAAGTTGGTGCTCTTGAAGCAACTCAATTCTCAACCACTACCAAACTGAAAGGCGAAGCAAACTTCGTTCTTGGTGGTGTAGATAATGCTTGGACTCCTGGTTCAACTGCAAGCACGAATGTTGGTAATACTGCATTCAATTATGATCTTCGCTTGAACCTGGATACTTCGTTTACTGGTAAGGATCTGCTCCGTACCCGTCTACGTTCTGGCAATTTCTCCAGCCAACCTTTTGGTTCTAGTTCTTCTCTGTTCAAACTGGATAAAGCAGAAAGTACCGCAAATGCAGTCACTCTTGACCGTCTGTACTACCAGTTCCCTGCACTTGCTAAAGGTGTAACTCTGACTGCTGGTGCTCTGGTTCGTAACACCGAGATGGCCTGGATTCCTACTGCATATAAGTCAGAAGTTCTTGACTTCTTCCAACTTGCAGGTGCTCCTGGCGTTTATAACAAGGCAACTGGTGCTGGTTTTGGTGCTCAGTGGTCACAAGGTAAGAAAGGTTTCGTTGCCGGTCTTAACTATGTTGCTCAAAATGGTGGTGATTCTACCAAAGGTGAGTTTAATGAAAAGGGTTCTCTGAATACCTTGGCACAGATTGGTTATCGTGCTCCTAACTACGGTATTGCATTCGGTTATCGTTATGGTACTGAAGGCACTCGTGTTCGTACCTTTAATGGTATTGCTGGTGCTTCTGGTGCTCTTGCTCCAGGTCAAACCTCTAACGGTTATGCTCTGAGTGCTTACTGGCAACCCTCTAAGTCTGGCATTGTTCCTTCAGTATCTGCTGGTTATGGTTGGAACACTGTAAGTCTGAATGCTGAAGGTGCAGCAACTCCTGCTGGTGCTACCGATTCTCAGACTTGGTATGCTGGTCTCCAATGGAGCGATGTATTTGCTAAGGGTAATTCTGCTGGTGTTGCTGTGGGTCAGCCTGGCAATGCAGAAGGACTGGATAAGGATGCAACGATGTGGGAAGTATTCTATAAGTATCGTGTAAGCGATAACATTACTGTTACTCCTGCAGTGTTCTATGCTTCTAACAACCAAGCATTCACCGATGCTTCTTCCAACTTTGGTGGTGTAATCCAAACCAAGTTTACTTTTTGATAAACTACTCATAACCTGAGTGTTTCCACCCCTATATGGGGTGGTTTTTTATTGGTAAAACAAAACCTTAACCTACTCTTAGTTGACCTTTACATTTGTCTCTTTTAGAATTTCTTTGTAGTTATTCACTTTTTATGAAACTCAAAAACTTTATTGCTGTTGGTCTTGCTCTTGCTCCTGCTGCTGCATTTGCTGGGACTACTTTGAATGGTGCAGGTGCCACCTTTCCTGCACCTCTTTATCAACGATGGTTCCAAGATTATGCACGAACTTCTGGGAGTAGGGTTAATTATCAGTCCGTTGGTTCTGGTGCTGGTGTTCGTCAATTCCTTGCGGG
>Ga0222712_10005737_pt1 | contig 12447 bp, 10 predicted proteins | sample C33_657DmetaG_FD_165043 | JGI IMG/M metagenome (GOLD analysis project Ga0222712, IMG submission 165043) | Estuarine water microbial communities from San Francisco Bay, California, United States - C33_657D | ecosystem: Environmental > Aquatic > Marine > Unclassified | place: USA: California...
TGGGCGTCAGTTTGGTGATGATCGCAGCGGTGATGCTGATTTTTCATGTCGAGTTCAGCCATGTGCTTGGCTTTGGCCTGGCACTGCTCTGCGCGGCATTCGCGGCCTTTTTTGCGCTGGGAAACAAGCACTCCAGCCATCAATTGCCAACCTCGGTGCTGGGGCAATGGCAGATGGCAGGGGCATTCGTGGTCTGTCTGATCAGTTGGCTTCTGGGTGAGCGCTCCACGCTGCTGCCGAGCTGTGCTCTGGATGTGCTGCTGCTGCTGGTTTTTGCCTGGTTGTGCACCGTCTGGGCATACGAGGGCTACATGCAAAGTCTGCGCAAGCTACCGCTCTTTACGATCAATGTGATCTACAACCTCGAGCCGATTTACGGCATCCTGGTGGTGTCCCTGGTGTTTGGCAGCCGCGAGTGGATGAGCGCAGGCTTCTACATCGGGGCCTGCATCATCATTGGCTCGGTTCTGATGGTGCCCTGGCTGCAGCGCCGCAGCGATGCGGCGCGCAACGATCTCAGCTCAGGATCGGCTTGATGACCCGTGCCCCCTCCACGCCAGTGAGGCGCGCATCCAGCCCCTGAAAGCGGTGGCTGAAGGCCTGATGGTCAATGCCAAGCTGGTGCAGCATCGTGGCGTGGAGGTCGTGCACGCTCACTGGGTCCTGCACGGCAGCGTACCCCAACTCATCCGTGGCGCCATGGACCATGCCGCCGCGCACCCCTGCACCAGCCATCCATACCGTCATGGCCTTGTTGTGATGGTCGCGCCCACTGCCCCCCTGCGACATCGGGGTGCGGCCAAATTCTCCTGCCCAAACAATGAGAGTTTCCTCAAGCATGCCGCGCTGCTTCAGATCCACGATGAGCGCCTTGCAGGCACGGTCAATCTCGGCGGCCTTTAGCGCCACACCTTCCTTGATGCCGCCGTGATGATCCCAGTCCTTGTGATAGAGCTGAATGAAACGCACACCACGCTCAGCAAGGCGTCTGGCCAACAGGCAATTCGCCGCGAAACTGCCATCGCCGGGACTGCAACCGTACAGTTCGAGGCTGCGTGAGCCCTCGGCGCGAATGTCCATGAGGTCGGGCACGCTGCCCTGCATGGCAAAAGCCATCTCGTACTGAGCAATGCGAGTGGCAATCTCGGGATCAAACACCTCGGCCTGATGCTGCCGATTCAAGGCGGAGATGGCCTGCACATCCGCCATCTGTCGCTGGGCATTGATGCCGCTGGGATTGTCGAGATAGAGCACGGGTTCGCCGCGAGAGCGCAGCTGCACGCCCTGATGCCTCGTGGGCAAAAAACCACTGCTCCACTGCCGCGCCGCGATGGGTTGATTTTGCCCTCCCTTACCCAGCGAAGTGAGCACCACAAAACCCGGCAGGTCACTGCTGAGACAGCCCAACCCGTAAGTGACCCAGGACCCCATGCTGGGCCGACCGGCAATCTGCGAGCCGGTGTTCATGAACATGTGGGCAGGGTCGTGATTGATGGCCTCGGTGCTCATCGAGCGAATCAGGCAGATGTCGTCAATGACGCTGCCGATCTGGGGGAACAGGGCGCAAATCTCCACCTGATTGCGACCAAAACGGGCAAAGGGATGCTGTGGTCCAAAGCAGGTGAGTTTCTGACCTTGGAGCTGAGCCAATTGCTGCCCCTTGGTGAAGCTCTCGGGCATGGGCTGGCCATGCATCTGCGCCAGCCGGGGCTTCGGATCAAAGGTCTCCAGGTGGGACGGGCCCCCGGCCATGGTCAGCCAGATCACGCGCTTGGCACGAGGTGGCAGTGGCAGAGCCTTGAGAACTCCTCCGGAAGCGCCCTGCGCCCGATCCCACAAACTGCCCAGCGCTGCGAGGCCAAGCCCATGAGCCCCCTGAGTCAGGAAGCTGCGGCGGCGCCAAAGGAGGCCCTGCTGAGGCTGCGCCGCGGCGGCAAATGCGGAGTTCTGAAGGTCAGTGGTCATGAGTAGAGAAGCCAACCTACAACATACGCCGCGGGTCCCACGGACCATGCAGCAACCTTGTCCACCATTGCAAGCCCAGGCCTGCGAAGCCCGTAAACCCCAGCATGATCAGCCGTCGTCAGGCCCTCTGCCAAAGCAGCGTCATTCTCGCTTCCCTGTGGGGCCAAAGCCGCGAGGGCTTTGCCGCTGAGAGTGAGGAACCCGTGCTCGACATCCATCAGCACACCCACTACCACGGACGGCAGGACGATCACCTGCTCCTGCACCAAAAGGCCATGGGCGCCTCAGTGAGCATTTTGCTGCCCGCCGGCTCCCTGCAGGATCGCCCCTCAACACACGGGGGTCGAAGCAATGGCCTTGCCGCGCGCTGCGGCGACACCGCATGGTGTCAGCGCGTGGCACAGGCTCACCCCAAGTCCTACCTTTGGGGCGCCAATGAAGTGACCGATTTGGACAGTGCGCCGACGGTCATTGAATCCTGGCTCAAGAAGGGGGCCTGCATCATCGGCGAGCAAAAATTTGCGGTGGAATGCGACAGCGCTCACAGTCAGCGGCTCTACGCGCTGGCTGCCGAGTACCAGGTTCCCATTCTGCTGCACCTGCAGCATCAGACCTACAACTTCGGGTATGACCGCTTTCACACGATGCTGGCCAAGCACCCCAAGACCCTGTTCATCGGTCACGCGCAGGCTTTCTGGGGCAACATTGACAAGAATCATGTTCAGAAGGTGAACTACCCCAAGGGCAAAGTGACCCCAGGAGGACTCACCGACCGCTACCTTGCTGACTATCCCAATCTGTACGCTGACATGTCCGCGGGCAGCGGCTTGCTGGCCTTGACCCGCGACGAGGAGCACACCAAAGGGTTCTTCCAGCGCCATCAGGACAAGATTCTCTATGGCAGCGATTGCGCGGATCACCTTGGCCGCGGCCCTGGTTGTCAGGGCGCTGGCACGCTGGCAGCCATTCGCAAGCTTAGCCCAAGCAAGGCTGTCGAGCGCAAGATCCTGTGGGAGAATTCACGCCGGATCTTTGGCCGATTCCTGACGGCCTCCTGAAGTTTGGGGCAGCCCGATGACGCGTCATTGCCCCTCCGCCACACTGCATGGCAGCAGCATCGCGTCGCGCATGCCGTGAAGGATTTTTTTGTCCGCCGGACAAAGTGTTGCCAACACGCCACCAAGCTTAACCTCAGTCGCGCCTGGGGCTTGGGCAAAATAGTAGGGGCAGAGACGCGTACGCACCTGCTTGGAGAGCAGCGTGGTCCCATCCGGCGCCATCGCAGGGTGCTCCAGCAGCGCGGCGCGGTGAAAGCGCTGCATCACAAAGGGCCCCTGCTTGAAATGCCCCAAAGCCCCCTCCAACGCCGACCTCCACTGCGGCGGTGAAAGATCATGACCGATGGACACACTTCGAGCCCCCCAAGCCAAAGGAGAATAACCGCTGATTTTGATCACCAACTCGCGCTGACGCCGCCCCCAATCGGCAATCTCCATCAAATCATGAACTGCGAGCCCTGGCCACTGTTGCTGCTCCCCCAATGGGCTTGGGTCCAGGACCCAGCCTTGGGGAATCACCTCAGAGAGACGCCAGTGATGCTCAGCGCTTAAGGCCTCGCGCCAGTAGCTCGTGAGGGCAGGGCTATGGAACAAGGCCAGCCATAGCTTCTCCTCCAAAAAGGCCTTGGGGGCTGCATCCAATCTCAGAACGCCCTCCCCTGCCATGGCAAGCCACTGCTGCGAATCCTTCAAATTGGGCAGGTCAAACAACTCAACGAAGCGGTAAAGACTGCGGCCGCGAAGATCGTCTGCAGCGACGCACTCGGCACGCAGGACCTCTGGCTTGGCCTGTCCCTCGCGGGCGAGTTGATCGGCCAACCAAATCATTTCCGGGGCGTAGTCTGCCGCCTCCGCGGAGATGAGAATGTCATGACCGTGAAAGGCCCGAGCGAAGCCCTCAAGCATGCCACGCTCACCGCCGAGAATGAGGTCACCCAGCCGGGCATGCAATTGGGCAAGCCTGGCCGTCACCCCGATGCCCCCAGGCACGCTGTCAATCTCCGTCAGGATCAGACGATCGTCGGCAGCGAGCAGAAAATCGGGGCGCAGGACACCTGGCAGAACCCCACGCCAGCGCGGATGTCTGCCCCAGCGCACCAGATCCGCCGGCTTGCCCAGGTCCAACAACTCAGTGACCCAGCGCCAGCGCTCCTCACTGACGCCACGGAGATACAACTCCTCGCAAGCTTGCTGAAACGCCCTCAGTGCTGGCCCCATGGCCTCGAGTTGCTCAATGAGGCGCGCGCCCAGGGGCATCGCCCATGGGGAGATGACCCACTGCTTGCCGGTGAACATTCCGCCCTCAGGCAGCTCCTCAATGAGCAAATCCAAGCGCCTCCTGGCCTCGGCAGAGTCGTGGAATTCGGGCACAATCATCAGATGAAATTCAACAGGCACACGACCCGCCTGAGAGGGAGCCGCCACACTGCGGCACCCTATGAGGCGCCCAGGATGACGCAACCCCATTTGCAAGTCTGCAACAGGATCGGCCCCTCAATCCGCCAGCAGTTCTTGACCCGCCGCCCAGTCGAGGGCTACTGCCAAACGCATGCGCCAATACGATCTGATTGAATACCTTGCCATGACCCTGCAGGCCGGCGCCTCCGATCTGCATCTCTCCCCTGGAGCCGCCCCCACCGCCCGTCTGCACGGACGCATGACCCCTCTCACCGACGAAGTGCTCGACGCCCAGGATGTCCGAGAAATGCTGCTGGGCGGACTGAAAGATTCGCAGCGCGCCAGCCTCGAGCAGAACTGGGAACTGGACTTCGCCATCGAGGTTGAAAATCTTGGCCGTTTCCGCGGCAATGCCTGCTTTTGCATGGGCCGCATCGAGGGAAACCTGCGGCACATTCCTGAGACCATCCCCGCGCCCCAGGAATTGGGACATGGTCCCACGGTGCTCAAGCTCTGCGAGGAGCGCGACGGCCTGATCCTGATCACTGGAGTCAGCAACAGCGGCAAGACCACCACACTGTGCAGCATGACCCAGCAGATCGCCACCATGCGCTCCTGCAACATCGTCACCATCGAGGACCCGGTTGAGTTCGTGTTCCATCACGGTGACAGTCTGATCCGCCAACGCCAAGTTGGCTTTGACACGCACGACTTCGCCCGTGCCATGCGCAGTGCTTTGCGGCAGGATGTCAATGTGATCACCGTCTCGGAGTTGCGGGATCTGGAAACCATTCGCACCGCACTCACAGCGGCAGAAACCGGCCATTTGGTGATCGCCACACTCCACACCACGGACACGCCAGCCACCCTCACCAGAATTCTCGATAGCTACCCCAAAGAACAACAGGATTATGTTGCGGCCCAACTCAGTCACTGTCTGCGCGGAGTCATCTGTCAGCACCTGATCCGCCGCAGAGACGGCCAGGGACGCGTCATGGCCTCCGAGGTGATGACCGTCAACCACGCCATTTCCGCCTGCATCAGGGAGCAACGCATTGCCCAGTTGCCCAGCCTGATCCAAATCGGCGGGCGCGATGGCATGCACACCATTGACGACAGCCTGCTGCACCTGCTCAAGTACGAGTTCATTACCCTGGAGGACGCCAAGGCCCACTGCCGCGACTTCAGCTTCATCCGCATGGGCCATGAGCGGCACTTGCGCGAGAGCGGTGCCAAGCGATGATGCCCCATGCCCGAGTCCCTCTTCCAAAGCATCGCCCTAAAGGACCTGCAATTGCCCTGCCACATTGGCGTGCCCGCGGAGGAACGAGCCCAGATTCAGGTGCTGCTGGCAGACATCAGCCTCGAGCCTGCAACGGCCTTTGCGGAAATGGAGGAGCGCTTGGAGCGCACCATTGACTATGCCGCCGTGGCCATCCGTCTGCGCGCGCTGGCAGCGCAGCGGCCAAGACTGCTTTTGGAAACCCTGGCCGATGAAATGGCCCGCTGCCTGATTGACGAGTTTGGCGCCCTGCAGGCCAAGGTGGTGCTGCGCAAGATGATCCTGCCGGACTGCGGCCCTGCTGTCGTCAGTCTGCAGCTCAGGGCGTAGGGGCGCCGTCCGAGGCCAGGCCATCCCCGAGCTACTCGTGGCGCAGGGCTTCAACAGGTTTCATCCTTGCCGCACGCCGCGCCGGGTAGATCCCAAAGGCAATCCCAGTCACCACGGAAATCAGGAAGGCCAACACCGGTGACCAGAATTTCACCACCGTGGTGACCCCCGCGAACCGCTCGACCAGCACGGGGATCAAAACGCCCAGAGCCACCCCCATGAGACCGCCCGCACCTGAGAGCAAGACCGTCTCGATGAGAAACTGAATGACAATATCAGACTGCCGAGCGCCCATGGCGCGCCGAATGCCAATCTCGCGCGTCCGCTCGGTGACACTGGCCAGCATGATGTTCATGATGCCAATGCCCCCAACGATCAGCGAGATGGCGGCAATGCTGCCCAACACAATGCTGAAGATGCGCTTGGTCCGCTCGGCCTGACGCAGCAATTCCACAGGCACCACCACCCTCCAGTCCTCCTTGGGGTGGTTGCTGCGAAGAATCTGACGGATGGCATCAGCGCGCCCCTCCACGGCCTTCACATCGGCCACGCGAATGACGGCCTCGTGAAACTCCACCTTTTCGGCCTCAAAGCTGCCGCTGCGATAGCGGAAAAAAGTCTCACCGAACTGGTCCATTAGCGTGGAATAGGGGATGTAGATCTGTGCGTCGGCGGCAGTGGCGGAATTCCCCCCGGAGGAATCTCCGGCTGCAGCAATGCGCCCCTGCTCATTTTCGATCACCCCCAGAACCTTGTAATAGAAACCCTTCACCCGCAGGGCCTTGCCCTCGGGGCTGGAGAGCGGGAAGAGCTTGGCCGCCGCATGCTCATTGACCACACAGACCGGCAGTTTGGACTCCATCTCCATGTCGGTGAAGAATCGTCCCCTGAGCATTTTGCGGTTGCGCGTCTGCGGGTAGATGGGCAGCGCCCCAACGATCCGGCCATCCACACTGCGATCGAAATTCCAGATGTTCTCTGCAACAAAGCGCGAAGGCACGACCATCTCAATCCCAGGGACCGTCTGACGGATCTGCTGCACATCACGCAGGGTGATTCCGTAGCTGATCACCAGACTGCGGCTCTCTGCCGCACTACCCTGTCCATCGGGCGGGCGGATGCTCTCGAGAATGATGTTCTGGCTGCCCAAACGGCGAATCTGCTCCTGTGCCTCATGGCTGGCGCCCTCGCCAATGGCCAACATGGCAATGACCGAGGCCACCCCAAAGATCACGCCGAGGGCCGTCAGCAATGAACGCAGACGATTGAGCCAGATGCTTTTGAGGCCAAGACTCACGGTGCGCCATAGCAGACCTGGGGAGGCCAGCAGACGCAGCATGGGATGTCGAAGCCAAAAACCTTGCAGCACGGTGGAAAAACACGGCCCCAGCGCGGCCGATCCTTCAACGAATTGCCCCAGTTTTGGCCCTCACCCCCCTGCCCGTTGGTGGATGGCGCGGTTTTGAGGTGGGCAAATCGGCTGGACAGAGCTACACTGAAGGGTCTCATGAGTTCGCGTCCAGCCCCGGAAATCGCCGACCATCAAACCCTTCGTTTGATTGGCCGCGGTGCCTACGGCGAGGTTTGGATGGCGCGCGCAGTGACTGGAGCCCTTCGAGCCGTCAAGGTGGTCTGGCGAGAGGACTACGACCACAGTGGTTCGTTCGAGCGTGAGTTCGAGGCTGTGCGAAAGTACGAGCCAATCTGCCGCAACCACAACGGCCTGATGCCCATTTTACAGGTGGGGCGCAACGACGCACAGGGCTTCTACTACTATGTGATGGAATTGGCCGATGATCTGGAGCGCGGCCGCGACATTGACCCGGATTCCTATGTGCCCCACACGCTGGGCCTTGAAATGAAACGCCGCAGGAGAATTGCCGCACAGCGATGCCTCCAACTGGGTGCAGACATCGCTGACGGATTGCATCACCTGCATCAAAATCAGCTCATTCACCGCGATGTGAAACCCTCCAATCTCGTCTTCCTCGAGGGCCGTTGTCGGCTGGCCGACTTGGGCTTGGTGGCCTTGCTGGGGCAGCGCAGCTTTGTGGGCACCGAGGGGTTTGTGGCGCCAGAGGGCCCCGGGTCTGCGGCATCGGACCTCTTTTCGCTGGGCATGGTGCTCTACGAGGCCAGCACCGGCAAGGACAGGCTGGACTTTCCAGATCTGCCAACATCGCACAGCAGCGGCGGAGATCTGAGAGACTGGCAACGGCTGCATCGCATCATCTGCAGGGCCTGCGCCCCGAAGGCCGCCGATCGTCATGACGATGCGGCGATCATGGCGGCGGAGTTGCGTGGCGCAAATCCATCCCTCTCCCCCAGACGCCGACGCGTTCTGCTCGCCTTGCTGGCGATTCTAATCCCTCTGGCGGCAGTCCTCTGGCGGCAACAGCACAGCTCCCCCATCCCTCTTCAAACCAAGGCCCCTGCCCTGCGTCTGATCACCGACCCGCCTGGAGCAAGGGTCTTCGCAGGCGAGGACGATTTGGGCACCACTCCGCTGGAGCTCAACCCCGAAGAGGGGCTGGCCATCATTTATCAATTGCGTCTGCCCGGGCACAAGCATGTCGAAGTTGAGCACATCGCCAACCACCAAAAACCCGCGGAATACCAGCTGAGCCTGGAACCAACAAGGCTGCCACAAAGCGGCGAGCGCTGGAGCAACAGTCTGGGCATGGCCTTCAAGCCCGCGCCGGGCGGGCACCTCAGCGCCACACCAGTGGAAATTCGACACTTCAAGCACTTTCTCGATGCCACTGATCGCCCATTTGAGGGCAGAGTGGTTAGAACGGCGGCGGGAAAGGAACCCAACTACGCTGTGGTGGTGCCACCGGCGGACAGCGAGGCATTTCGCTTCTGGCTGACGGAACGGGATCGCGACGCAGGCCTGCTGAGTCAGGAGCATCACTACGAAGTCGAGCCCTTTTACTTTGTCGAGGCGCAGGGCAACAGTGAGGAGGTCAGCGAGGAGAGCAGCGGCTCAAAGGCTGATCCGGAGTCACAGTGGCGAGCCTTCCAATTGCGCATCGAACGACAGAGCTACGGCAGCGTGATCATCCGAAGCAGGCCGGAAAAAGTGAAGGTCTACCAGTTCGAGGAACTGCTGGGCACCACACCATTGGAACTGCCCCGCGTGCGCAGTGGCAGCATCGAATACGAACTGCGCGAAGAGGGCTTCTCAGACATCATTCTCGACGGTGAGGTGCGATCCGGCGAGCAACTCGAACTCTTTGCAGACATGCAGGCCCGCAAGGCGGTGACCTTCGGGCGGGAATGGAAGGCCAACAGCCTCGGCATTCGTTTTGTTCCGCTGAGTGAGGGGGTCATGATCACCGCACAGGAGATTCGACGCCGCGACTACCTCGAATACGCCAAGGCCACAGGCGCCCGCCGCCCCGGCAACCCCGATAGCGAGGGCCGCGGTTCGACACTTCCCGTGGTTGGTGTGGATCGCAACGAGGCCCGTTCGCTTTGCAAGTGGCTCACCGAGCACGAGCGCCGAAGTGGCCTCATCAGCGACGGAGACACCTACCGGCTGCCAACAGACAGCGAATGGAGTCGCGCAGCAGGGCTGCCCTTGGAGCGTGGGGATACACCCGCCGAGCGCAATGGCCGCATTCGCGGCATCTACCCCTGGGGCTTTGATTGGCCGCCCCCCAATCAAAGCGAAAACCTCTGTGACGCCGTAGCCGCTGGACGCTCCAACCTGCCTGCCTTCATTGAAGGCTTTCAGGACCGCTATCCCCTCATCGCCCCCGTCAACGCCACGCCTCCCAACGAGCGCGGCATTCAGGCCATGGGCGGCAATGTCAGCGAGTGGGTGGACAGCGACTATGCACCTGCCGCCGGCAAAAAACCTCCACTGGCATGCGCCCGTGGCGGCAATTGGCGCAGCGCAGACCCCGACGCACTGCTGGCCAGTGCAAGGCAGGCGCTACCTGCCGAAAGCCGACAACCCACCCTTGGCTTTCGCATGGTGCTGGAGCGCAGCCGCCCCTGATCACTGAGCCTCGTTCCAGCCAAAAGCATCGCGGAGGCGCTGCACACGAGGCGGGCTACCCTCCTGCAGCACCAACTCGACGATGTCGAAACGAAGGGGGATCCTGGGGTTGCCGATCCGACGGTGCCAATGCCAGGCCGCTTTTCGAACCAGACGCCGCTTGTCACGATTCACGGCAAGAGCGGGGCGGATCGCACCAGACCTGGCTCTTGTCTTGACCTCGACAAACACCAACCCCCTGCCCTCGCCAAAAACCAAATCAATTTCACCGCCATCGGGGCAGCGATAATTGCGCCACAGCAGACGACCACCAGCGCGACGAAGATGCAGGGCGGCGAGGCGCTCTCCAAGACGGCCAATGGCGTGGGGATGGACTCGCGAAAGACCAGCAGGCAGACAGCGCTCCAGATTGCAGAGACGCAACTCCATGCCCAACAGCCTGCGCCGCCACCCGCGCCGCACCCGCGGCCAGAACACCAGGCAAAACCAATCCCAAGCGTCAGACATGTTCGCACACCACGGAAATGTGACCCTCAAAACAGGCCTCCACATCGCTGCCCTTGTCCCTCGCCCGTGATGCGTAGGAAGCGTTGTAAAGGTAACCGCCATCCACACTCCGGAAACTGACTGGAAGCGGACTGCGTGCGGGCCGCGCCAACACCTGCCGCGGCATCTCCATCGCGCCAGGGGGGTGATGCGGGAAGTTGACGCACCACCACTGGCCCGAGGCGCAAGGCTTGGCCTGAAGATCCCTGGCAACGCGCATCGTCCACTGCGCGGTTCGATGCCAATCCACCGACACTTCACGCCTCAAGTAGTGGGAGAAGGCGATCGCCCCCACACCATGATAGGCGGCCTCGCGGGCTCCGGCGCAAGTTCCCGAAATGACCAAATCCTGCCCGAGATTGCCACCAGCATTGACGCCGCTAAACACCCAATCGGGTTTCAGCCCCAGGGCGAACAACGCCACCCGAACACAGTCCGCAGGCGTCCCCTCCACAGCCCAACTGCCCGGCTCCATTTCCTTGGTCAGCAACGGCTGGTGTGTGGTGAGCCGATGGCCGCACATGGAGTGCTCGGCACTGGGAGCCACCACCCAGACCTCACTTGCCCCCATGGCCATCACTGCCTTGCGCAAACAAGCCAGCCCTGGAGCAGCAATGCCATCGTCGTTGGTGAGCAAAACACGCATGCGAATTCAACGCCTGAAGTAGCCGCGCTGCTTCTCACTGATGGGCATGCCCATCAACTCCATCACCTGAAGCATGTCCTCCCAGCATTCGCGCTTGGCCCGCAGGCCGCCGTCGGCGGTTTGCTCCTGACGGATGAGGTGCATCGGCGGATGAGTGACCACCACGGGAATGCCCAACACTTGATGCACCCGGCCACGCAGCGCCTGAGTAGCCTGCCCAAGCCCAAGCGCCGCACAAGCCTGCTGGCCCATGACGACAAGCAAGCGTGGCCGCAACTGGGCAATCTCGGTGCACAGCACCGAGACATAAAGATCCAGCTCCGCGGGTTCCAAGGATCTGGATTGCGAACGAAGCGAGGGGTCCTTGAGCAGGGCGGTAAGGTAGACTTGACTGAGGCCCGAGCCCATCGCTCCCAAAATCTTCGCCAATTTATCCCCCTCAGCCCCTTGAGCGACCCCCTGGGGGTCCTCCGCCAACCAGGTGTCCGTGATCAGACACAAAGAGGCGTCCATCGGCCCCAAACCAGGTGCCCGCAGGGCATGGCGCCACGGCGCGATGGAGGGCAACCGAGCTGCAAGGTGATCCAGCAGGCAATGCATGCGCTGCTCCAGCGATTGCCCCTGCAGTTCAATTGGTGGCGAAGCGCGAAGACTTTGACCCTTTGACTCAGCAGCAGGCTCACGGGCACGGGCAGCGGCAGATGTTGCCGCCGCTGGCCCGCGTACTTCCGTCACCGAGGCCTGATTGCGTTGCGTGAATCGTTGCAGCACCGCAGGATCAACCGCAACATGACTGCACCCCCGGGCGCGCAGTGAACGCAGATAGCCCAAGAGCCAATCGCAGGCTTGTTGACGGGGGCTGGCATCCATGACGGCTGATGTGAACGGGCTCAGCGGGTCTGGGGCCGCAACACCCGAACGCGATGCGACTCGCTGTCGCCGATATAGATGCCACCGTCGGCATCACAGTGCACACCGTGCGGTCTTGCCATGGCACAGGCGAGCGGGTCGGATTGGGTGCCATTGCCCTTGACCCCGGTGCCGGCAACCAGATGAATGCTGCGGTCGCTCATGCGAATCATGCGGATGGTGTGGCTCTCGCAATCGGCCAGCCACACATTGCCCTGGGCATCCAGCGCAATGCCCTTGGGTCCGCTGAGCGTGCAGGTCAACGCAGGGCCACCATTCCCCCCCAGGCCCTTTGCCCCAGTCCCGG
>Ga0222712_10005738_pt1 | contig 12445 bp, 12 predicted proteins | sample C33_657DmetaG_FD_165043 | JGI IMG/M metagenome (GOLD analysis project Ga0222712, IMG submission 165043) | Estuarine water microbial communities from San Francisco Bay, California, United States - C33_657D | ecosystem: Environmental > Aquatic > Marine > Unclassified | place: USA: California...
GATCCTGCTCCCCCGCGCCGCGCTCGCCGCCCGCAAGCCCGCCCGGCTCGAGCCCTTCAGCAACCAGCCGCCGGTGGCCCGCGACATCGCCCTCGTCGTGCCCCTCGCGGTCGGCGCCGGCGAGGTCCTCGAGCGCCTGCGCCAGGCCGCCGCCAAGGCCGCCGGCAAGGACATCGCGTTGGAGTCCGTCACCTGCTTCGACGTCTTCGCCGGCGACGGGCTGCCCGAGGGCGCCCGCTCCCTCGCCTTTGAGATCACCCTCCGGCACGCCGCCCGCACCCTCGCCGAGGCCGAGGTCGCCGCCGTGCTCGACCAAGTCGCCTTGGCCGCCGGCAAGTCCGGCTGGACCGTCCGCCGCTGAAGGATGCCGAAGGGCCTCGACATCGACCACGTCGCCCGGCTCGCCCGGCTCAGCCTCGCCCCCGAGGAGCGCGAGCGCTACGCCGCCCAGCTCGGGCAGGTGCTCGGCCACTTCGCCGCGCTCGCCTCGATGGGCGCGGGACCCGCCGACGCCGGGCTGCGCGCCCCCGTCGCCGATGCCTCGCTGCGCGCCGACCAGCCCGGCCAGCCCCTCCCTCCCACCGACTTCCTGCGCAACGCGCCGGCTTCGCGCGACGGCCAGGTCGCCGTCCCCCGCGTCGTCGACGACGCCTCCTGAGCCATGGCCGAGCCGCTCCACACCCTCGGCGCCGCCGAGCTCGGCCGCAGGCTCGCCTCGCGCGACCTCACCTCGCGCGCCCTCGCCGAGGCCCTCCTCGCCCGCGCCGCCTCCCGGCGCGAGCTCGGCGCCTTCAATTCCCTCGACGCCGACGACCTTCTCCGCCAGGCCGACGCCGCCGACGCCCGCCGCGCGGGCGGCCGCTCCCTCGGGCCCCTCGACGGCATCCCCGTCGCCATCAAGGACAACATCGCCGTGCGCGGCCAGCCCCTCACCTGCTCGAGCCGCATGCTCGCCGGCTACGTCTCGCCCTACGACAGCGCCGTCGCCGAGCGGCTGCGCGCCGCGGGCGCCCTGCTCATGGGGCGCCTCAACATGGACGAGTTCGCCATGGGCTCCTCGACCGAGACCTCGGCCACCGGCCTGGCGCGCAACCCCTGGGACCCCGCGCGCACCCCGGGCGGCTCCTCGGGCGGCAGCGCCGCCTGCCTCGCCTCCGGCCAGGCCCCGCTGGCGCTCGGTTCCGACACCGGGGGCTCCATCCGCCAGCCCGCCTCCCACTGCGGCCTGGTCGGCCTCAAGCCCACCTACGGCCTGGTCTCCCGCCACGGCCTCGTCGCCTTCGCCTCGTCCCTCGACCAGATCGGCCCGATGGCTCGCTCGGTCGAGGATTGCGAGCTGCTGCTCGCCGCCCTCGCGGGCCCCGACGCGCGCGACATGACCTGCCTTGCGGCCGACGCGCGCGCCCCGCGCGTCCTCCCCGCCGACCGCAAGCCGCGCCTCGGCGTGCCCCGCGCCCTCCTCGAGGGGGTCGCCCCCGGCGTCCGCAAGGCCTTCGACGACGCCCTCGGGGTCTACCGCGCCGAGGGGTGCGAGCTGGTCGACGTCGACCTTCCCTCCGCCGCCCTCGCCGTGCCCGCCTACTACGTCGTGGCCACCGCGGAGGCCTCGTCCAACCTCGCCCGCTACGACGGCATCCGCTACGGCCACCGCGCCGCGCGCGACGGCGACATCGTCGCCCTCATGTCCCAGTCCCGCGCCGAGGGCTTCGGCGCCGAGGTCAAGCGGCGCATCCTCCTCGGCACCTTCGTCCTCAGCGCCGGGTTCGCCGACGCCTATTACGGCAAGGCCCTCGCCGCCCGCGCCCGCATCCGCGAGGAGTACCTCGGCGCCCTCGCGCGCGTCGACGCGCTCGCCACCCCCACCGTGCCCAGCTCCGCCTTCCGCCTCGGCGAGAAGGCCGCCGACCCGCTCCAGATGTACCTGGAGGACCTCTTCACCATCCCCGCCAACCTCGCGGGCCTGCCCGCCCTCTCCGTCCCCTCCGGCCTCGACGGCGCGCTTCCCGTCGGCCTCCACCTCGTGGGTCCCCCGCTCGGCGAGGGGCTCCTCCTCGGCCTCGCCCGGCGCCTCGAGCGCGCCACGGGCCTCGCCCACCGCGTCGCCCAGCCATGAGCAACCCGCGCGAGGCCTGGGAGGTCGTCATCGGCCTGGAGGTGCACGTCCAGCTCCGCACCGCGGCCAAGGTGTTCTCGCCCGCGCCCTGGGGCTTCGGCGCCGAGCCCAACTCCCACATCGACCCCGTCTCGCTCGGCCTCCCGGGCAGCCTTCCCGTGGTCAACCTCGCCGCTCTCGAGCAGGCCATCCGCCTCGGCCTGGCGGTCGACGCCGAGATTCCCGAGGTCTGCGCGTGGGACCGGAAGAACTACTTCTATCCCGACAATCCCAAGAACTACCAGCTGACCCAGATGGCCCGCCCCGTCGTGGTCGGCGGCTCGGTGGAGATCGAGCTTCCCGGCGCCTCCCGCAACGTGATGGGCGAGCACCGCCGCGTCCGGCTGCACCACGCCCACCTCGAGGAGGACGTCGGCAAGCTCAGCCACGCCGCGGGCGGCTCGCTCGTCGACTACAACCGCGCCGGCGTCCCCCTGCTCGAGATCGTCACCGAGCCCGACCTGCGCTCGGCCGCCGAGGCCGAGGCCTTCCTGCGCGCCCTCCACGCGCTGGTCACGCAGGCGGGGATCTCGGACGCCGACATGGAGAAGGGCCAGCTGCGCTGCGACGCCAACGTCTCCCTCCGCCGCCCCGGCGCCCCCCGTGGGACGCGCACCGAGACCAAGAACCTCAACTCCATCTCCGGGGTCCGCGCCGCCATCGAGGCCGAGGTCGTCCGCCAGGCCCGCGAGCTCGAGGCCGGCCGCCCCGTCGTCCAGGAGACGCGCGGCTGGAACGCCGAGGCCGGCCGCGGCTATGTCCTCCGCGACAAGGAGGACGCGCAGGATTACCGCTACTTCCCCGATCCCGACATCCCCCCGGTCGCCATCGACCGCGCCCGCGTCGAGCGGCTTCGCGCCGGCCTCCCCGAGCGCCCCTTCGACCGCCAGCGCCGCTACCTCGCCGACCTCGGCCTGCCTTACACGGCGGCCAGCGTGCTCGTCGCCGACCTCGCCCTCGCCCTCTGGTTCGAGGAGGCCGTCGCGGCCCACCCGGCCAACCCGGTCGGCATCGCCAACCTCGTCGCCAACGATCTCCTCCGCGAGCTGGCGGCCTCGGCCCAGCCCGGCGAGGCCGCGCCCCCCGCGCCGGCCGGCCTCGCCGGCTGCAAGGTGCGCCCCGCCGCCCTCGCCGAGCTGGTCCGGCTGACCGACGCCGGCGCGATCTCCAAGCAGCAGGCCCGCGAGGTGCTCGCCGAGATGTTCCTCACCGGACAGGCGCCCGCCGCCATCGTCGGGGCCCGCGGCCTCGCCCAGAACAGCGACGCCGGCGAGCTCGAGCGGGTCGTGCGCGAGGTCGTCGCCGACCCCGCCTTCGCCAAGTCGCTGGCCGAGTTCCGCGCCGGCAACGCCAAGGCGATCAACGCGCTCAAGGGTCCCATCATGAAGCGCACGCAGGGCAAGGCCAACCCGGCGCTGGTCGACGAGATCCTCCGCCGCGTCCTCTCATGACGGGTCCCCGCGAGCCCTCGCCCTGGGAGGCCGGCCGCCGCGCCGCCGGCGACGTGGCCCTTCCCGCCAGCCTCGTCCTGCTCGCCGCCCTCGCCCTCGTCATCGCCTACCACCATGTGCCCGCCGTCGGCCAGGCGCTCGACCGCCTCGGCGCCCTCAGCCGCTCGGGCGGGCTCGCCTTCGCCGCCGGCCTGACCGCCCTCACCGCCGGGCTCATCCCGTGGCTCCTCCGCATGGCGACGCCCTCCCTCCGGCCCGCGCATCCCTGGAAGGACCTGCTGCACAGCCTGGTCTGGTGGTCCCTGATGGGCGTCGTGGTGAGCAGCTTCTACCGCCTGCTGACCGCCGCCTTCGGCGACCAGCCCGGCCCGGGCGTCGTGGCGCTCAAGGTGCTCATCGACGGAACCCTCTTCACGACGCTCGTCGGGTCCCCCGGCAACGCCCTCTCCCACCTTTGGAAGGACCTCGGCTGGGACCTTTCCGAGCTGCGCCGGCATCTCCGGCCAGGCTGGTACCGGCGCATCGTGGTTCCCAATCTCCTGCCCAACTGGGTGGTCTGGGTTCCCGGCGCCGCCATCTTCTACAGCCTGCCGCTCGACCTCCAGCTGCCGGTGGCCAACGGCATCGGCTGCTGCTGGGCCCTCCTCTGCGTGCGAATCGCCGCCCATTCCTCGGGCGCCGACCCCGTTTCGGCCTCCTCCCATCCCTCGGCTTGAATCCCGGCCCGCCGCGGGCGAGGATGCCCGTCCGTGCCCGACCTTCTCGGCGAGACGACGCCCGGCGCCGCCGAGGTGGTGCCCCTTGACGGGGGCTCGCGCGCCTACACCTACGCCGTCCCCCGCTCGCTCCTGGCGACCCTCCGGGTCGGCCACCTGGTCCGCGTCCCCCTCGGCAACCGCGTCCGCCTCGGCGTCGTCTGGCGCTGCCCCGCCGACCCCCCGGAAGGCACCCGGCTCCGGCCCATCGCCAGCCTCGAGCATGAGCAGCCGGTCCTGACACCCGATGTCTGCCGGCTGGCCGAGTGGATGGCCGAGTACTACGGCTGCAGCTTCAACTCCGTCCTCGAGACCGTCCTCCCCTCGGCGGTGCGCACCGGCGTGCGCCCGGTGCTGCGGCGGATGCTGACCTTGGCGCGGAGGCCCTCCGACGAGGACCTGGCGACCCTTCGCCGCCGCGCGCCCAAGCAGGCCCTGCTCGTCGACTTCCTCGCCGCCCAGCCCGGGCCCGTCGAGCGCAACAAGGCCGCCGAGGGGCTTGGCATCGGCCAGTCGGCCGTCGACGGCCTCCTCGCCAAGGGCATCGCCGCCGAGGAGGCCAAGGTCATCCTGCGCACCGCCTACGACGACCCCTTCGCCGAGGCCGAGTCCGTCCCCTCCGCCGGCCCGGCCCTCAATCCCGACCAGGCCGCCGCCGTGGCCTCCGTCGCCGCCAGCCTCGACCGGCGCCAGTTCCGCGCCCACCTGCTCTTCGGCGTGACCGGCTCCGGCAAGACCGAGGTCTACATCAACCTGATCCGCAAGGTCGTCGCCGAGGACGGCTCCGCCCTCTTCCTCGTCCCCGAGGTCGCGCTCACCCCCCAGACCGTCGGCCGCCTGCGCTCGCGCCTCGCCGACCTCGGCGCCCAGGTGGTCGTCTGGCACAGCCATCTCTCCGCCGGCGAGCGCTTCGACGCCTGGATGGCCATGGCGCTCGGGCAGGCCCGCGTCGTGGTCGGCGCCCGCTCGGCCGTCTTCGCGCCCCTGCCGGACCTGCGCCTGGTGGTCGTCGACGAGGAGCACGAGCCCTCCTTCAAGCAGTCCGAGACGCCGCTCTACCACGGGCGCGACGTCGCCGTGATGCGCGCCAAGATCCTCGGCGCCGCCTGCGTGCTGGGATCCGCCACGCCCTCGCTCGAGACCTGGGCCAACGCCCAGGCCGGCCGCTACACCCTCGACCGCCTGCCCAGCCGGGTCGACGACCGCTCGCTCCCCGCCTTCCGCATCGTGGACATGCGCCGCGAGGCCCTCCACGCCAAGGGCGTCCCCCTCCTCTCGCGCGAGCTGGTCGACGGCCTCCGCGACCGCCTGGCCAAGGGCGAGCAGGCCATCCTCTTCCTCAACCGCCGCGGGCACTCCCGCGCCCTCGTCTGCCCGTCCTGCGGCGTGTCCGCGCCCTGCCCGCACTGCAGCGTGCCCCTGACCCTCCACCGGACCGACCAGACCGTCCGCTGCCACCTCTGCGACCACCGCGCGCCCGCCCCCCAGGCCTGCCCGGCCTGCCGCTCGCCCGACATCCGCTGGAAGGGCCATGGCACGCAGCGCGCGGAGGAGGTCGTCGCCCAGCTCTTCCCGCGGGCGCGGATGGCGCGGATCGACGCCGACACCATGTCGCGCAAGCACCTCTTCCGCCAGGTGCTCTCCGATTTCCGGGCCGGCCGGCTCGACCTTCTCCTCGGCACGCAGATGATCGCCAAGGGCCTCGACTTCCCCCGCGTCACCCTCGTCGGGATCCTCGACGCGGACCTCTCCCTCCAGATGCCGGATTTCCGGGCCGCCGAGCGCACCTTCCAGCTCCTCACCCAGGTCGCCGGCCGGGCGGGGCGGGGCGCCCTCGAGGGCGCCGTGGTCGTCCAGACCTTCCAGCCCGCCTCCGACCCCATCCAGTTCGCCAAGCGCTGCGACTACGAGGGCTTCGCCGCCGCCGAGACCGGGCGCCGGAAGGAGTTCGGCTACCCGCCCGGCCGGCACCTCATCCGCCACCTCTTCCGGGGACGCGATCCCGAGAAGGTGGCCTTCATCGCCGAGCGCTGGGTGCGCGAGGTCGAGCGCGAGCTCCCCGGCGCCGCCGAGATCCGCGGCCCGACCGACTGCCCCGTCGCCCGCATCCAGGAGCTCCACCGCCAGCACGTCTGGTACCTCGTGCCAGCCGTGGCGCCCTTCCTCCGCAAGCTCGCGCCCCTGCGCGAGCGCCTGCTGCGCGACGACTCGGTGGCCGACATCCTCGACGTCGACGCCCTGGATTGCGGCTGAGGCCGGCTAAGGAAAAGGTGGCGGACGATGCGGAAGTGGCGGAGGTCGCGGAGGCGAGGGAGGGGGGCCGAGGGACTCGAAGGATACGATGGAGGCGAAGGAGGCGAAGGATGTGAAGGCAGATGCGGCGATGCTGGCGACCGGTGGCAGAACCCTGCAGGTTACCTCCTCAGGCGCACTGACTCCCGTGCCCCTGCGCAGCTGTGCCGCCGTGCCCCCAGGCCTCCCGCAGGGAGGCCCTTACAGCCACTTCTTGCGACGGAACCAGAGCAGCATGCCGACGGTGAAGGCGCCCATGCCGCCCAGCACCCAGAAGTAGCCGTTGGCCGTCCGCAGCTCGGGCATGTTGTCGAAGTTCATCCCGTAGATGCCCACCACGAAGGTGAGGGGGATGAAGATGGACGACATCACGGTCAGGACGCGCACGATCTCGCTCGTCTTGCGCTCCTGCAGCGTGTGGTGGTATTCCTGCAGCTCCTGGAGGATGGTGCGGGCGTGCTCGATGCGGTCGCCGGCCCGGATGGCGTGGTCGTAGAGGTCGCGGAAGAACATGTCCATGGTCGGCGGCAGCAGGCCGTGCTCGTAATGCTCGAGCACGCTGACCATGTCCTTGAGGGGGAGGGCGAGCCGGCTCAGCCGCACGATGACGCGCTTGAGCCGGTAGACCTCGTCGAGGTTCAGGCCGCGGCCCACGCCCAGGGCCTCCTCCTCGAGCTCGATCAGGGCGTCCTCGATCTCCTCGGTCTGGACAAGCAGTCGGTCGACCAGGGTGTCGAGCAGGGCGTAGAGAAGGTAGCCCGGACCCCACTTGCGGATGCCGCCCTTGTTCTCGGCGATGCGGCGCTCGACCGCGCCGAAGACGGGGTCGTCGGTCTCGTGGAACGAGAGGAGGAAGCCCGGCCCGGCCACGAGCGAGATCTGCTGGCCGCGGGGGGTGTCCTCGGTCACGCCGACCCGCACCGCGCGGGCGATGGCGAGCACCTGGTCGCCGTACTGCTCGAACTTGGGCCGGGAGGCGGCGGTCAGCACGTCCTCCTGGGCGAGCATCGGCACGTCGAAGAAGGCGCCGACCACGTGCACCACCTGGGGGTCGGTGATGCCCAGCACCTGGATCCAGACGACGCCGGGCTGGCCCACCAGCTTGCCCACCGAGTCGAGGTCGGTGAACTCCGTCGTGCGCACGGAGGCCTCGTCGTAGCAGATGGCGCGGAAGCGGGTCGGACCCTGGCTCTCGAAGGGCGAGGCGGCCGGCAGCTGGCCAGGAGCGCGGCCGATCTCGCTCTCCTCGAACGCGGCCTCCCCGGGCAGGGGCTTGTGGTCGCCGCGAAGCCCGAGCCTCGCGCGCAGCTGGGCCAGCCTCTCCTCCATGAACTTGCGGGAGCGAAGCGTCGCCTCCTGGCGCTGCTGGGAGCGTTCCATCCCGCAGGGTAGCCCGCGGGGCCGGAGGGTGTCAACCGCCGGGCTCCTGCGGGCCCGGCCTGGCGCCCATGGGCGGGCCCGGCGGCCCCGCCGGCCGCCGGGGGTCCTGTCCCAGCCCGGGCTGCGTCAGGATGGCGGCGCGGGCGGGGTCGATGAGGCCCCCGCGGGTCGGCGGGGTGACGACCACCGAGCCGTCGGCCTGCGAGCGGATGCGGGTGCCGTCCGATCCCTGCCAGCTGCCGTCGGCCAGGCGGCGGAGCGTGACGCCGTCGGACGTCCGCATCGACCCGTCGGCCAGGCTGCGGACGCTCTGCCCGTCGGAAAAGCGCACCGAGCCGTCGGCCATCCGGCGGGCGGTCGGCCCCTCGGAGGAGCGGACGGAGCCGTCGGCCCCGCGCCGCAGGACCTCCCCGTCGGATCCCCGCAGGGAGCCGTCGGCGGACTTCCGGTAGGTGGTGGGCCGGCTGGGTCGCGCCTCTCCCTCCGGCTGGCGCGGGGCCGCGGGGGCGGCCGCGGCGGCGGCGAGGAGAAGGCAGGGCAGGAGGCGGGTCATCGCTCCTCCGTCCGCGCGCGGGCCTTGCCGTTGCGCCGGCCGTCCTTGCCGATGCCGTGGGGGTCGACCTTTCCCTGGCGGACCTTCTGGAAGAGGTTGTTCGAGTTGGTCACCCCGAGGCAGAAGAAGGCCGCGGCCAGGTCGTCCACCCGGTTGGCCGGGATCAGGCCGGCGTTGTGCAGCCAGGTCGCCAGGCTCTGGTGGAAGCTGCCCGGGGAGATCTCCAGCTTGTCCCCGCCGTAGCGGAGCCAGAAGTCGGCCCGGCGGTCGAGCCGGCAGTTGCAGCGGCGGCGGTGGATGGCGCGGATCTCGTCGAGGAAGGGGCAGGCGGCGGCCTTGGAGGGGCGGGGCTTGGGCATGGGCGCGAAAGGCGGTGAATCAACCCCCGGCCAATAATTCTTCAACAGGATAAATATAAATATGTGTTTTAACATATTATTATAAAAAAAAGGGGCCCGCGGGCGCGCCCGGCCGTCGCCGGGGGCGGGCTTGGCCGATCCTCCGGTGGTGGTCGCGACAGGACTCGAACCTGTGACATCCACAATGTGAATGTGGCGCTCTAACCAACTGAGCTACGCGACCGGCTCACCGGAGGGCGGAGGCAAGCGGACGCCGCGCCCGGGGGCAAGGAAAAGCCGTCAGTCCCCGCCCGGGCCGGCCGCCGCCGCCTCGTCGTCCCCGCCTCGTAGCGGGCGATCCAGGCCCGGGACCATGGGGTGAAGTCGCCCGCCTCGAGATGGGCCCTGGCCTGCGCCATCAGGTCCTGGAAGAAGTGCAGGTTGTGCAGGCTCAGGAGGGTGCCCCCCAGCGTCTCGCCGGCGTGGTGGAGGTGGCGCAGGTAGGCCCGGGTGAACCGGCGGCAGGCCAGGTTGTCCAGGCCCTCGACGAGGGGGCGGTGGTCGTCCCTGAACCGCCGGTTGCCGATGTTGACCGTGCCGTCGGGCGTGAAGGCGCAGCCGTGACGGGCCAGGCGGGTGGGCATGACGCAGTCGAACATGTCGGCGCCGAGGGCGATCATCCGGAGCAGCTGGGTCGGGGTGCCCACGCCCATCACGTAGCGGGGCTTGCCGGCGGGCAGCCGGGGGGCGGCGATGCCGACCTGGCGGAGCATCTCCTCCTCGGGCTCGCCCACGGAGACGCCGCCGATGGCGTGGCCGGGGAAGCCGAGGGCCCCGAGCTCCTCGGCGCAGCGGATGCGCAGGTCCTCGAAGACGGAGCCCTGGTTGATGGCGAAGAGGTGGCGACCCGAGGCGAGGAAGCCGGTGTCCTCGGCGAGGCGGAGCATCTGGCGGGCCCAGCGCAGGGTGCGGTCGACGGCGACCTCGCAGGCGGCGCGGTCGCAGGGCCAGGGGGGGCACTCGTCGAGGACCATGGCGATGTCGGACCCCAGCGCGTCCTGGATGCCGAGGCAGTCGCGCACGTCGAGGAAGAGCGGCGAGCCGTCGAGGTGGGACTGGAAGCGGATGCCCTCGTCGGTCACGGTGCGGAGCTTGGCGAGGGAGAAGACCTGGAAGCCCCCGCTGTCGGTCAGGATCGGCCCGTCCCATCCCATGAACCGGTGCAGGCCGCCCGCGGCCCGGACCACCTCCCGCCCGGGTCGGAGGTTGAGATGGTAGGTGTTGCCGAGGAGGATCTGGGCGCCGGTGTCCGCGACCTGGTCGGGGGTGAGGCCCTTCACCGTGCCCTGGGTTCCCACGGGCATGAAGACGGGGGTCTGGACGGTCCCGTGGTTGGTGCGGAGCTCGCCGCGGCGGGCCGCCGAGGCGGGGTCGGTGGCCAGCAGCCGGAAATCGCTCATCGGCGCTCCGGCAGGAACTCCAGCTCCCGGCCGCGCGGCGCGTCCTCGCGGAGCCGGCCGGACTCCCAGGCCACGTGGCCGTTGACCAGGGTCATCTCCACGGTCGAGCCGAAGGCGTGGCCCTCGAGGGGGGACCAGCCGCACTTGTAGAGCAGGCTGCCGCGCGTGACCGGCGTGGGCTTGGCCGGGTCGACCAGCACCAGGTCGGCCCACATGCCCGGCCGGATGAAGCCGCGGTCGACGACGCCGAAGAGCTCGGCCGGGGCGTGGCAGGAGCGCGTGACGAGGGTCTCGAGGGCGAGCGCTCCCTGCTTCCAGAGGTCGAGCTGGATGAGCAGGCTGTGCTGGACCAGGGGCAGTCCGGACGGCGCCTTGAAGTAAGGCTGCGCCTTCTCCTCGGCGGTGTGGGGCGCGTGGTCGGTGGCGATGACGTCGATGCGGCCCTCGGCCACCGCGCGGCGGATGGCCGCCCGGTCCGCCGGCTCCTTGATCGAGGGGTTGCACTTGATGCGGTTGCCCAGGGCGGCGTAGTCGCGGTCGTCGAACCAGAGGTGGTGGACGCAGGCCTCGGCGGTGACGCGCTTGCCCCTGACCGGACCGGGGGCGAAGAGCGAGGCCTCCTCGGCGGTGGTCAGGTGCAGGACGTGCAGCCGGGCGTTGGTCCGCCGGGCCAGGTTGATGGCGAGGAGGGTCGACTTGTAGCAGGCCTCGCGCCCCCGGATGCGGGCGTGCTCGGCGGCCGGCACGTCCTCGCCCCAGCGGGCCCGCGCCCCCGCCTCGGCCGCCCTCACCATGGGGTTGTCCTCGCAGTGGGTGGCGATGGGCACGGGGGATTTCGCGAAGATGCGCTCGAGGGCGGCCGGCTCGTCGACAAGCAGGTCGCCGGTGGAGGAGCCCATGAAAATCTTCACGCCGCAGACGCGGCGGGTGTCGAGCCGTTGGATCTCCTCGAGGTTGTGGGGCGTGGCGCCGAGGAAGAACGAGAAGTTGGCGGGGGAGACGGCGGCGGCGCGGGCGAACTTGGCGTCAAGGGCCTGGCGCGAGACCGTGTTGGGCACGGTGTTGGGCATCTCCATGAACGAGGTCACCCCGCCCGCCACCGCCGCGCGCGACTCGGTGGCGATCTCGCCCTTGTGGGTGAGGCCGGGCTCGCGGAAGTGCACCTGGTCGTCGATCAGGCCGGGCAGGAGGAGCTTGCCCCGGGCGTCGATCTCGCGGTCGGCCCCGCCGGTGACCGGCCCGATGTCGGCGATGCGCCCGTCGCGCACGAGCACGTCCGTCACGCGGCGCTTGCCGTCGGTGACCACCTCGGCGTCTCGGAAGAGCAGGGATCCCATGCGCCTATCCGAGCCCAACGGCCGGGGATAGGCAAGCGGGAGCGGACGGGTTCAGAGGACGGTGCCCTCGGGCCGGACGACCCCCTGGGGGTTCATGTCCTGACCGTTGACGCGGAAGTGGAACACGCCGTTGGCGTCGAACTCGCGCTCGTATTCGACGATTTGCTTCTTTTCCCCGGGGTAGAGGCGGTTCTTGAGGTCGACCAGGTCGCGGACGAGCTTGCGGCACTCCTCGGGGGGCGGGGCGACGATCTCCTTGGTCGCCGGGTGCCGGAGCGTCGAGATGACCTTGAAGGCCTCCTCCTCGCCCTCGGGGCCCTTGATGGCCGCGTTCCACATCAGCTGGGAGATGTTGGTGGCGCCGATGATGGCCTGGCGGTTCTCGTGCACCGCCTTGGGCCCGACCGGCTTGGCGTCGATCAGCCCCTTGAGCAGGCCGGTCTCCATGGTGTAGCGCTTCCACTTCTCGCCCAGCTCGATGTCGTGCCGGATGCGGAAGCCGGGCTTGTCCTCGCGGGGCAGGGGGGCCTTGGGCACGAAGCCGATGGGCCTGGGGCTGCGGTTGCCGAAGGCGCCGACGGTGCGTTTGCGGGAACGGGGTGCGGACATGGGGGCGGGCTCCCAGCAAACCCAGCCCCGCTCCCGGGGCAAGGCGGATTGAGATCCGACCCGCCCGCAAAATTGTCTTTAGGACGCCCGCCGTCCCGCCCATGCTCGCCCCCACCTC
>Ga0222712_10005739_pt1 | contig 12444 bp, 38 predicted proteins | sample C33_657DmetaG_FD_165043 | JGI IMG/M metagenome (GOLD analysis project Ga0222712, IMG submission 165043) | Estuarine water microbial communities from San Francisco Bay, California, United States - C33_657D | ecosystem: Environmental > Aquatic > Marine > Unclassified | place: USA: California...
AAGAGATGAGAAAAGTATTAGGAACAGCAGGTGTAGTGCTAGGCATGTTGACCCTAGCAGGGCTAGCAGGTGGCATTACAGAATTGGGCCCAGAGGCGGGCATAAACGAATTCCTCAGCATATTCAGCACCGCACTGGTCGCAGGCTGTTTGGTCAGCCTAGGTTTTCATATGGTAAAAGAGATTTAAGCACGCTCCCCCAAGTGCGTTGGGTTAGTTAAACTTGCGCCGGCCAGGGTACGCACCGCCGGCACCACTTACACTATAGGAGCAGACTATGATTGAAATTGAGGGATTGACCCGCAAGCAGAGAATCATCGCTGACACACTGTGGAACAAGTGCCACACTCAGGGCGATGTTGATGCCGTACTGGCCCTCTTTGGGCATGATGCTCGTGTGGTCTACGAGATGATGATTGCGCACACTATGGATCAGTATCAGGGTGTAGATGAGGCACGAGATCTGCTTGACAGAATCTTCAACATCTAGTATAATTAGATCTTTAAATAACTTATCGAGGAGAAGCAATGGCTATCAAGTCAAACACTGTATTAGAGTTCGATCAAGATGCTATCAAGCGCCGTGAGCGTGAGGTTGCTCGTGAGACTGATGCTGAAATCCTAGAGCGTCTAGCAGAGCGTTTCCAAATCCTCAACGACATGACTAAGGCTGTCAAAGAGGGTGCCGTCCGTGCTATGATTGTGAGTGGTCCTCCAGGTGTAGGCAAAAGTCACGGTGTTGAGGCAGTACTTGCCAAGGCTGATCTGTTCAATACACTGGCTGAGCGCAAGCCCAAGTATGAGATCGTCAAAGGTGCTATGAGTGCCATTGGTCTATATGCCAAACTCTACGAGTTCGCTGATCGGGGCAACGTTGTGGTATTTGATGACTGCGACTCCATCTTGTTGGAAGACCTAAGCCTAAACATCCTCAAGGGTGCTCTGGACTCGTCAAAGCGGCGTTTCATCTCTTGGAACACTGACAGCAGACTCTTGCGTTCAGAAGGAGTGCCTAATCGCTTCGAGTTCAAGGGTTCAGCGATCTTCATCACCAATATCAAGTTTGAGCATGTGAAGTCTAAGAAACTGCGTGATCACTTGGATGCTCTAGAAAGTCGTTGCCACTACATTGACCTACAGATGGACACCGAGCGTGAGAAGATCCTGCGCATTGAGCAAGTGGTCAAGCAGGGTGACATGTTAGAGGACTATGACTTCAAGCCCTGGGACACGGATGAGGTCTTGGACTTTATCAAGTCAAATTCCTCAAAGTTGCGTGAACTATCACTGCGCATGGTGATCAAGATCGCAGACTTGAAGAAGGGTATGCCCAGTAATTGGCAGGCAGTGGCTAGAACCACTTGTATGCGCCGTGTCTAGTCTACTAACTCGCTGTGCTCTCTACGGCACCTTGGGCGTGACATTGGACGCCCTTGGTGTTGGTTGGCTAGGAACCTTCATGATTTTGGCACTCTGCCTCTGTTGTGATCATGTGGGCAGGATAGATGGTCAGCACTTTGGTGCTGCTGATGGAATTAGACGCTATCTGTCAATGACCGAGGCTCAGCAGGCCGAAATACGCAAGATGATCAAGCAGTGGGAACAGGGCAAGTGATTTAGAACGTGGCCGTGATAGAACTCGGGCTAGGCGGTACGAGATCTTCTGGCGGTTTTGGTGGTTGGTACATGGCCTGTAGATAGATCAATCCTGTGGCATCTTTGCCACGATCTGGCACTCCGGCCACGCCCCCTGTGGGCATGTATCCAGAGCCCATATAGCCATCAACCATCATGGCTAAGATTTCAATTGAAGGTGCTTGAACTATGACATATCGGTCCATGCCCTTATTTACTTATTGGGTGTAGTGCTCTTGAATAGAATTGAGCAAAGAAGGCTCAGTCCCCATGCTTCAAGCAGGCTGATCTCCTTGAGATCAAACAGTGTAGGCATGAGCCAATTCCATAGCAACCACACTGGTGTGGCTGCGATTAGACTGACAATAAAGGCCAAGGCCAAGATGGCCAAGGCTGCGTAGATCAAGTTCATCGGTTATCCCCAGCGGCTACTCAGGCTCTTTAGTTCTCGGATCTCTGCGTTGATTGCGGCGATGCGGGCTTCGATTTGGGCGTTGGACTCTGGATCCAACTCACCGCGCACTTCGCAAAGGTAAACCAGTTCTTCGTAGAGGTTGTCAATGGTGTCAGTCATGTGTCAAGTCCTTATAGGTAAAAAGCCAGTTTAGTCAGCAATCGGGCGGTATAGAGTAGGACTGCTTGGAAGAACCCAGTGACCCAGCCCATATAGATCACTGTGAGCAAGCCTATCAATCGCAGCATGTTAGGCTGTCCGTAGGTTAGCCATCAAGCGATTGTGGATCATCGTCATCTCATCCTGCTCAACGTAAAAGTCCGTCTTCGGGTCGTAGTATTGACCCACCTTGTTGTCGTAGTAGAGCACACGACCTGAGAAGTTGAATGGGCCCTCAAGTCCCTTGCGTGGGCCATACTTGACACGCATCTCGTCCATTTGGAAACGGTCTGCTAGAACTTTGTATCCCATTTGCTGCTCCTTGTTGTTCAGTGTAAGTGCATTATAGCAAGTTTTGGTAGCCCTGTCAACCTGTTGCGTTTCTGCTACAAGGGCTTGATATAGGAAAAACAACCGGCCCATTCTTTGTAGGAGAGTTGGTCGGCCAGTGGCATGATCAGCTCTTCGCACTCACCGTCAATCCAGGCCTTGCGTAATACACAAATGGTTCCTTGTTCAATCATCTTTGGCTCCTTGTTGTTCACTGTAACCATAGTATACTACCAATCTGTAGAGTTGTCAACCTGCTATGCCACAATCTCCCAGAAGATCTTTGGATTCAGCCGTTGCCTCTGACGCCAGTAGGGCAAGGCCCAAGCAAGGTTAGTCTCTATGACAATAGGAGTCATTTGACCCATCAAGTTCCTATGCCGGCTCATATACACTCGCATCATTGTACCACCTCGCCTTGTTCAGAATAAAGATAACAGTTAGAACCTTCGGGTCCTGACAGGTATGATTGGGCGGCTTCTAGTGAAGCAAATACGCCTGCCACTGAAGGACCAAGTCCACGATCTTCTTCTAGCACTACGAACACTCGTAGTTCTGACTCTCCTCGTAGTACGGCTAGTGCTTGTTCTCGATTCATCATTTTGCCTGCTCCTTATCGTTCACTGTAACCATAGTATAGCAGTGTTCTAAAGACCTGTCAACCTGTTGTTATTTGACAACGGCATAAGGCTTGTTCCAACGCCCGATGTTAATGTCGATGTAGTGTGAGCAGTGGAAATAGTCAGTCTGAGCATCGCTATGGTCAAAGAAGTCCGGGCCTTTGAGGGCTTGAATAGCCTTGCCCAGGAACTCTGCGGCCCTACCTGAGAAATGCTCGTGTGCCCAATAGGTATTCACGCTGATGCTCTTTTCTGCGGGCGTAAACTCCCGATCGTTATATTTGGGCTGACGGCTACAGGTCTCGTTAAAGTTCTTAATGAAATCGATCTCACCCTGGCTGATAGTTAAGGCCAAGGTGCTGTGATTGCGGACGCTGAGCGTGCCTTTGAGACCATACCGCTTAAGTAGGGCCTTGATGTTAGGAGCCAACTTTGCTTTCAATTCTTGGGATACGTATGCCATTTCGCTCTCCGTTTTGTTTCAGTGTCATAAGTATAGCACCAAACAATACCCTAGTCAACCGTAGGGTCTTTGTCCAGACTACGAAGAATCTTCATGTAAGCCTCAGTCTCATCCTGGTATGCGAAGATCACTTGATCTTCGCTAACATCGTAGAGAGCGGCTACGTATTCTACGGCTTCGTTGTAGTAAGCATTTTCTTTATCGTTCATCTTTGGCTCCTTTGTGTTTCAGTGTCATAAGTATAGCACCAGTCCAAAGACCTGTCAACCACTAGGGTCTTTAGGCTTCTACGCTGTCTAGGGCGTTGAGAATCTTGTCCAAGCGCCGGCAGGGTGTGTCTTCCATAGCATCACGCAGGACATCGTAGTCCGTAACATACTTGGAGACATACTTCTCAATGCCTTTGAGGAACTTGGGGTCTTCCAGGAGCTCATCGATCAGGGCATCCTTTGCGGGCGCATTAGCCAGAGCCAGTTCCTTCTTGGTGTACATGGCGTAGATCTGATCCTCCACGTAGAACTGGACGGCCTTACGCAGGGTCTTGGGGTTCAGGGTGATTTGCATTTGGTTGCTCCTTTGTGTTTCAGTGTCATAAGTATAGCACCAGTCCAAAGACCTGTCAACCTGTTGTTATTTTGCCACAATGGCAATTCCTAACCGTATTGAGTGAATCCTAGAGCAAGGATTTGCTCAAAGGATACTTCTCCGCTGATTTCTAGCAGAGCGTTAAACTTGTCCTCTGCGTCCTGTGCAGTGTAACTGAGTTCCCAGTCATCGCACCCACCAAGATAACACATGGGACAGCCTAGATCATTCTTGGACAACAGGACACTGATGTAGCGGTTGTCCGAGAGAACATGGAAGTCTTCGTTGAATCTTTTGTAGAACTGTTTCTCTTTCATCTCTTACTCCTTTTTGTTTACTGTAACCATAGTATACTACCACTTCAAAGACCTGTCAACCTGTCGGGTTATTCAACTCCGAAAAGTTTCATATAGGCTTCAATCTCATCCCAATAAAGTTCAACGGCAACTGCTCGTGTGACCCGATAAAATTCCATGATGAATTCGATTGCCTGTTCCACTATTCAACCCCCAGCATGGTATAGATGTATTCGGAGGGGGAAAATGCTCTCTGTAAACCAGCATCATTCCAATATACCTCGGATGCTTGAGCACACTTTTCTACAATCAACTCTGCGAACTTTTGATTAAACAGATCTAGCCGAGAGGGCATACCCTCAATACCTTGACTTAATCGGTGCAATTCTTGATCGGTGGCAACTGTAGCCTGCTCTACAAGTCGTTGGATTCGTTGGTTCATCTCTTGCTCCTTGTTGTTTACTGTAAGCATAGTATAGCACTAGTCCAAAGACCTGTCAACCTCAAGGGTTATTCAACTCCGAAATGTTGTTTAATCTTGCCAACATAGGTGCTGGCAGGCTCACGCTGATCTACAGCAGTTCCTACAACATTCGTACATTCCCTAACAATCAACTCGGCGAACTTTTCCATAAACTCATTCGGAATATTATAATCTCCAAAATGGAATTCTGGAATATTATCACCAGCCTGTAGAGCAAGTTCTCTAATTCGTTCGTTCATCGCTTGCTCCTTATCAACCAAACTGCCTGATGTCTGCTCGCCAATAGATCTCTGCCGTACCTGAGTTCCGTGTGCGAGCATAGGCCTCAGCATCTTGACGGTTGGTGAAGATTCTTGTCTCATCTGGGCAGAGCCGCTGTCCCCAACCACGCTCATACTCTGTTACAGTGACTTCGAACAGGGGGCCTTGAATCATTGGACCTTTCATCTCATTCATCTCCTGCTCCTTGTTGTTCAGTGTAAGTGTATAATAGCAAGTTTCGGTGCTCGTGTCAACCTGTTGTATCTATGCTACAACCACCAACTCTTTTGCCGGGTAGGTGATCCTACCGTCGAATTCGAGCTGATTACGCTCGTCTTGGGTGAGGTAGTCGTCCTCAGCCACGTACCAGTCGATGATGTATTCGTTATAGAAATCGTCATCGATTTCAAGGCGGTCCCGGATGCTATCGACCACTGCCTGGACTTCGTTGAATTGGGTAAAGTTTGATACCACATAATTGTCGCCTCCTTTGGGCTTCCAGTAGGGCTTGTCAGCACTGCCATAGTTCTCATACACTTGGGTAAGGATCACTAGTTTTGCCATTTGCTGCTCCTTGTCTGTTTCGCTATGTTTCTATTATAGGATCATTTGGAGTGGCTGTCAACCCTGTGGCATTTTGGCAACTGGGAGTGCCGGGGTCTGTGGCATCTACGCCACATAATACTTTTGTAGGATGCCCACAGTGCCCGCAATGGCCATTACAACATTTGTAGCAATTAATGCCTTATCCTTCATCATTAGCGCAGCCGCTAGCCAAATAAGTCCTGCAATGTATAACAGTGTGGGTCCTTGCGCATAGCCTGCCTGTGTCATGTAGCCAGCGGGCACCAGCAGTACCGTGGCTGTCCATTTTAAAACGTTTAACAATTTATCGTTCACCTGTAGCAATCTCTCTAGCAACCTCTCGTATAGCACGCCCAGCAGCCTCAAAAGCGTTAGTGTAAGCATAGTCATCGCTTAAACTATTGAAGCCTCGCCACAAGCGCCAAATGCCTGCGTCACTGTCATAGTTTTCAACACGAACATCATATGTGTTAGCAAAAGGATCCCCTATGCTTACAACACGTACAAGTCCATAGTCGTGTATAATTCTCATAACTTAAGCCTCCATGCTAGCAAGTGCGTCCTCTTGCATACCCTGCTCTGTAAAGTGTACTCTAAAACCTAGTGCTTCGCTAATAGCACGCTCAAACGCAGTGTCTGTGTAAATGTCCCATTCACTGTCGTGTCCAACATGGACTTGCACATCCACTTCGTTGTCAAATGCAGTCGTGTTAACATCTATACTGGTTACACGCACTCTGCGTCCTGCTTCGCAGCCCCATAAGCCATCGCCAGCACACACTACAGTAAAGTCGCAGTCAAACCGCACAGTAGTCATATCGTTATGCTTTTCAAAACTGCTCAGTACTAATTTTTTCATTTTCGCTCCTACTTGTTTACAATAAACACATTATAGCACAACACAGCCTAAAGTCAACTGTGTTGTGCTTATACAACATTAGCCTAATACGCAGTTATTAATGCGCAAGTAAGTGTTACCACCACAGCGTCCCATTTCGTTATATTTGCTAGTAGTAACTTTCACTTTGTTAGTATAGCCTGTAAGTGCAAGTAATGCTTGCAATTCTGTAGCAATCGCTTTTGCTTTGTGTTCGTACACAAAAAATGTAACGTTACGCAAGTCGTTATTTGTTAAATTAATGTCTGTGTAACTGTGCGCATAAATGCTGTCGCCTGCAATGCTGCGCACAAGTTTACGCACAAGTTTAGTGTTAATTAGTTTTTGCATTTGCTGCTCCTTTGTGTTAAAAATACATTATAGCACACTGCTAGTTAAAAGCAAGTGTGTTGTTTTTATGCCACAGTGCTTGCTACAATGTCAAATGCTTCTGTTGCGTAAATGTCACTGCCAAATTCCTCCTGTGTCTCTACAATAGCACGCTCAGCAGCACGTCGTGTGGCAAAAGTGCCATAGTGCTCTCTCTCGTTGCTGTCGTTATAAAAAAATAAGTTATAAACTTTAGTCATTTACGCTCTCTCTTTGTTGTTACAGTAAAAGCATTATAGCATACTGCGCACAAAAAGCAAGCGTGTGGCTAAAAAGCCACAGTCTTGACTGTGGGGCCATAACCTTGTTGTTGAGGAGCCACAGACTCTAAACTGGTTGACAAGGAGCGAATTTGGCAATACAGTTTGGTCTGTGGCAGACACCGGGGCGGGAGCGAAGCGCCCTAGCATCGTTTAGTCAGTATGGGGCGGCAGTTTATCGTTGCGCTCGTCCTCCATGTCAATGTCCATGTTCTTGCGGTGATCTTCAACTATCTCCTCAAGTTCATTCAGCAATTCTTCCTCAGTGTCATCCCTATATGATTCCCACTCTGCCATGCGCTCAGTGATGCCAAACTCTTCATCAAGGTCTTCACCTACAATGTCCTTAATCTCATCCACATCAGCATTGGCATATTCTCTATAGTCATCGTCAAAATCCGTCTCATCACCTGTTACTTTACCACAGAAAGCCATACCGGGTTCATCGTAGTAGGCATCAACTTCATAACCGGCAGCACACATGGCACGATAGACTTCGATGGGTGGAGCCCAGGCTGAGTCAAAGTAGAAGGTCGCTTGGTGATCCAATTGTTCTACGACATCACCTGTGACATCCCACTTGGTGCCCCAGTTTGACACACAGAAATCATAGTTCCATTCATCATTGGGCAAGGGCACAAAGGTCTCACACAATTTACCATCATTGAAAGCCAGCACAGCCAACTTGATCTTACGTGGATCTTTGTGTGATACTGTCAACTTGTTAGCGCACCAATTAGGCATAATAAAACTCCATTCTAAATTAGATAGGTGGGGTATCATGAATACCCCGCTATTGGTTAGACAGTTTCCTTGTTCATTTTCTTGAGCACCTGCTCTTCTTGCCGCTGTGTAGCACGGATGAAGTCATTGATCAAGCCCTTCTGATACCGCTTGGGCGTATATCTCAACATCTCAATCACAGTGCTCTCAAGGTAACCAGCAGCATAAGAGTGACTGTCATAGTTCTTAAGACTGGCATCGGTGAACGCCTTGAGCACAATCTTCATGGTGTCTTGATTCTCTGTAGTGAACATGCCCATCTTTCGCTCCTTGTTTGCTAGTGTCTGTGTAGTATAGCAGGTTTCCTTGCTGGTGTCAACCTAGTAGACATTTTACAACAATGCCAGGACCTCTCATGCTATAGTCATTGCCCTTGGTCACTGTGACATTGTCTCGACCTGCTGCCTTTTGTAGGGCACGGAGCAGGACTCCGTTGTTGTCGAAGTAGCATTTGACACGACGCAGAGAGCCTGTATAGGACCTATGGGGCACGGGCTTGTCTGTCCAAATGTCTGCGCCAGTTGTATGCTTGCGGATGATCTTACGGACTTCTTTGGTAGTTAACATTTCAGTCGCTCCTAAGTAGTTGTTCAGTTCAATAATTATACACTAATTTAGATCTTTGTCAACCTGTTGCTGTTCTGCCACATGCCTGCAGGAGCCCCTGTAGGTGTAGCCCGGGCAGGAGCAGGAATAGTTGCCTTCGCTGAGTCTTACTGTATGAAAGTCGCCACGACTTCCCGGCACTCTCCACTCATTGGTCTTCTGCCCGGGCGCACTATCTTCAAGTTCCCTGAACTGCCGTCCTCTACGATCTAATACAATAGGTGCCTTGAACTTGCGGACCTTACGCTCACCTTGTGGCACATAGGCTATGATGTGACGCAGGTCATCGTCAAATACATAGACATGATTTGGAGTGGCGTCTGTCCACTCCGTGGTCTCCTCAAATACTCGCATTAGTAGTCTACTCTAGTCGCACCCGTCTCCGGGTCAACATCTACAAAGACCTTAGTGGTCTGCTCAATGCCCATTTCCTTGTCAAAGTATTTTACACTATAGCAGAACTGCCCGCCGTTAGTGATGCCTAAGAACTTGGCACTGGTGAAACGGTCGCCCTTATAGCCAGTAATCCTAATACCCTCCGTCAAGTCTGCGGCAGTGAAGGTGCTTAAAATCTCAATGTCTTCTGCTAGAACCATTAGTATGCTCCATCTTCCATTTCACTGTCTTTTACTTCTACGAGTTCTGCGTGAATACCCAAATTCTGTAGGATCACTACAAGATCAAAGGCACCAACTCTGTGTCCTTCGTGTAGGGTCTCCGTGCCCTCTTGCACAATGACCCAATCCCCACTGCCTAAACTGTTAGTGATTACTCTAATCATTACGCCATCTCCGTATAAAGATTGTCACGCTGCCACTTCCAAAGGTCCGTTATGCTATTAAACACAGGTCCAATGAACTCTACGGGTTCGCCCTCAGCATCAACGCTGGCAGTGACCCATCCACCTACTACACTCCAACACGCATATTTCATTGTTCGCTCCTTGTTATTCACTATACCCACATTATAGCAAGTTTCGAGACCCTAGTCAACCTTAGGGTCTCTGTTGCGTTATTGCAACTATCGGTAGAGGCTGGTGCGTTCTTGCTCGTAGCAGTCGGGCTCAATGCCTGCTTCTTCACCTGCTACTAACTCGTCTGCCATGTTAACGAAACTTTCGCAAGCATGGAACAGTTCTTCAAAACTCTCACGCTCTGAGCGGCTAAGATCGTGTAAGAACATAGGGCCCTCTTCCTTCATAGCATTAAGGATTTGGTGCATAGCAAGTAGGGTGTTCTCGCACATACAGTAAGACATATTGGGTCCACGCATTTGTTCGCTCCTAAGTAGTTGTTCAGTTCAATAATTATATGCCCAAACTCTCTTGCTGTCAACGGTGTGGCATTTCTGCCACACCTGGCACTGTCGCTTAGAACGGTGCGTCTTCCATGTCCTTCAACTGTGCTTCAATCTCAGCCTTGGTTAAGGTGGTCTTTGGAGCAGCCTTCTTAGCCTCTACTTTGGCAACGATGCCTTCCATAGTGGGCTTCTTAGGTTGCTTGGGCTTCTTAGCCTCTTTCTTGGGACGATCTTTGCTACCAGCCTGTGGAGTGCGGCGCTCTTGTGCGTCCTCAATTGCAGCCTGCTTTTCGGTGTTAATGACACCCGCGTCATTCTTGTAAAACTCAATCTTCAACAGAAATGCCACAGCCTCTTCTTTGGTCATTGGGTTGGGCAAAGGCATAAGATCAACTTCAGTGTGACCATTCTTCTCTAAGACTTTGACACGTAGTGCGTCATTGGCAAAACGAACCTTGACTGAACCATTTAAACGGCTAGTACCTGCGTGAGTAAAAGTAGACATAGTATTTCCTTTCAAGTGTGTGTATGTGAATTTGTTTGCTACTGTTCAATGATTATATGTTCGAAATGTCTAGTTGTCAACCGATATCTTCCTCCATTTCAATCTGTTGTAGTGCTGCCACACCAAAGCGTAGGTCTGCTTCTTCTACTGCCTCGCTATAGAATGTGGCATCTAACTGCTCAAAGGAGCCATCGCTGAACATGGCACTCCAGTATGAGGGAGCATCCTCCCTCACTGCGACTAGGTAGCGCTTCATGCTGAGACCTCCACCTTAACACGAGCAAACTTAGCAAACATCTCCCAAGAGCCCTCAAACCTCTGCACCAAACCACCACGCTCAAAGCGGCTGTAAGTCTCAGGATATCCTTTTACTATGACCTTGTCCTCATAGACGTGATACTCATAGTCCTGTCCACACTGGGTGTCAGTGACTGAGTGAATGTAAAAGCCTCCCACAGTCTCTTTGAAATGTGCTACAAGGCTGGCTGCAAGGCAACCCATACCATTAGCAATCGCCGTGCTCTCTTTACCAAAGCCATTTACCAACTTCTTGCCTGCGAGGAACTCTGCTAGTTCTGCTCCATGTCCCTCAATGTAGCCGTCATATTGACGATAGAGGTTGAGGATGACTTCGTTGTGCTCGTTGTAGACAAAAGTAAGTGCTCTAGTTCCCATTACATGCTCCTAAGTAGTTGTCCAGTTCAATAATTATATGCCCAAACCACTCTGTTGTCAACCCTGTGGCTGAACTGCTACACTATAGATAAGTTTTGACTTCTACGATCACTGAGTCTTTGATAGCAGGGTGATTGAACTCATAGTCCATCTCCTGTAGTACTTCCTCAACATCCACATCCTTGTCAATCCAAAGGCTGACCACAATATCTACTCTACGGCTAACTTCGCCCATTATTCACCCTCCGGTAAGTAATCTCTCAAGTATTCTTTAGGACATTGGGCCAACAAGATCTCCAAGTCCTCAGTCTGCCCAAGTTCCAAGTCCCACTTGATCTGGGCTACCACAGCCTCAACCAACTTGACCAGTTCAGTGTCCAAATGTTCCATCTCACTCTCCTAATAGTCGTTGAGTTCGTATTGCTCGTCGTACCAATTGTCGTTAGTCTGATCCTGATATTGTTGCATGAGTTCACCGCAGGCAATGTCTACCCACTCTAGCGGCACTCTATGCTTGTTGGCAATCTGCTGGAAAGTGAGCAGACCCCGCTCAATGTCCTCTTGTATGCCGATAATTACATCTCTCATCTATCGCTCCTAGTTGTCCAGTTCAATAAGTATACGCCCAAACTAATCTGCTGTCAATGCTGTGGCATTGCTGCCACAGTGTGTCTACATGCTCCAATATGCTTCTGAACTAGGACTGGCAGCAAAGTGAGTATCAAACCGCTCCTCGTACTCCACACCCGTCATCAAGTTCCGTCGCTTTACCATAGTCTTGTGAATTTCATAACGATAACCCTTCTTGCTGGCGAAAGTATATCGCATGGTGCTGTCTAGGCCCTCTAAGTCATCGGTGTCATAGTCCTCTTTGAAGACCATGCGCTCTCCTACTCGAGTCCTAGCGTCCTTCTTGTAAGCGATCACAGTCAACATGGTCTACTCCTTAGCAATCCGGGTCAAAGTCGTGCCACTCTTGTGCCTCATCGGGCTCTCCATCCTCGTCCTCATCACTGTCAAGCCATGTAATATAGTCATTCCTGCGAGCAAAGTCCGCTACTTCACTCTCACTCAAATAACCCAACAAGTCCCTAATCAGTGCATCCTTGTCCACCATGTCGTCCTCTACAAGGCTTAAGAGTTCGCAAGTGTATCTACGGCTGCGATAAGAATCTTGC
>Ga0222712_10005740_pt1 | contig 12444 bp, 9 predicted proteins | sample C33_657DmetaG_FD_165043 | JGI IMG/M metagenome (GOLD analysis project Ga0222712, IMG submission 165043) | Estuarine water microbial communities from San Francisco Bay, California, United States - C33_657D | ecosystem: Environmental > Aquatic > Marine > Unclassified | place: USA: California...
ACCGCGACCACGCCCGAGCAAACCGGCCCGGTGCACATGAATTTCACGAACCCGCGCACGCTCATCGCGCCCGTCGCCGCCGACAACGCCCTCGAAATCATGCAGCGCTCGCTCGAAGCCGTCCTCGCGCAACGCGAGGCGACCGGTCAGCCGATGTTTGTCCACCTCAACCACCCGAACTTCGTCTGGGGCGTGACGGCGGAAGAGTTGATGCAGGTGCACCACGAGAAATTTTTCGAAGTCTACAACGGCCACCCCGGCGTGCATAACGCCGGCGATGCGGCGCACTTAAGCACCGAGGAAATCTGGGACGTCGTCCTCACGCGCCGCCTCGCTGAGTTGAAACTCGGTGTGATGTACGGCATCGGCGTCGACGATTCGCACCACTATCAAGAACTCATGCTCGGTAAGAGTAATTCCGGCCGCGGCTGGGTTATGGTGCGCGCGCGCCACCTCACGCCGGAGTCGATTGTTTTGGCCATGGAGGCGGGGGATTTTTACGCGTCATCCGGCGTGACGCTCCACGACGTGACGCGCTCGGCTACGACGCTCGCGCTGGAGATTCAACCCGAGCCCGGCGTGACGTATGTGACGCAGTTCATCGGGACGCGGCGCGGCTACGACCCCACGCGGCAGTTGCTCGGGCCGCGTGACGGTGACGCCGCTGCGAAGAAAACGCTCCCGCATCACCGCTACAGCAAAGATGTGGGCGCCGTGCTCGCCGAAGTGAAAGGCCCGACGGCGGCGTACACGTTGCGCGGCGACGAGATTTACGTGCGCGCGCGCGTGATTTCCTCAAAGGCGAAAGTGAACGGCAGTGTGGCCAACGAGTTTGAAACGGCGTGGACGCAGCCGGTGGTAGGGGCGATGAGATAGACCTGATTGAAAAGTCAGAGGCTGCGGCTTTAGAAATGGCCCTTGAGACCGGAAAGGCGCCCGGTTGGCGTTCGGGCCGACAGGGTTACCTCGAGGGAAGAAATCCATCTCGCGTGCCTCTGAGCTATTTTGAGACTGGCGCCCGTAACGACGTTTCGAAACATCCCGTGGGCCAAAAAATCTCCTTTTTGTGGCGAAGGGTCCAAAGCCGGCGGCTCGTTTCGTGGTTCGCTTTTTGCTTCGAAGATCTGCTCCAAGGCAACCGCTGCCCGGACTTCGTCGTTTGGGTATAATTAAAGGGGTGTGGCAGTCGGTTTTTTCCATCCGGAAAGCCGGACTTGTTCCACCAAAGCCATGTGCGGAACCGTCAGAGCGGCGAGTCCAACAAAGACCAACTGGATAATTTTAGCATCGAGTGAAATCTCACGAAGAAAATACCAAGCGAGCGCAGACCCACCCAAAACCCCCAGCATCGGCAAAAGGGCGGCGGCGAGGAGTCGGTAGAGGGAGGGCCGGCCGGAATAGTCCACCGACCTAAGGATGTGCCGGGCGCTATGCATGCCGCAGAAAAAGACGACGAAGGAGATGAGAGGCGGAGCCGCGATCGCGAGCACACCGACGGCGCCTAGTTCCACGGCGGTCAACCAATCCGAGCGCACGCGTTGCAGACTGGCTAGTACCAGGCCGACGACCCACGGCCAAGCGAGCAGACTAAGCCATGGCCCTATGATCGCGGCCGACTCTTCTCCGGCAAGTAGGGCAAAGAGTCGCGCGATATCTGCTGCGTGGAAAAGAGAGGGAAGGATTATGATCGCGCCGCCATAGAGGGTGCGGGTGGGCCACGGAGTTCCAGCCGCAAGATCGCCTGAAAAATGCGCGGCCGAGATGATGAGAAATCCGATGAGAAACAGCGCGGGTTGGAGGAGCCACAGACCAACCACCAAACCGGAGAGAAGCAGGTAGATTACGCCAAACCGAAGCCAGCCTCGGAGTGTGCTAATGCCGTAGAGCCGATGGGCGAAAAGAGTGTCGAGTGCGCCATGAGGCACGCCGAGAACGACGATGAGCGAGGCTACAACAATCAATTCGACCCGCTCGTCGAAACGTCCAAGGACCAACGACGCCGCCGCAAGAACAAGGGCGCCGAGACTGAAGACCAGACCTTGGGTTCTCTGAGCTTTCATCCGGCGGCACGGCCCTTGATCGATCTTCGAGATGAACCCGATACGCTGCGTGGAATCTCTCTTAAGAAAGGTCCGGCCGGTAATGCCGAGACGATGGCCGCGTAGTCGGCCAGAGTTGGGCAATCGCTCATAAAACGGATGATATGGCCGGAATCTTTCATCGCGAACAGTTTCAAAAAAAGGTCCGGGGCGAGGTCGGGCCTCGCCCGAAGAACGCGGAGAAAGAGGCCGTCCATGGTCCGACGCAGCCACGGGTCCGGGGTATGCGCCCTCGGCGGGTGTCCGGCCGACAGCGCGGCGGCGCAGTCTTCAGCCCATCGTTGAATACGCTGGAAAGCGAAACCCGAGGCAGCACGCACAGCGCCCCCGACCACGCCGGCGCGGACAAAGGTCGCGTCCATAGTTTGAGCGGGAGCGGCTTGGCCCATCGGCAGTATGCCATGCTCGGAGCGCAGCACGGAAAAACCCGCCTCACCCACACACTGGCGAACGAGGCGTCCCAACCTGTCCGCCAGTTCGTTCGGACCGAGTGGCTTGGGCGCAAAGACGGTAGCCTCGATCAACGCGCGGTGCTTTGAAAAAGGGAGCAGATAGAGAAAAACGATTTCGCCCTTATGACTTGAGGAAAAATCCATGAGGGTGGCGGATTCGGGATCGAAACAAGCCGCATCACACGTCACTTCGTGGCCCGAGAAGGATTGCCACAAAATAGCGGATTCACCCTCTAGCCGCGGTGGGGGCCGGGTATCGATGATCTGTTTTGCGTAGCGCACACCGGTGCTCGTCTCAATTCGCCAGAGACGATCCTCTTTCTGAGGCTCCGCGATGACGGTCTCGTTCATCGCGAGTTCGATCCGAGAAGTTTTAGCAATCGCCTGGGTAGCGGCAGAGTAGAAGGCTGCTGCCGGTATCATCTGATAAGGCGCTGCGCGACAGTCGACCGGGACCCGACGCCGATGGTCTGCGACCGCGACCGAGGTCCAACGATGCTGCACGAGATGGCGCAGACGCGGATTCCCATCATCCCAGAAACACCAAGTCCGGTCCGGGGCGTAGAGCGCCCGGCCTTCAAGCACCACTACGCTTGGGCCTTCCGCACCCGAGTCTGCGAGCCGCATGGCTAGACTTAAACCGGCGCATCCGCCGCCGAGAATTGCGATATCGTTATCGGATCGCATGGCGCGTTTCGATGTAGGGAAGCCCGAGCAGCGCATCATGCAGGCTGGCATCGTGCCCGAAAGGCTTGCGCCAAAAAAATCTTTGGCAGGGTGCGCTGATCAAGGCGTCGACGGTTAACCCGGCCTTGCGACGATCTGAAACCATAATCCGACCCTCCCAGAAAACAAAATCCTGCGCTCTTAACCGCGTGCCGATCGCACGATAGACGCGGCTTGCGACCAAGATGCCGCTCCGGGCGCGGAGCGGCAGGTAAGCCATCCCTATTTCACCGCTGGCGTAGTGCCGATCCGCGCGATTCAGCAAAGTCTCCACGCCTTTCCGGAGGCGGGGTCGGCTCGCCGAGGAGGGCGCGATCAGTTCCTCCGGGCCGAGATCACCGATGAGAGACGCGGGCAAGTAGCGGCGATTTGCAGCCGCGTCCTCCGCGATGTCCCGACAGATATTTGTCAACTGCATGGCAATTCCCAGATCGATGGCATGCGCGAACGCCTTCGGATCGGAGACGTCGAGCACGCCGCACATCATCACTCCGACCGTCCCAGCCACCCGGTAGCAATATTGGAGCAGGGCCGCTTCATCTGGGCAGCGCACGGGGTCGAGATCGGAGATGAGCCCTTTCACCAACTCTACGGCGATTACCGGAGAAATTCCACACTCTTGCATGAGCTCGATCCCATCTCGAATCACTAGATCTGAAGAGACTCCTGCGGCGATATCATGGCTGGCCGCACTCAGTTTAACCCGGGCGCTCGCAACCGAGGTTGCCTCATCTGCGAGATCGTCGAGGTGACGGCAAAAGCCGTAGAGGCGAGTTGCTCGGCTGGCATGAACTGGGCCGAGAAGACGCCGCGCCCAATAAAAACTACGACCTTTCTTCTTCAGCGCGTTTTCGGCGGTGGCCAGAGCGACGTTGTTTGTTGCCGGCTTCACGCTGTGGATAACGACGGGATGAGCGCATCCACGACTTTGGCCGAGCAGAGTACACCGGGCAGCCCTGCGCCCGGATGGGTCCCAGCACCGGCAAGGTAAAGATTGCGGATGCCTTCGGCCCGATTGTGAAAGCGAAACCAAGCGGACTGTCGAAACAACGGCGCGACGGAAAACCCGGCGCCGTGCACGCTCAGGTAATCGTGGGCGAAATCGTCCGGTGTTTTGTAAAAGTCAGCGGTGATTGTGGCGGTCAATCCGGGCAGAATCGTGCGATCGAGCGCCGACACAATCCGGTTGCGCAAGCGGGGTCCTTCGACCGACCAATCAATTTTTGCCTGCTGGTTTGGCACCGGGCAAAGCACGTAAAAACTGTCGCATCCCGGAGGCGCGAAGCTTGGGTCGGTTGCGGTCGGTCGATGCAGATAAAGGGAAAAATCGTCTGCCAGAATTTTACGATGGAATATATCGACGAGCAGTTCGCGATAACGTGAACCCATCCAAACGGTGTGATGTGCCACCGCCGGGTAAGTCCGAGTCGTCCCGAAATAGATCACAAAAAGACCCATCGAATAGTGCGCCGCCGCGAGTTTCAACCGGCTCGCGGCACTCTGCTGCGCAGGAGGGATCATCGCACGATAGAGGTGGGCGGCATCGGCATTCGAGACGACTATGTCGGCTTTCAGTTTCGTTCCGTTCTCCAAGCAAACGCCCGTGGCCCGCCCCTGTTCGATCACGATGGAATCAACCGAGGTATTGAGTTGAATCTCGATGCCGTGTCGCTTCATCAAACCGCTGAGTGCCGCCGTGACCGCCCCGGTTCCGCCCATAGCGAAGTGCACGCCGTAAGCACGTTCGAGAAAATGAATGAGCCCGTAGATGCTGGTCGTATCAAATGGGTTGCCTCCAACCAACAGAGGTTGGATTGAAAATGCTTGGCGCAGTTTCTCGCTCTGCAGGTGGCGCTTTACCATGGTCCACACGGTCTCGTAATTGCGCAAGCCGACCAAGCGCGGGACCTGCCTGAGCATGGTCGAGAACCGATCAAATGGCTGGGCGGAAAGCTCCGTGAAGCCTACATCAAAAATACGGCGGGAATGGGCCAGGAGAGCAAGGTAGCCCTCGCGATCGCGCGGTTCGATCCGGCTGATTTCGGCCAGCGTATCCTCCAGCGTTCCACCATAATCAAAATGGTCGCCATCGGAAAATTCGAAACGATACCACGGTTTGAGTGGCACTAATTTGAGGGAATCCTCCATCCTCTCACCGAACAAAAGAAACAGTTCTTCAAGCAGGAACGGCGCCGTGATCACCGTGGGGCCGGCGTCGTGTCGGAAGCCCTCCCGCACGTAGACTTGAGCCCGCCCACCGATCATTTCGCACCGGTCGATCAGACGAACTTCGTAACCTTTTGCGCGTAAGCGCAGGGCCGAGGCGATTCCACCGAAACCGGCCCCGACGACGATTGCCTGCATTCGGGGTGGGGGTGGCGGCTCGTTACAGACGCTCACTCATAACTCGGGCCAATTTGCCCAGCAATTCGCCAGCGCCCAGCGGCAGTCGGCCGGCTGCATCCATCGCAAATTGTAGGTGCCGTGACCCGATTTGGCGCGCGAGACGAGCGGCCTCCACCGGGGTGTGCTCGACCTGAAGAACATTGATGATGTTTAAAGAAAGAGGGCCGTCGATTTCCGCATCTTCGAGATCGTCGACGATTTGATAGCCGATGCCAAATGACTCGGCCGCCTCTTGGGCCAGACCGAGCGAATCGCGGACGCCCGCGCCCAGTAAAGCCAGTTCCAGTGGAAGACTGAGCAAAGCTCCAGATTTGCCGGCAACGATTGCCTCATAGCGGGCCAGTTCGGTGACGGGCCGCTTGCGCGCCGATAGGTCGCCGCATTGGCCACGGATGACTTGAGCAGTCCGCCGATGAATCAAACGGACCATGTCCGCAATGACCGCGGGGCGGGAAAATTGGGAGATTGCCGCGTAGGTCGCCGAGAGGAGCAAATCTCCCGTCAGCACGGCCACATCAGCACCGCGAGAGGCGAAGATGGTGGGAACTCCGCGACGAAGCATCGCGCCATCGTGAAAGTCGTCGTGGACCAAAGAGGCGTTGTGCAAAAGTTCCACTGCTGCACCGATGACAACAGCATCATCGTGCGACAACCCCACCCGAATTCCGGCGTCGAGTCCGAGCTTGGCTCGTACCCGCTGGCCGCCGGATGCTAGGTGCGCCAAGGCCGCGCGACCGGTATCAAAAGGATCAAGATGGGAAGCCGTCGATTCAGAGACTAATTCCACCAGCAGACGCTCCACCCGCACGAGATGCTCGGCGGACGAAAAATCCGCGACCGATTCGGCGAGCTGCAGGGGAGCGTTCATAACTGGAGTTGATAAAATTCCGGTCGAACGTCAAAAAAAGCAACGTTTCGACCGGAACTATGCAGACCTATTACTTTGCGGACGCTTTATCGGACTCGGAAACCGCGACCGTCCAAATAATCACGCCGAAGGCGATCTTGTTCACGACGTCGGCCAGATTATAAACGATGTTCAACATCTTCATGCTGCTCTCCGGACCGGAGCCGGTTAGATAGCCGAGGAAGTAACCGATCGGGTAAATCGCCCAGCCGAATACTACGATGGCGCGCATCAACTTGAATGCGCTTTGAACACCAGCGGGGGCTGAATCGGCATTAATTTTCCCGGCTTGGCCGAAATAAATTTCCCAAATAATGAACGCCCAACCGGCCATACTGATGATAAATGCAGGCCAAGCAGCCATGTAACCGGCCTCGCCCATAAAGCCCGCGACGAGCATAACGAGCGTTCCGATCATCAGACGCCAAAACACGCCGGCCGGGACTTTGGTAATGGCCGAGAGGATCAAATAGAATTCCACCATCAGCAACGGGACGGTGATGATCCAGTCGATGTAGCGATAGACCGTTGGTGTGGCGCCGGTGGCCACCCACACATCGCGCATGTAGAAGTAGTGCCACGCGGCCACCATCGTGACCAGACCGGACACGGTCAGCGAAGTCTTCCACTTCGCCGTCACCCGTTGGGTTTCGAGGAAGAAGAAAGCAGTCGCGGCAACCAGAGCCATTGAGATCATCCAAAACGACACCCCAACGAAGTCGTCGGATTTTAAGTTGGAGCCCGCTGCAGCGAAGGCGCTGCTCGACGATAGTAAGCCGATTAGAACCATTGAAAGGGTTCTAAGTTTTTTTGATTTTAGTTTGGTTAGCATGAGGAAATTTTTTGTAAAAGTCTTGGTTTCGACGCAGCGCAACGTGGGACTCGGGAGGGATGAACCTTCCGGTTGATCGGCCCGGCGGATTGGATTTCAGGAGAGTTTCGGAAAACGAATCTCAAAAAAGCCGCTGAGCTTAATCTGCAGTACCGAAATGATTAGTTGGGGTGAAAAACTAAGTAGTGAATAGCCTGGGGCGGAGCGGTCACTGACGGAGTATCTAACAGTGTGGGGAAAAAATTAACGATTCTTTGAGCGCTCATTAGCGCAAGTGAGAAGTACAATATATTATATTATCTAATGATTAATATTAATTTTATTTTGACTACAAAAACGCTGGCTTACTAAGCGATAGGGGGGCCGTGCTTGGGCACATGCCGAACTAAGAAACTTATTTTTCTGGAGGGGGGTTGTTCCAAACAGCAGTAACCGATTAAAAGAGTCACCTCGGAAACGCGAATTTAGTCGGGCTCGGCGAAGGGGCTTTTCCTAAATCCTGGCCAGAGTAATGAGTCGTTTTGTGAGGCGCCTCAGCCTATAAGCTATTTGGAGGGGAATTGTCTCCAGCGGCGCTTGGCGGCCAAAGGGACGATGTCGTGCGCAGCGTCTCGTAATTTTCGCTAGTCCCGGAAGAATTTTTCCATGTGATCGAACGGTGCATTTTCTGTCCGACCACCAGAGCTGAAAGGCCGCGACGGGGCTTGTTCAGCGCGTTGAACTACAAATGAACCGATGCGCTATTGCGCCGCAGCCAGAATCAGCTCCACCAGCAGCGGCCGGTGATCGGAGGCGACGGCCTCGGAGATGACGGTTGAGGAGAGAACGCGCCACGTGCTCACGGGGCGGAGGAGGACAAAGTCAATCCGCGCCTTGGGGTTTTCGGCCGGGCTTGTTGGCGCGGGCTGACGGGCGGAGGCATCGGTGAACGGTTGGAGCAGAGTCTGCAAGATGCGCGTCTCTGGGCGGGCGTTAAAATCGCCGACCAAAATGGTGGGTGTCGTATCAGTGCCGAAGAGCTCGATCAGCCGTGCCGTTTGTTGCCAGCGGGCGGTATCGTCACGGTTTGCGTCGAGGTGAGTGCCGACGAAGCGAAATCCTGGTTGGCCGGGCGGGCGCACCTGCGCGGAGATCGCGATGCGCGGCTCGACTTGGGTCGGGTTGGGGAGCGGATGGACGACGAACTCGGTTAACGGCCAGCGGCTGAGCAAGGCTTGTCCGTAAGCGCCACCTTGGTAGTCCATGGCTTTACCGTAGGCGAAGTGCAGGCCGGTGAGGCGGGCCAGCTCGGCGGCCTGATCGACGCCGCCGGTGCGCTGAGTTTTTTGATCTACTTCTTGGAGTGCGACGATGTCGGCGTGGGCCTCGGTGATAATGCGGGCGATGCGCGTGAGGTCGACTTTGCCGTCCACGCCTTCGCCGTGGTGGAGGTTATAGCTAAGAACGCGAATCACGGTTGCAGGCGGGCCGGAGTGTGCGGCCTCGGAAGCCTTAGGCAGCGCGAAGCTGGAGATGAAAATGAGAAGTAAAAATCGGGGAAACATGGCCAAGCGAAAGGAACCCAAGCCGAGGATTTTGTTTTGAAAAAACTAAGCCCGACCTTGGTCGGGCTTAGTTGGGTTTAAGTGGGGGGAAGATGCGCTCACGCCTTGGGGGCGGGCGGTTTGGGCTTCGTGGTCATGGCGAAGTCGTCGCTGCGGAAAGGCGTCACCGGCAGGCCGTCGTCGGAGAAGAGATTGCAGACGGGGTTGTCGGCCCAAGCGTAGCGCACGGCGATGGGCGCGGCGACGGCGGCGCAGGTGACTTCGACTTGGTTGGGCGCGACGATTTTGGCGGTGGCGTTGTGCCAGACTTTATCGGCGCCGCAGACGGTGAAGCCGCGGGCTTCGGCGACGTCGAAGGCTCGGAGTTTGCTCCCGAAACAGTCGAGCGTGACCGTGATTTTATCGCCCGCGACGGTGTGGCTTTGATACTCGGGGCTGCGGTAGGGCAGTTTCAGGCCGTAATCTTTGACGAGCGCCCAGCGCACGAGGCGGGCGGCGACGTCGTGTTTGTTGCGCGGGTGGATGTCTTTGCCTTCGCCGAGGTCGATGATGACGGCTTGGCCGGTGCGAGGGAGGCTTTGGGTTTTGGTCTGCGTCTCGCGAAGTTCGGCCCAAGCGCTTTCGGCGGGCTCCGTTTTTTCGGCCATGTAGTCGGCGAGTTGGACCCAGTAGAACGAGAAATCGCCCTGGCCCCATTCTTTGCGCCATTGCTCGATGAGAAACGGAAACAAGTTCGCGTGATCGTAGGCGCGAGAGGCGTTGGACTCGCCTTGGTACCAGATGACGCCCTTCAAGCCGTAGCCGAGCGTGGGGTGGACCATGGCGGCGAAGATATTGCCGGGGCGGGAATTGCCAGTGAGCCAGGCTTCGGGGGATTGCGGGGCGGCGGGCGCGGTTTTGCCGGCGGCTTTGGTTTTTTCGGCGGTGACTTTCCATTTGGCGAGGGCGGCCTCGTGTTCGGTTTTGGCTTTGCCGGAGGCGATGTCGGCTTCGCGTTGGCGCATGAAGCCCATGTGAGTCTGGAAGCGCGGATCGGCCTCGATCGTTTCGCGGCGGATCCAGGCTTCGGCGGACGAGCCACCCCAAGAGTTGTCGATCAAGCCGACGGGGACGCCGAGGATTTCATGCAAGTAGCGGCCGTAGAGAAACCCGACGGCGCTGAACTTAATCGCGGTTTCCGGTGTGGCGGCGCGCCATTGGCCTTTGAAATCCGTCTTCAATTCCTGCGAGCCTCCGGTGGGGACGGAGATCAGGCGGAGTTGCGGGAGTTTTGAGGCGGCGGCTTCGAGGTCGCCGTTCCAATCGCCGGCGAGCTTGAAGCCCATGTTGGATTGGCCGGAGCACATCCAGACTTCGCCGATGAGAATATCGGTGAGTTCCTGCTTCGTGGTGCCGGCGATGGCGAGAGTTTGGGGCGTGGCGTTGGCGGGCGCGGCGTCGAGTTTGACGGTCCATTTGCCGTCGGCGCCCGCGGTGGTGGCGTAGGTTTTGCCGGCAAAAGTCACGCTGACGGCGGCGCCGGGCGTGTCCCAACCCCAGATCGGGTTGGCCTGCTTTTGCTGGAGGACCATGTGGTCGCCGATGATGGCGGGGAGTTTGAGTTCGGCGCGCGCGGTGGAGACGGCGCACGCGAGGGCGAGGAGCAGACCGATTTTATTCATGGGTAAGAGGAAACGGAAAAAACGACGGGGTGGAGCCTGATTGGATTGCACGCTCTGCGCGGCGGAAGCAACCCGGCGTTGGCGGGTGCCGCCAATGAAGTTGCACCGGCGGGCGGCGCGTTTATGGTACCGCTTGCATGCTAAGTTTACCGTTAGAGTTTATTATTCTGGGTCTGCTCGTGTTGGCCAATGGCGTGCTCGCGATGACGGAGACCGCTGTAGTCTCGGCGAAAAAGACCAAACTCCGCAAACTCGCCGCGCAGGGTGACGTCGGGGCGGGCAAGGCGCTCGCGCTCGCGGAGCATCCCGCGCGATTTTTGGCGCTCGTGGAATTTTGGCTCACGCTCTCGGGCATGCTCGCGGGCGTGCTCGCCGGGGCGCATCTGGCGAAAGAAGTGAGCGAGTGGTTCGCCGCGTTGCGGCCGGAATGGGCGGCTTACGCCGATCCGCTTGCACTCGTGGTCGTCACCACCGGTCTGACGTCGTTTATGTTGGTTTTCGGCGAGCTTGTGCCGAAACGCGTGGGGCTCGCGCATCCAGAAAAAGTCGCCTCGCTCCTCGCCGGTGCGATGCGCGGGCTGGCGTGGCTGGCGGCACCTTTGCTGCGGTTGTTTGAATTTTGCACCGAGCTTCTCGTGAAACTCATCGGGCTAAAAACCCGCTCGGCGGCCGACAACGTGAGCGAAGACGAAGTGCGTGCCCTCGTGGAACAGGGCTTGCACGCGGGCGTGTTTCAACGCGCCGAAAAAGAGATGGTCGAAGGCGTGCTCGCGCTCGATCAGTTGTCCATCACACGCCTCATGACGCCGCGGCCGAAGATCGTTTTCCTCAATCTCGACGACCCCGAGGAAGCCAACTGGCGCAAAATCGTGACCAGCGGCCACTCGTATTTCCCGGTGTATCAGACACAGCGCGACACGATCGTCGGCATGGTCGCGGTGAAAGCGCTCTGGGCGCACTCGGCGATCGGGTTGCCGACCACGTTGAAAAATCTCCTCCTGCCGCCGCTGTTTGTGCCGGAGACGTTTTCGGCGATCCAGTTGCTCGAGCGCTTTAAGCAAACCGGCAAACACATCGCGGTCGTCACCGACGAATTTGGCGCCGTGCAAGGCCTCGTGACGCTCATCGACGTGCTCGAGGCGATCGTCGGCGATCTCCCCACGCCCGGCGACCGCGCCCAACCCGAGGCGAAACAACGCGAAGATGGCTCGTGGCTCATCGACGCGACGTTACCCATCGGCGAAATGAAAACTCTCCTCGGCCTCCACGCGCCGCTGCCGCACGAAGGCCACGCGGATTATCAAACCGTGGGCGGCCTCATGGTGACCGAGCTCGCGCGCATTCCGGCCGCGGGCGATTATTTTGATTGGGCCGGCTGGCGCTTCGAAGTCGTCGACATGGACAAACGCCGCGTGGACAAAGTCTTGGTCGGGCGTGCTCCCGCGCCACCCGCGGCCGCGGCCGGCGCGGCCAAATAAAATATAAACCCCGCGCCGCCGCTCGCTGGCGCTTTGCCGCATAACGGGTGGGCAAAAACCCGTTGCCAAGGCGCGGCGGCCGGCGGACGGTGCGGCCATGGCGGAACCATGCAAGACCACTTCACCGGCCAAATCACCCGTATCCAAGGCCGCTCCCTCCCGAGCGACCAAGCAAGACGCGACCTTCAACACGATCACGAGCGAAGACTGGCGGCGCTCGCTCGCCTCGGCGCGGCGGCAACCGAATGCGGTGTCCGCGCAGATTCGGACCGCGATCTCGTCCTCCTCGCCGAAGACGAAGTAAGCCTGCTCGAAGGCGCGGGCGGCGCGTGGGCGGCG
>Ga0222712_10005741_pt1 | contig 12441 bp, 12 predicted proteins | sample C33_657DmetaG_FD_165043 | JGI IMG/M metagenome (GOLD analysis project Ga0222712, IMG submission 165043) | Estuarine water microbial communities from San Francisco Bay, California, United States - C33_657D | ecosystem: Environmental > Aquatic > Marine > Unclassified | place: USA: California...
CGAAGTCGTCATCCTGGTAAACAAGACCGATTGACTTACCGGCGAAGTTATCCTTGATGTACTCAGCCATGATCTTTGCTTCCATTACATATGAAGGCAAGAGAGCGTAAGTAGTTGGATACTTCTTTGCATCAGCGAATCCGCTGAAACCTGTATTTACGAAGAGAACAGGGACGCCGCGCTTACCTGGATTAACAGATGCTGCAACTGCCTTGTTGTTTGCTGTTCCCAATGGAGAAACAAGAGCGAAAACCTTATCCTTAAGAATAAGTTCATTTGTCTTTGCTACAGCCTGAGTTGGCACATACTGATCATCCTTGACTACAAGAGTGATCTTGCGACCATTTACTCCGCCGTTGGCGTTGACATAATCAAAGTAAGCCTTCATAGCGGCTGGAACCTTGTTATATCCAGGTGAAGCTGCACCAGTCATTGGGAGCGTTACACCTAATTTAATTTCCTTTGTCGATACACCAACTTCTGACTTTGGTGAGAACGCATTTGCAGGTACTGCTGCAACTGTCAGCGAAGTAACTGCGAGCATCGCACTAGCTGTGATCAGCTTACGACGATTAAAAGATTTCATCTCTTTCCTTCCATTGAGGGCCCTTACGGGATTTAGAGACTCTTCTCCTTCTTCACTCGTCGTGATCGCATCTGTTCAACTGGACCATTTGGTACGAAGACCACGGTCAGAATCAAGAGCGTTCCCATAACTATGTGAGGCAGGTTGGTCGCTATCGCCTCTGATGCGCCAGCGCGGTTAACAACCGTTCCGACGATCTCGGGTAGAGCGACCAGAGTCACTGCCCCAATCATGACGCCTCCGAGGGTAGTTACGCCAGAGAGAACCGCACCTGTAAGCAAAGAAAATGAGAGGGCCAATGGGAAGGCGCTCGGTGAGACAGTGCCGATAGTCATCGCTAAAAGCGCCCCTGCAAGGCCTGCTAAGCCGGCGCTCAGGGTGAATGCGAGGACTTTTGCGCGTGCAATATTGACTCCCGCGAGCTCTGCCGCAACTTCGCTGCCTCGAATCGCCTTCCATGTACGGCCATAGCGAGATCTCATAACATTTTGTAACCAAAAAATAGCGATCAAAGTTGCAAGGGCTGCAATCCAGAAGAACCACTTATATTGGGTGAAATCTGCGCCAAGAGATTCTGGTGGAAATCCCACATCGAAGAAGAGGCCCTGCTCTCCTCCAAGGATGGTGAATTGATTAGCAATCGATGGCAGACCCACCGCTAGCGCCAACGTTGCACCAGCGAGATAGGGGCCAGATAAACGCGCTGCGGCAATTCCTAATAATGCACCAGCACCTGCTGCGGCAAGAATTGCAACGACAAATGTGAGTGGAATAGGAAGATGCCAATGCAGATGTGAGAGCGCTGCTGCATAACCGCCAACACCTAAGAGCGCACCTTGTCCGAGTGAGACTTGGCCCGAGTAACCGGTGAGAAGAATGATCGATGCAATGCCAATGACATAGAAAGAAACTTGTGCACCTTGATAGACACGTAGCTCATCAACGTTATTGCTTAAGAGATAGATAAGGAATCCGAGAACGATAAAGATCAGAAGTCGAACCTTATTGGAAATCTGATGTGAACTATTCTTTGAGCGGCTCTTTGAAGACTTATGCACGGCGTCCACCCTTCTTACCGAGGAACCCTTGCGGACGAATAAAGAGAACGAGTAACAAAATTACAAATGGCGCAATAAAGAAGAGTGAGTCGCTGATATACATCAGAACAAAGGCGGTGATAATTCCAAGTGCGAGACCACCAATTACTGCACCGAGCAAGCTTTCTAGCCCACCGATAACGGCTGCGATAAATCCAGAGATCAGTAAGAGTGAGAACTCAATCGATGCGGTGGAGAAGGATCCATTTCCATTGGCAACTAGGAGAAGTCCCGCCACAGCGCCAGTTGCGCCAGAGAGAGCCCAGCCCAGGGTGCGAACAGCATCGACTCGAACACCTGCGAGGCGGGCGAGCTCAGGTGAGAAGGCAGCTGCACGGAGTGAGAGTCCGATAGATGTCTTCTGCACAATCAAGGTGAGGAGAATCAGTAATACGGCGACGATGGCGATAATCGCCAACTTCATCGGTGAGAAGACCAATGTATTGGTGCCGATGGTAAAGCCAGTGTTAGAGAGAGGAGGTGTGATCAGTGAATCAGCGCCTCCCCAAATCAAGGTAATTGATGCCTGAATAACTTCAAGGAGACCGAGCGTTGCAATAATCGGTGCCACACCTGCAATTGCTCCACTTGTTGAATGCTTCAGAAGCACGCGCATCAAGGTGATCTCAATGAGCGCCGAGATAAGAGCACCACCAATCATCGCCACAACCAACGCAATCCAGAATGAATCAACATATTTGAGAGTCTGGAAGCCGATAAATGTTGATGTGAGCGCCTGGCCTGCCTGGGCAAAGTTGATAACTCGAGTGGAGCGCCAGACAAGAACGATGGAGAGCGCCATCAAGGCATAAATTGCACCAGAGGTAATTCCGATAAGGAGGGTATTAATTAATTGAAACATCTCGTACTCCCCTAGTAACCCAAGTAAGCAGCGCGAACTGCAGGGTTGGAGGCGAGATCTTGGGCAGATCCAGTTGTTGCAATCGAACCAAGGTTGAGCACAATTCCAGAGTCGGCGATGTTGAGCGCACCCATTGCATTCTGCTCCACGAGAACAACTGATAAGCCATACTGCTTAGTGACATTGACGATTGATTCAAAGATCTGCTTCACAAGAAGTGGAGCCAATCCCAGTGATGGTTCATCAAGGAGGAGAAGTTCTGGCTTTGACATCAGCGCGCGACCAATTGCGAGCATCTGTCGTTCACCACCAGAGAGAGTCTCTGTGGTCTGCTTGCGACGTTCTTCAAGACGAGGAAAGAGCTCGAAGATTTCCCGCTTTGAAGAAGCGCTCTCAGATTTATTGCGACGCCAGAGAGCTCCAAGATCGAGGTTCTCCTCAACAGTGAGCTCTGGAATTACAGATTTACCTTCCGAGACATGGGCGACTCCATGTCGAACATGGGATTCAGCTTTACCGTGGAGGAGGTTGTGGCCCTTCCAAGTTGCACTTCCTGTTGTTGCAGATTTCAGGCCAGAGAGAGTGCGCAGAAGTGTTGATTTACCAGCGCCATTTGAGCCAATCACAGCGGTGAGCTCACCGACTTTCACATCAAATGAGACTTGAGTGAGCGCCTGAATTGCGCCGTGATGAACGGTGAGATTTTCAACGTGGAGCGTCACTTGGCATCAGCTCCTAAGTAAGCGGTAATAACCGCTGGATCATTACGAACATGATCTGGAGTACCGGATGAGATTACTTCTCCAAAGTTAAGAACATAGATGCGATCACAGACTGACATCACAACATCCATATGGTGCTCGACAATAAGAATCGACATCTCTCCTGAGAGATCGCTAATTAATCTATTGAGCCATTCGATATCTTGCGCGCCAAGTCCACCTGCTGGCTCATCAAGGAGCAGTAGCTTGGGATGGCTGACAAGTGCGCGAGCAATAGCAACGCGCTTGCTATCAGGATATGAGAGTGAACCAGCGCGAACATCTGCAAGGGATGCGGCATAGACGCGCTCAAGTGCAAAGTGCGCACGATCGCGAAGTTGGCGTTCATCTCGGCTATTGACTCCGAAGGAAGCAGAGAGCAATCCGGTGCGAGCAAACTTATGAGCACCGAGCATCACATTCTCTGTCACAGTCAGTTCAGGAAAGAGTCCGACGCCCTGCAATGTGCGGGCGATACCGATAGATGAGAGTTGATCTGTCGCCGGCCATGGTGATGGGTTGCCATCAAAGGCGAATGTTCCTGAATCAGGTTTTACGATTCCGCAGATGGTGTTGAACATCGTCGTCTTACCGGCGCCATTGGGGCCAATCAGTCCCACAACTTCGTGGTGACCCACTGCAATATCTACCTTTGAGAGCGCACGGAGTCCACCAAAGGCGACGTTGACATCTTTGGCTTCGAGCAAGTTCTTATTAGTAGACATGAGCGGAGTAGATTCTAGGCACACGAGGCCCAATTCGGGTCACAATCTCGTAATTAATACTTCCGCAGGCAGCGCCCCAATCCTCCGCCGTGTACTCACCATGCGAGCCATTACCGAAGATGACGACCCAATCCCCCGATTGAGCCTTTGAATCTGGACCTAAATCCACCACAAATTGATCCATCGAAACGCGACCGATAATGGGTGCTCGTTCACCATTAATCCAAACCCCAGCACCTCGTGCAATACGTGGGATGCCATCGGCATATCCCATGGTGACAACACCGAGCTTAGTATCGCGAGTTGTCGATTCACTCGCTCCATACCCCACGGGAGTTCCAGCGGGAACATCCTTAACGAGATAGAGGGAAGAACGAAGCTGCATAGCAGGGCGCAACCCAAACTCTTTCGCAGAACCCATACCAACATCTGGTGTGAGTCCATAGATTGCAATACCTGTTCGCACCATATCGAGAGCTGCGTCTGAGTTCTTCAGCGTTGCAGCTGAATTTGAAATATGGCGAATAATATTTGTGTGGCCAAAACCTTCCAGCACCTTGACCATCTCATTAAATCTATCGAGTTGATCTTGATTCTGTGCTTCCTCCGGTTCATCAGCGCGAGCAAAATGGGAGAAGACTCCAACCACATCAACGCCAGATAGATCGCTTGCGGTTAACTGTGACCATTCACTTAAGAAACCACCACGGCTCATTCCGGTATCGAGCTCGAGGTGTACGCGAGCTTTCTTCTGAGAACTTGCCTCGGTAATTTCACGAAGTGCCTTTAATGATGCTGCGGCGAGATCAATATCGAGATCGATTGCGCTCTTAAAATCTGAACCTGGTTGCACAAGCCAGGCAAGGATTGGTGCAGTAATACCTGCTTCACGAAGAGCAATCGCTTCTTCCAGGAGAGCAACGCCCACCATATCTGCACCTGCGCTAATAGCGGCCTGCGCCACCGGAATAAGTCCATGGCCATATGCATCAGCCTTCACTACGGCGAGCAGTTGCGTCCCTGATTTTGCCTTCAGCTGTGCAACATTGTGCTTGATTGCGCTGAGATCAATGATTGCCTCTGCTCTCATCTCTCAATCACCACCATTGCAGAAGCAATCCCTGCATCATGAGAAAGGGAGAGATGGACGGTAGCGCCATCAATGAGATCTGCAATCTGACCTCGAAAGAGAAAGGCTGGCTTTCCATTGGGCAGATTGATCACTTCGGCATCGTGCCACTGAAGTCCGTGCTCTGGACTAAGCGCCTTATAGAGCGCCTCTTTCGCCGCAAAGCGAGCAGCGAGAGAAGACTCTTTAACAGTTGCTTCAGCTGAGGTGAAGAGCTTTTCACGCAGACCTGGTGTGCGCTCTAGAGATTCATGGAAGCGCTTGATATCGACGACATCAATGCCGATTCCATCAATCATGTGTAAAGACTAGTGGAGTTGGCTATCAGATGGAAAGTAACGATCGATAGCAATAACGAGAACAAGAAGGGCCCCGCCAAGTAAGAGACCGCCAAATAAATCAGAGAACCAATGTGTATTGCGCAAGAGCGAGACGGTGCAGACAGTCAGTGCAAGAGTTGCGACACCGGCACTAGCCAGGCGACCTCGATAGCGATCGACATGGGCATAGCGATAAATGAGATAGGCGATGATGCCCCAGATGAAGATTGCATTTGATGCATGGCCACTGGGATATGACATGCCTCCAGCATGGAGTAGATCGATACCCAGTCGTGGCTTGGTGCGACCCAAGCCATATTTAAATGCGCCCACCACGATATTTAATGAGATAAATGAGAGGAGCCCTAAATTAATTGGCCGCCAAGTCTTAAAACGTCGGGAGATATAGACGGCAACAATCAATAGTGCGATTCCGGAAACTCCGCGAAGGCCTAAATCATCGAGTCGTCTAATGAGGAATGCGGAGATTCCCGTAAAGCGAGGATGGTCTGCTTCGCTCAGCGCTTCATCGATATCGGTAATAGGGCCATAGGTAACAACTTGCTGGGTAATAAGGAGAAAGCCGGCGAAGAGGCTGGCGCTCCATTTCAGCGCCCGACGCATTTGGCGGCGACGGTTCTCAATCATCATTATTCAACAGTGACTGATTTGGCCAAGTTACGTGGTTGATCGACATCAGTACCTCGAGCTACTGCAATCTCATATGCAAAAACTTGGAGCGGAACTGTTGCAAGTACTGGCTGGAAGAGTGGTGAGGCAACGGGAATACGGATGATGTGTTCAGCACCGATTACTTCAGCGCCTTCAGCTGCAATCACGATGACACGTGCTCCACGCGCCTTCACCTCTTGAATATTGCTCAGCATCTTCTCATCGAGTTGATGCTCATCAGCAGTTGGAAGAATTGCGATGACCGCTGTGCCCTCTTCGATCAGTGCGATAGGGCCATGCTTGAGTTCGCCGCCAGCAAAGCCTTCGGCATGGATATAGGCAAGCTCTTTCAACTTGAGAGCGCCTTCCAGTGCGATTGGATATTCAATTCCACGACCCAAGAAGAGCACCGTGTTATTTGCTGCAAATTTACGGGTCAGCTCACGAAGAGGCTCGATAGTCTCAAGGATCTGCTCAACCTTGCCTGGTAGTTCCAACATCTCATTATAGAGATCGCGTACTTCGGAATCGTTAAGGCTCCCGCGCACCTGAGCCAACTTAAGACCGATCAAGTAGACAGCGACAATCTGTGTGAGGAATGCCTTTGTCGATGCAACTGCAATCTCAGGGCCGGCATGGGTATAGAGAACTGCATCGGATTCACGAGGAATCGTAGAAGAGTTTGTATTACAGACAGCGAGAACGCGAGCCCCACTCGCCTTTGCATGGCGCACCGCCATCAGCAAATCCATCGTCTCACCAGATTGTGAAATTGCAATGACAAGAGAGTTCTTATCAACTATCGGATCGCGGTAGCGATACTCAGATGCAATCTCAACATCTACTGGAATCTTCGCCCACTTTTCAATTGCATACTTTGCCACCATGCCTGCGTGATAGGCAGTTCCGCAGGCAATCACTGATATCCGCTTAATATCTTTGATCTCAGCATCAGACATATGAAGCTCATCAAGGAGCACCTGATCATTGTCAGAGAGACGGCCAATCAAAGTATCTGCAATCGCCTTTGGCTGATCGAAGATCTCTTTCAACATAAAGTGAGCAAAGCCGCCCTTTTGAGCCGCAGCTGCATCCCAGGTAATTTCATATTCGCGCAGTGGCAGTGCCTGGCCTTCAAGATCGCAGATAGCGATTCCCTCTGGTGAGATTGTGACAACCTCATCTTGGCCAAGTTCAACCGCTCGCTTGGTGTAATCGATGAAGGCTGCAACATCTGATGCAAGGAAGTTTTCACCATCACCCAAACCTGCAACAAGTGGTGAGTTTCTGCGAACACCCACAATGGTCTGTGGCGCATCGGCATGGATTGCAAGGAGTGTAAATGAACCACGTAGGCGCTTCACTGCTGCGCGCATTGCAGCGGTGAGGTCACCGCCATGCTCTTTACGGAGATCTGAGAGTAGGTGAGCCACAGATTCAGTATCTGTCTCTGATTCAAACTTATGGCCACGCTTTTCTAGCTCTGCCTTAAGTTCTGAGTAATTTTCGATGATGCCGTTGTGAATCACGGCAAGCTTCCCCTCGTTATCAAGGTGAGGGTGAGCATTGCGATCTGTTGGGCCACCATGAGTCGCCCAACGGGTGTGGCCGATACCGGAGTGAACTGTTGGAAGATTGGCAGGAAGTGCGCCTTCGAGATTTGCTAACTTTCCTGCTCGCTTCTCAACGAAGAGTGAGGTGCCAGTTCCGAGGGCGATTCCAGCGGAGTCATAACCGCGGTACTCAAGTCTGCGAAGACCTTCAACGATGGGGGTAAAGGCAGATTGCGGCCCGGTGTAACCGACGATTCCGCACACGAATTAGTTCCCCAGTTCTGCCTTAACGACCGCAGCAAGTGATGATGCGATTTCTTGTGCAAGGTTATCACTTGAGGCTTCGACCATAACGCGAATCAGAGATTCTGTTCCGGAGGCGCGAAGGAGCACGCGGCCCGCTTCCCCTAGTCGCTTCTGCGCATCTGCAACAGCTGCGGCAACGACAGTCGAATCTGGGAGCTTATCTTTTGCAACGCCTGAAACATTGATCAATACCTGAGGAAAGCGTTGCATTGCAGATGCAAGCTCGCCTAGCGACTTACCGGTGCGGACAACTTCTTGTGCCAGTGAGAGAGCGGTGAGGATTCCATCGCCGGTTCCTGCGAATTCACGGATGATGAGGTGGCCAGATTGCTCTCCACCTAAGACATAACTACCTTCCAGCATCTGTTCGAGAACATAGCGATCTCCCACAGCTGTAGTGATTACATTTATCTCAGCGCTCTTCATTGCATGGAAGAAGCCGAGGTTGCTCATCACAGTTGCAACAATCGTATCTTCCTTGAGCTTTCCACGGTTCTTAAATCCAATAGCAAGGATGGTCATAATCTGATCGCCATCGACAACTGCGCCACTGCCATCGACTGCAAGGCAGCGATCAGAATCTCCATCATGAGCAATACCAAAGTCAGCACCTTCACGAACGACAGCTGCTTGTAGATCTTCTAAATGTGTTGAACCACAGCCTTCATTGATATTCCATCCATCCGGTGAGTGATGGATTGCAATAACAGTAGCGCCGGCCTTCTCATAAATTGCTGGAGCGACAAGAGATGATGCGCCATTGGCGCAGTCAACGACAATCTTTAAACCCTTAAGTGGTGTAGATACTGATGAGAGTAGGTGTTCGATATATGCAGCTGCAGCATTTTCATCGTTAACGATTCGACCTACAGCGCGACCGGTGGGACGCTCCCAAGGCTCCCCCATCCGCTCTTCAATCGCAGCTTCAATTGCGTCATCGAGCTTTCCACCACCGCGAGCAAATAACTTGATTCCGTTATCTGGCATCGGGTTGTGGGAGGCAGAGATCATCACACCGAGATCTGCCCCTCTCGCCTTAACAAGATGAGCAATCGCTGGAGTCGGTAGAACACCAACGCGATAGACATCAACCCCGGCAGATGCAAGACCTGCAACAACAGCTGCTTCAAGGAACTCTCCTGATGCGCGTGAATCTTGGCCAACAATGGCTATTGGTCGAGAGCTGTTTTCAGCCTCGCCGTTGGAGCTAGAGCGCTTTCCCGCATTGCTTGATGATTCAACGAGGATATGGGCTGCAGCAACAGCTGCAGATAACGCTGTCTCTGCCGTGAGAATTGAACCATTGGCTAAACCACGAATCCCGTCTGTTCCAAAGAGAGTCACTAGGACCTCCTCTTTTTAACGGAACAAACGGGATTTGTAGATTAAAAAAATTAGCGCTTTGAGTACTGTGAACGCTTACGTGCCTTCTTCAGACCGTACTTCTTGCGCTCGATAACACGTGCATCACGCTTGAGGAATCCAGCCTTCTTAAGAGCTGGACGGTTAGCTTCACGATCGATCTCGTTGAGTGAACGTGCAACACCAAGACGAAGTGCGCCAGCCTGACCTGAAACTCCACCACCGTTGATGCGAGCAAATACATCGTATGTACCTTCAGCACCTACTGTGCGGAATGGCTCTGATACGAGCTGCTGGTGAACCTTATTTGGGAAGTAGTTCTCAAGAGTCTTGCCGTTAACTACCCAGCGACCTGTTCCTGGAACGAGACGAACGCGAGCAACTGCTTCCTTACGGCGACCTGTACCAGCACCTGGTGCTGTGATTGCCTTACGGTTTGTTGCTGCTGCTGGTGTTGAAGAAGAGTATGAAGTTGGAACTTCGTTCTCATCAAGTTCGAAAGTTGTATCTGACATATTCTCTATTTTCCTTTACTTGATGATCTGTGAAACTTGAGTGAATACATATGGGACTGGCGCCTGTGCTGCATGTGGATGCTCTGGGCCTGCGTAGACCTTGAGCTTTCCTGCAATCTCGCGACCGAGACGGTTCTTAGGAAGCATTCCCTTGATCGCCTTCTCAACAGCGCGTGTTGGGTGCTTCTCAAGGAGCTCACCGTAAACAGTCGATGTAAGACCGCCTGGGAAACCTGAGTGGTGGTGTGCAAACTTTGTTGTTGTCTTATTACCTGAGAGCGCGATCTTCTCCGCATTGATTACGATGACGAAGTCACCCATATCCATGTGAGGTGCGAATGTCGCCTTATGCTTTCCGCGAAGAAGTGTCGCAGCGTGAGTTGCTAGACGTCCGAGCACAACATCCTGTGCATCGATTACGTGCCACTTACGGACTACGTCGCCTGCCTTTGGGCTATATGTACGCATGCTTTTATACCTTCTTCTTTTCGTTTGAGCTGTTCTAAGCACCTACTGGCGCAGGAGAGGAACTTTACCTGCCCGCATGGGTAGGGTCAAAATCGAGCTTTCTCGTTGAAATAGCCCCTTAAAACACTGGCTCCGGGCTCTCATAGACCTGTCCATCATCGCCAAAGACGAGAAAACGGGTAAATCCACGCGTAAACCAGCGATCGTGGGTGACGGTCAGGACAGTGCCCTCATAGGCATCGAGAGCTCGTTCCAGGCTCTCGGCGCTAGCCAGGTCGAGGTTATCGGTCGGCTCATCGAGCAAGAGCAGGGTCGCACCTGATTGCTCCAGTAAGAGAATCTGGAATCTGGCTTGTTGACCACCCGAGAGCGATGTGAACTTCTGCTCTGCCTGTTGGTCAATCTCATACTTACGCAATACAGATTTAGCTGGCCCCAATTGGAGCGAATGCATCTCCCAGAGGATTTCAAGGAGGGTCTTATTTTCAAACTCTGGATGGGCATGGGTCTGTGCGAAGTAACCGACATCAACGCGTGCACCTAATTTAAATGTCCCGGTGTATTTCATATCTTCACCTGAGATAAGTCGGAAGAAGTGAGACTTTCCGGTTCCGTTCTTTCCAAGAACTGCGATGCGGTCTTGGAAGAAAACTTCAAAGTTAAATGGCTTGGTGAGGTACTCCCCCGAACCATTTTCAATCGCCACATTCTCAAAGGTGAGAGCACGCAGGCCAGTGCGACCACCTTTAAGACCAACGCGAATATCTTGTTCAACAGGTGGCGCAACTGGCGCACCTGCCTCTTCAAATTTACGTAAACGAGTCTGCATCGCATGATACTTATTAGCCATATCTGGAGAGATCGCTGCCTGCACCTGCAAAGTCTTCACCAATTGAATAAGGCGCTCATGCTCTTGCTCCCAGCGAAGTAACATCTCAGCAAAACGTGCATTGCGCGCTTTGCGTGCATCATGCCAGGTTGAGAACTTTCCTCCATGAACCCATGCTGTATTGCCGGTGATGCCCTGTTCGAGTGCGACGATACGAGTCGCGGTATTCTCGAGAAGTTCACGATCGTGGCTAACAAAGAAGACAGTTTTCTTTGTCTCATTGATAACCTTTTCCAGCCATCGCTTTGAAGGAACATCGAGGTAGTTATCTGGCTCATCGAGCATCAGAACTTCTTCAGGTCCCTCTAGTAGCGCACGCACTACTAGCTTCTTCTGTTCACCACCAGAGAGTGTGCTCACCAAGCGCTCTGCAACCTCATCAAAAGTCTTACCGAGCATCTCTGTGCAGCAGACATCCCAGATAACTTCATACTCATATCCGCCGACATCGCCCCATTCGATAATCGCCTGGGCATAAGCCATCTGTGATTTCTCAGTATCTTGCTCGAGCATCGCCTTCTCAGTCAGAAGTACTTTCTCTGCTGCATCGCGAATATTCTTTGGGGCAACCGAGAGCAATATCTGGCGAACTGTTGTCTCATCTCGGACAGAGCCAACAAATTGGCGCATCACGCCTAATCCACCAGTGATAGAGACCTGACCTTCATCTGGTGAGATATCACCACAGATCATGCGAATCAGCGTTGTCTTGCCAGAACCATTAGGTCCAATCAGTGCAACCTTTGCACCATCTCCAACGCGGAATGAGACATCGTTGAGAAGTACTCGTCCATCTGAGAGGGAGTACTCAACTCCTGAAACATCAATATGTCCCATTACTTCTTCGCCTTCAATTGTCCATACATATCAAAGAGATCGCCGCGGCGAGCAACGGTGATGCGAGCTCGCTCTAATAACTGATCATCGGTTGGGTAATCGACCTGATAGAGGGTTAATCCACGAGCAGGAAAGACCAAGGAATCCGAGACCCGCTCTTTATTCTCTAGTAGCTCACTAATCCACTCTGTTGGCTTTCGTCCATCTGCAACGCAGACAATTGCTCCGACAAGATTTCGGACCATGGAGTAACAGAAGGCATCGGCGACAACATCTGCCACCAACAATCCATCTTCAGTACGAATCCATTGATATTTCTCGAGGGTACGGATCGTTGTTCCGCCTTGTTTGAACTTACA
>Ga0222712_10005742_pt1 | contig 12440 bp, 13 predicted proteins | sample C33_657DmetaG_FD_165043 | JGI IMG/M metagenome (GOLD analysis project Ga0222712, IMG submission 165043) | Estuarine water microbial communities from San Francisco Bay, California, United States - C33_657D | ecosystem: Environmental > Aquatic > Marine > Unclassified | place: USA: California...
ACGATATCTGGTGCCTCGCCCAGAATACCTAATCCCATTTCTTGTGCCATTTTGTGCTCCTTTGTCTAGTTCGGTTTTGCTGGATTAGAAGGTTTCGGCACCAGCAGTTGCGAAGCTACCGGTCCTGTGGATTGAGAATTCGATGAACATGAACTCCACTGCGCGAGTGGGCTGGATGCCGATCCTGGCCCTGAACTCGTTGCGGTCAATCACGTCCGGAGTGTTAATCTCCTCGTCGGCCTTGATGATGAAGTCCGTGATGCCACGACCCACTTGGACCAGCCTGAGCACGTCCGTGGCGATTTGCACGAACCTCTGGCGGAAGATCTCATCGTTGGGATCAAACAGCAGCTGGCGGCTGGCGATGCGGATTTGCTTCTCCACATAGAAAAGCATCCTGCGGACGTTCACGCGATCGAGCGCTGTCGGCGTGCGCTGCAGTGTCTTCTGGCCGAAGACCACGAAGCCTTGCACGTCGGCGAATTGCACGATCGGGTTAACGGCGTTCCTGTTGCCGTACATCAGGTCGCGCTCGGCCAAGGTCGGCCTAGCGTAAACATCGCTGATGTTCGGCACTTGGCCACGGGTCAGGCCGGCAGGCGCAAACCACGGGGCTGCGAGGAAGTCGTTGCGGGCGATGACCGCCATGATGCTGCCGCTGGGCGGGCACCAAACGTCAACCCTGTTGTATCCGTCGTAAATCTTGACCCAGGGCCAGTAGAGCGCGCCGAAGTCGGAGTCGAACCTCTTGAGGTTCAGCGGGTGGGCGCCGTTCTGCCAAGACACGACTTCCTTGACCGTCAGGCCGAAGGGCGGGTCGATGATCGCAAGGCAGTCTTGGCGATAGACCTGCGCGAACTCGAGCAGCGCCGATACGACTGCGGTGCTTGAGTGCCCAGGGATGGCCACGAGGTCAATGTTGACCTGCTCGGGCTCGCTCAAGGCGTACATTCCGGTGTATCCGATCGGGTTGCCGATGAGCAGGGCGTCCTGCGCGTCGGGGTCGGCGGGGATGCCGTCTGTGCCGCCAGACAGAGTGTAGGTTCCTGGCAGAGGCCCTGCTCCCACGGTGGTGTCGTCGACTGCACGGAGGTAGTCGGACACGAGGGCCAGGTAGGTTTCAACGTAGAACCGGCTTGCTTCGTTCTTGGTCAAACCGCCCCAAGATTCTACTTGGACGCTGTTGTTGTAGACTTCGATGACGAAGTTGCGGTCGTAGATGTCGTTGGTGATCACGACCTGGGTGTAGTTGCCGTCGATGCCGGGGCTGTCGGCCTTCAGTTGGAAGGTGATTTCGCCGGTGGTGTTCTCGTCGCCCACGACCTTGCCATAGGTTTCGATGTCCACGGCTCCGGTCACGCCTTCGGGGGTCGCGCCACTCTTGGTCAGGGTGGACAGTCCCAAGGCTGCGTCAAGGGTGCTTTCTGCCTTGATGAGCAGTCGGGCGTCGACGCCATGGCTGTTGGTCACGAAGGTGACAGTGTCGCCCGCCACGCCACCCGGGGAGCCTGCGATGGCGGTCCAGCCGCCGGGCAGGGGTCCGCCGTTCTCCACCTTCTGGTCGTTGATGTAGTCGACCAGATCCTGGGTGGAGGCGAAGGTGTCGGTGGGGAAGTCGACTGATCCGAACTCAATGGTCTGGACGGTCTGGTCGATCAGCACGTTGTCGGTGCCGTCGAGGACGATCTGGATGTTTGCGTTGGTGATGCCGCTGAAGTCCCAGGTGCCGCTGGTGCCGCCCGACACAGCAGGGTAGGACTGCTGAGTGCCGGTGACGCTGGCGCGCTCCATGTCGGTTCCGAGGCCCGTGGGGTTGTCACGGATGCTGTCGGGGTCGCTGACGGAGCCGCCGTAGATGGCGTTCTGCACCGATACGAACTCGAGGGAGGAGGCGGGGCCGTACGCCCAGGTGGTGCGCACGCCGAGGGTTGACGATCCACTCTCGTAGAACTCGATGCCGTCGTTCTCCGTGTCGAGCTGGTCGTTCAGGGCCTCAACCAGGTCGTCCACGTTGTAGCCGGTCAGGTTAGCCAGCACAACCAGAGTTTTGTCGGACAGCTGGCCGTTGAGCTTCCAGCGGAAGAAGCTGTCTTCGTTGAACACGTAGGGGCCTGCGGTGGCGGATTCAATCTCCACCAGGCTGCCGGCGGCGGGGATGTCGACGGCGGCGGTCAGCGCCTGCTCGTCGCTTACAGGGTCCTCGTCGCCGACGCGAACCACGAACAGCTCGTTGGCGACGAGCAGGTATTGGTCGGCGGCGTAAATCAGGAAAGGATCGCCCACATCGGGGTGGGGGTTTCCGAACACGGTGTGGAGCTGTCGGCTCGTCGAGATCGGTGTCGGCAGGTTGATGGGGCCCTTGGAGGCAAAGCCAATCAGGCCCGCCCTGTGGCTGGACTGCTCAGGAGCGATGAAGCTCAAGTCTTTTTCCGCAATCCTAACACTTGGGCTGATGGTGTTAGACGGGGGGAACCCTGTAAGAATCGCCATAGTCTTATTCTCCCTTTCGAATCTTGTTTGTGATTTTCCTGATGGAAACTAACCCATCATTTGCTGCTCTATCTATATATTCAGTAGATCTCTCATCTTCTAAAAGATAAACATTTTTTCCTGAACCGACGCCCGGCAAGTTCAAAGTTGTGAAAGACTTTACGGCCTTCCTAGACCTCACAATCAATTGCACAGGAAACCTGTTCTTGTTGGTGATCTCTAGCATTCCAGTTCCTTTACTGACTCTTCAATTCTCATCAATACTTGGGTAATGTCTTCGTCCGTTAGGCCATCGACAAAATCCACCTTCATCTTCAGCACTGCTTTCTTTCTCGTCATCGGCTGCGGGATGTAGGTCTGAGCAACCATGTTGAACTCAAACTTGATGATCCTTATCGCTTTGTCGCCAGGCTCGTTGTTGATGTTGTTTGCAATCGACTCGAGCTTGACTACAGTCTCCCACGGAACGCCGGTTACTCGTATGTATGCCAGATGGCTAAATTTTGAAATTATTTGTTCAGCTATCTGATTCATGTCCTCACGGTAGGTCGTCCATGCGGTCAGCGTGTAGCCTATGTTCACGGGTATGCCACGAGCGACGCCGAAAACGGTGTCACGGTTGTACTTCTCGCTGATGGTCAGTCCGGGCTTTCCGTCCCTCCCTCGCATCAGGTTCAGAGCCTGGTGGTATGTGTACCTGTTCAGGTCGTAGTCGATGCTCGTCTGGGTGAGCGCCAGCATGGGGAGCCTTAGCCGGTTGACGACCAACGTCTCGTCCTTTCTCACGTTGTCCTGCACGATTGCGGCGACGGCCTTTTCCGGTGGGCCTAGCAGTATGGGTATGGGCCATGCCTTGCCGTCCTCGTCGATCACAACTACGTTGCGGAACATGTCCAGCATGGCCTCGTCACAGCCACGCATCGCCTTGCTGTAGCGGTATAGTGTGTCGCGAGATGGGCTCTCCACATCGTTGAGTATGTGGCCTTTCTGCATAGGGTCGCAGTCGACCCTCGCACCGAAGCCCGTCTTCTTCATGGTCTGGTCTTTGAGCCAGTTCAGCGACTCGTCGTTGACCATCCGAAGGTTCTCGGGCGCGTTAGGGTCCTTGTCGCAGTAGGGGGGAGCCGGGTCCAGTATCGGGTCGGGACGGCTTGCCTTGGGGTCGCATTGGTCGTAATCTCTCTGTTGCTGATTTGGGTTCTCTACGCTCAATTTGGCCTCCTCAAGCTAGGTATCCAGTCCGGGGACAAATATGGAAAGCGTCTCGCTCAAATATCGGCTCTGGTATCAGTGCGAGCCCCCGAAGCCGATCAAGCTCCAGATTCCCGGCTGGAGTGGCGAGGCGAACGAGCACACGGACGGCGACAGGCCGCAGCCGTGGCACTGCGTCCCATTTGTTGAAGGAGCTACATACGGGCTGGAATTGTGCTATGCGTTCGACACCGAAGCCAGAGTCACCTTGCAAGGCGATGAAATAAAGGTTTCGGGGGATTTCACCGAGGAGAACAAAAGAGTCCCAAATGTGCCGCTGCCGCCGTTCTCAAGCTTCGCCCCGGGCCACTTCGGCATGACCTCTTGCATGGACATCAAGGTGCCGGAGGGATACGTCCTCCGCCTCGAGCCGCACCCCCGCTTCTACACAGATGAGACCGATACGGTCCCGTGCGCCATTCCTGGCCACCTGGCAACGAACTGGTGGGGCAAGATTTTCTTCGTGGTATTCAAGAACCCGAGGAAAGGGCAGGAGATAATTTTCAGGAAGGGCGAGCCCTACGCTCAAATACTTGTGATCCCCAAGAAGATGGCGTATACCTTGGAGCCCATGCCCCTCAACGAGCAGCAGGCGAGGACGATGTTCGATGAGGTCGTTGGCGGTTGCGCTAGGCACATAGCCACGAACTCATGGAAGGACCACAGGGGAAAGAGCTTCGATGATAAATATAAGGTGCTGAACAACATCAGCGTGAAGCATGGCACCGAAGGCGTCTTGAAGCACGTCGACAGGGTTCGCAGCCAAACGCACGGGAAGCAAGGTTCCAAGTCGATAAGGCTCAGACTGATAAATCGCAAGGCGGTCGTCAAAGATGAAACCATTCAGGATTCGGAAAAATAGCAATCGGCGCGCCGTCTACATAGCCGACGCGCCGATCATATTGAGAAAGCCGAAGTTCCCCAAGCGTTTGTTCCTGAAAGTCAACAAGCCTGGGCTTTATGAACGCCGCATCACTTTTGAGCTGCGGCCTGACCAGCGGGGGCTGCCTGTGCTTGAGCGGCTTGAGGCTGTTGAGGCTGAGCTTGAGGAGCGGCGGCTTGCTGCTGGCCAGCGGCGCCGGGGGTAGGCTGCTCCATAGTTTTCAGCAGGTCGCCAAGCGTCTTCTTCATCTTGGGATCGGCAACCTTGTCTGCGTTGGCTTTCAAAGTGTCCAATATCGTCTGCGTAGCCTTATCGGGAATGGGAGGCGAGGTAGCGCCCCCTTGCGGCTTCTGCTGCTGTTGCTGCTGCTGCTGAGCCGGTGGCTGCTGCGGCTGCGCTCCAGCTGCGGGAGCCTGCGCTGCCTGCTGTGGCGCAGGCTGCTCGCTCAGCATCTTTTGGTAGAACTCGTAGAAAGACTTCATGGTGCTCCTTAAACAATTTTGATTTTGATGTCGGGTTCCTTCTGCGTGACCTTGCCGTCGCCCGTTACCACGTCCTCTTGGAATCTCTGGCATATCAGCTCGATGCGCAATGCGCCCCAGAGCTTGAACTCGCCCAGGTTTCTCTGGACTATGACCCAGTTCTCGCGCAGATGCGGTGTGAAGAGCCTAGACCCTATCTTCGGCGGGTGGCCTATGGATTTGAGCACGTCACGGTAGTTCAGCTCGAACTTCATCTCGTCGGGCGCGTCGATGCCGAACTGGTTGATGAGGTTCTGAGATGGTATAGGCTCGTAGTTGCACCAAAGCTGAACAGGGTTGTTGGAGAAGAGCTTGTTCCGAGCCTCGAGGTAGATCGGGTCGATCATGTTGGGGGTTATGATCACCTCGTAGTAGTATATCGGCGAGCCGCCCCTGCGGATCGCCTCCTGGTCCCAAAGGTTGAACAGGTCGTGGCTCCTGTCCAGCGGGTCGTACATCTGCACGCTACCACGAAGCTGGTAGGGCGTTCCGTCGCAGTTCTTGAGTGCCATGATCCTCCTTGAATCACATGTTGAGTGCGGCGCGAGCAGCTGTTTCCATGGCAGGCTTGAGTACTTCATTCCTAGCATTAAAAACATCTTTATCGTCGACGCCAAGCTTTGCAGCGATTTCCTTGGCTGACATACCTGTCAATATTACTGAGGGTTCGGGAAAAACCTCATTACCTTCTGCGTCTTTAAGGTTTCTGGCTCTCACCATCTTCTGTGCTACCTCAAGAACGCGCAGCTTTGCGGCGCTCTTTTCGGTCCTGATTTGGGCGGAGATTATGTCCTCTACCTTCTGAAAGAATTCTGCTATGCGAGCCTCCTCGCCAACGTCGGGTTCCATGGCATGCCTTGCAGCCCCTGCTCCTCCCACGTCGACATTTGCTCCGGCGCCTGCGCTGCCGTCCTTGTGCGCGTCGCCTTGTAGTCCACCGACAATCTTTGGCCTCTTTTGATAATCGCCGTACTTGAAGTCGATGAAGAGCTTCTCTTTTTCCTCAAACTTGGGGGTCTTCGTGCCGACGATGGCCGGGTCGAAGCTTGGGCTGTCCTCCGGAATCCCGAACATTTCCCTGTACTTGGCCTTGGCTGCGTCGCGCAACTCAGCCGGGAACAGCGAGAAGTCGCCCTTCTTGAGGCGGCGGGAATACTCGTCGGCCACGTACTTTGTGCCAGAGTCCTTCCTCACCACCGAAACAAGCCTGTTTCGAAGGGTGTTGAGGATCAGCTGGCGTGCCTCCTTGGCGAACTTGGCGGGGTCGTGGGCCAGTTGCTGCCTCTTGCTTCCGATCAGCCTGGTGAGGGCATTTGTGGGGTTCTGAAGGTCGAGGATAACGTCGTGGACGATTGAGTCTGCGAAGTGTGATGGATCCTCTCCCTTGGGGAGCGAGTCCCGCTGCGACATTACAACATTCTTGATCGCTTGGGCGAAATCGACGGGCGTGGTCGATAGGTCGATCTTTTCGCTTCCGCTGCCAGACACCAAGTCCGTGATGAGGTCATTCGTCGACTCCTCGCTGATCATCGCCAGCTTGGGGTTGCGGACCAGCGCCAGAATGTTCTCTGCAAATTGCGAGAATTCAATATCGTTAAGCCAAATCTTGAAGTCGCTCATGTAACACCTCGATCAAATATCTACTCGGTTCTATAGTTTTTTTCTTGTGTTTCTTCGCCCGAAGCTCACGATAAATGAGGAGGGCGGACAGTTATTGTCCGCCCTCGTTATTACTCAAGTGTTAGTGTTGGCGTTATTGCGATCTCACCGCCCGGCGATGGCAGGGCAAATGGAGCCGTGGAAAATCTTTCCAGCCAAAGTAGTCTGTTTGAAGTGTCGGTGACGAAGTAGCCATAGCAAGTGACTGCGGTGGTGAAGGTGAAAGTTTGCGCGCTGTATTGAGCCGTGCTAACGCCGAGGCTGTTAGTCGCCACCGTCCAGTCGGAGCCAACCAAGGTGATGGCCGTGTAACCGGCCTGCGTGGCCTCGTCTATGTCGCCAATGACCGTCGCCTCGCTAGGCGTTAGGTTGTTGGTGTAAAGCTTGATGACCCTGTTGCCACCTGCGTCCCCAGAGGCTGTCCCATCGGCCTTGAGCTGGTTGACGATGTACTTGAGCATCAAGAGCTCTGCTGTGTTGGGAACAATCAAAGACATGGCTTCTCCATCGTTACGGTTGCAAAGTTATATATCTCGTTTTTTTGCGAATTTGGCGGGTAAATAGGTGGCATGGCCCTTAAGAACAAAGACGGCTCTGTTTACAGGCTCTCTGGACCGAACCCTGCCATGAAGACGCAGTCGGTCTGGAGCGACTTCAAGTTGCACAACATGAAGTGGAGTACAGACCGCTTCTCTAACCTGACGAAGACTTCCCCGCCCGAGCCTCCTATTCAAGCGGAGCCGGAGGAGCCGATAATCAATTCTCCGCTCGTCCAGCCGTCATTTGTGGAGGAGCTCGAGTCAACAAAGCCCGAGAAGATAAGAATCGTGGTGCCGCCGCCCGCCAAGAAGCAGCGTAGCGAGGGGGCTGATGAAAACCCCTCGGAAAGGACTCCGGAAGTCCATCGGGATGTAAAGCGCGAAGAGGAGGAGGCCGAGGCGCAGATAAACAAGGTTTTCATACACTGTCTGCCTGCGACAACGACAATGAAGACCGACAGCCTCTACGGCGAGGTTTACAAGACGGTCAAGTACGGCGAGCAGTACAGCTTCGAGGGCGTGGTCATATCGGAAACAGACATCGGAATGGAGTTTTGGACTGACGCCCAGGTTTCTCTGGACTCCATCGTCTACCCGAAGGTGAACAGCAAGCGCTGGTGGAGGGTGAGGACTAAGGAGCCGAAGGCGATGGGAGTCCTTTACCAGTGCATACCTTCGGAGAAGCAGCCATCTTTTCAGGCCTGACCGGGCGGTACCACTCGCGCCACGAGGCCGGCCTTCTTGAGTTGCTCGCTGTGGTCCGCAACGCTCTTCATGTAGCCTGCCTCATAGACGTCCGTCAATAGCTTCATGAACCCTTGGTAGTCCGACTCGGTCATGAGGGCGGAGCCGAGCCTATCAACGATAGGCTCGTTCCTTGTGTACCTCTCCTGGAGAAGCTGGAACATCACCCTCTTAAGGGCGTGCCCCTTGGGGTTAGCCATCACGTCAAGCCAACTAGCCATGCTGGATGCCTCTCTGTGTCATCGAGGACTGTATGGAGGAGAGAGCGTTCCTGAAGTCCTCCGGGTCATAATCCGACTGGTGCGACTTGATGAAGTCGTGAATCCGCTTGAGCATGCTCGGCGTGGCGAACCTGTGGTAGTCCTTGTTCATCGCCAGCTGGAACTGCGCCTCTGGGGACTGCTCCCTGCGTATGTCGAACCAGCCCCCAGACGGTTGGCCCATCTTTCTGGGCTGCGGCCTCATGGGTCTTATGGCCGCCATCTTCTGGCTCAGGTGCAGCTGGGCGGCTGCGAGTATTGAGTTCATGTCGTCCGAGGTTGTCTTGTCGGTGGCGCGAAGCCACTGGATCTCGTCGGAGAGGGCCTTCCGCAGGTCCTCGTTGACGAATTTGCTCAGCTTCCCAGGGGCTGCGCCGAATTTCTGGGCGATCTGCGGGTCGCCTGCGTCGCCGGAAACCCTTGCGAGTTCGCTCTGATAGGCTTCCTCCGCCTTCTTGATGGCCGTCGCCTGCTCATCTTCTAGTCCTGGCTTGACCTTGGTGGTCGGGACTATTTCAGCGTCGCCGCCCCTCGCGCGAATCTCGGCGAGGGCTTGCTTGACAAGGGGGTGGTTTTGAAGCGAGGCGATCATCATCTCGCTGTCAAGGCCGTCCTCGACCCAGCTCTTGACCTGCGACTTGCCGTACTCGGTCGCGTCCTCCTTGGAGCCGCCGTTGATGTAGAGCTGGATCGCAGCGAGGATGTCAGCCGCCTCCTCTGCGATGTTGTTCTTTTCGATCACAATCTGCTTCAGGCGGCCGACGACGGCGGATCCTATGTCCTCGCGACTGGCCTGGATTGCCGTGTCGCTGCTGGACTCAACCTCATGAGCCCTCTGCCGCAGTGCTTGGATTTCCTTCATCATGTCTCTGAAGGCCTGGAGCTTGTTGGGCGCCGTCGCAGACTGAATTCGTGTGGAGGCCTGACCCGCCGAACGCCTTGCCTCATCCGTGAATGCGCGCTTCCGCCTCGTTCCGCCTCCCCAGTTGTCCTGGGCGTAGAGGTTGGTCTTGTCCTTGGCGTAAGAGGTTCTGGACTGTGGTGTGTTCAACTTTTCGTTGTCCAGCTCGTTGACCGCCGTCTGGAATACTAGCTGGTGCAGCTCCACAACGCTCTGCATCATGAGGGCGTTCTCAAAGTCGGTCTTTCCGCCGCAGCTGTTGCTGCGTATGCAGTTCAGCACCCCCTTCAGGAAGTCCAAGTAAATGCCAGAGTTCTCGGCGGGCTGTATCGACCCGCCAGAGTAAACCACTTGCTGCTGCGACTCGATGACCTCTTTGTATCGCTGGTTGAACTCGGGGGTGTGCGCCACCAGGTGCTTGATAGACTCGGTGCGGTGGTTCAGGTGAAGGGAGCCCTGCGCCCCAATCCCCTTCGGGTCGCCGTACTGGAACTCCTCGTCGTCCACCTTGATGAAGTCCTTGTTGTGGCCGGTGACCCTGTCAGGGTTCTTGGGAACGCGCCTAGTCTGCTCCTTGCCGTTCTCGTCGATGTATTTCTCCGTCACGAAGTCGGAATCGTTCATCTGGCGGTAGAGGTGCGCGTCCTTGACGACCGGTATCCACCTCTTGACCTCCTTGACCTTGCCGTCCTTGTCCTTCACCCGGACAGTTTCCTCCTTGTAGGGCAACACAAGGTTGGGCTTCTCTATCCCTCCTGTCGGGGTCAGCTTGGGGGATCTCTCGTGGCCCTGGAGCCCAGGAGCCTCTGGCCCCATGAGTTTACCTGCCTTGATCAGCTCTTTGATTTCTTCGGTCGCCCTTCGGTTTGCCTCCTTCTGCACCTCGGAGCCGGTGGGGAACTGCGCCTGTAGTTCAGGGCTTTGCTGGACGGCTTTAAGCAGTTGGTTCCTGTGCTTGGCCTCCAGCTTGTCCTTGACCTGGTCGACGGTGAATGTGTCCTTGCCGTCGCCCTTCATCCACTTGACGTCAGGGTCTTTTATGTCGCCGAACATTCTGTGGCTGTTGAGAACGAGGAAGCTTCGGACCCTGTCCCGAATCTGCTTGGCTGTGGGAAACCTCATGCCCGCAGTGCTATGGCTGTGTACGTCCTTGTCGGATGACTCGATTGGGTTCCGCATGTCGAATCCGTACCGGCCAGTGCCCTCCAAGCCCGACTCGGGGTGGTGGGGGTCGCCTTCCGTGGTCTCCAGCTTGTGGTAGAGCCTGTTGAGGAATGGCTTGGCGACGAAGGTTATCGTCTCCCTTGTCCTGTTGCTCCTCTTCTTGCCAGTTGCTGGGTCGAAGCTGGTGTCCCTGAAGGTGAAGTCTGCCTCCTCCTGATCCCCGGGGATGTGAGGAGTCCTCTGCTTGATGTGGTCGTGCGCTTCCTTGTCTGCGATGTTCACAAGGGCGCTGTCGGACTTATCCCTCGTGTATGACTCTTGGTATCGAGTCTTGAGCGAGTTGACGTAGGTCTTGGGCAGCTTGATGTGGTCTTCAAGCTTGTGGAGGTTCTTCCACGCTGACTCTGTCTGGTATCGCAGAGCCTGGTAGATGGCGTCGCGCAGCTGCTCGTAGCCCATGGCCACCTTCATGTCGTGCAGCGCCTTGATGCTCTTGAAGAGCATCTCGTAGCGGTCTGCGAGCGCCTGCGGCCAGAACTCATGGGGGAACTGCCTCATGAACTCGATGTCATCTTGATCGATGTGGACCGGGGCGCGAGGCACGTACCCGTGCAGCGCCATCTCTTGCATGTTTCGCAAGTATTTCCTCTGGAACAGGCCCGACATTCCGTCGCCGCCAAGGCTCGATAGAAGGAATTCCCTGAAAGAAGATGCCATGTTAGTCCTTTTACTTGGCCGAAACCCAATACCGGCCTCTCACAGGATATATAAATCACCAAACACGCATTTTTCGGGTCAAAATATGAACAGCAACGTCCTCTACATCCCCAGGCCCACACAAGACCAGTTCAACCAGCTCTCCTGCGGACAGGGTTGCAACGACCTCGGTCCAACGGAGCCGCTCGACCGGGTGGGGGCAAGGCGCTACAGGGACAAAGTGCGAGAACAGATCAAGGACTACGTGCTAACCATGCTGGGCGCCCCCGTACTCCCCTTGGAGCTGGACGACCAGCAGCTTGAGAACTGCGTGGACTTCGCCCTACAGGTGATCGAAGACTACGCCCCCATGGAATACTTCACCTACTACAGCTTCTACACGACGCCGGGGCAGAGCGTGTACGAGATGCCTCCCGACGTTGGCTACATCCGTGAGGTTTCCTACAAGGAGACCGCCAACTACGCGTTCTCTGCGAGCGACCTCGGCGGTGTCATCCCCCTCGAGTACATGGGCGCCGGCGCATATGGCTCGATAGCAGGCGGCATCAACCCGCAGCAGCCCGTGTGGGGCAAGATGAGCGACTGGGTGCTCTACAAGCAGTACGAGGACATGTACAACCGTGTTTCGGGGCAGCAGGGCGGCTGGGAGTGGCTCGGGGGCTACAGGCACGTGAAGCTTTACCCCACCCCCTACAGGACCTACCCTGTGATAGTGAAATACCTCCAGAGGAAGACCGACTTCAGGCAGGTCACGCAAGCCATGCAAGAGGGAGCGCTGGCGTTTGCGAAGATCATACTTGGCCGAATCAGGTCTAGGATCGCCAACCCTCCTGGGCCCAATGGGGGAGTTCAGCTGGATGGGCAGACAATCCTCGCAGAGGGCCTTCAGGAGAAGAAGGACTGGGAGGAGAGGCTGCTGGTGAGGTTCGGCGACGTTCTCGGCCCGAGGATGATGTGATGAAAAATTGGCTGTGGGATATTTGTGTCGGCTTGTGGGTATGGGTAGGTTACTACCTGTGGATTACCATCGAGTACCTTCACTTTGAAGTCCACGGCAAAGGGCCTAGGCGTCAGCGAAAAGGGTAGTCGCCCTGAAGATTCAAAGTCGATGAAACCTTTGGCCAGTTCTGTTTGACCCATGCCTTGAATGCGGCTTCTGCCTTCTGCACAGCAGTCCCAGGGCCATCGTAGGTCTTGCCAGTCTCCTCAAATTCCTTCACGTGGGTGGCCTCGTGGACTATGGTGCTTGCAATTTCCACCACGGCCGCAGGGCTGTCCCCGTAGTTTCGCACGTGCCTCATGACGTCGACG
>Ga0222712_10005743_pt1 | contig 12440 bp, 9 predicted proteins | sample C33_657DmetaG_FD_165043 | JGI IMG/M metagenome (GOLD analysis project Ga0222712, IMG submission 165043) | Estuarine water microbial communities from San Francisco Bay, California, United States - C33_657D | ecosystem: Environmental > Aquatic > Marine > Unclassified | place: USA: California...
ATAGGGGTAGGTGTTGGTGTAGTTGTACCAGCAGGTCTGGCCGGCACCGCTGCCCACGATCGTGCCGCTGGGGGTGTTGCCTTTCTGGGTACGGTCGGTCAGCCCCTGGTTGAAGGTGCCGCAGCTTGGGTCGACGAGGTTGCCGCCGACAGTGCGGCCGCCATGCAGGGCGCCGGCCTTGGGCGTGGCGCCGGTGACGCGGCGGAAGGTACCCGGGTTGCCGGAGCCAGAGGAGCCATCAGCCATTTCCCACTCGCGGGGACGCTCGTAGTAATTCAGACGGGTACGCTTGCGGGCATCGAAGGCGCCCACGTAGTTGATGCCGTTGTCGAAGCTCTTGCCCCACAGGAACGACACGTTGCCCTCTTCCATGCCACCTTCGTCAGGGACCTGATAGAACGCCCGGGCACGGAAGCCGTCGAATTCCTTGACGGGGATCATGTTGACCACACCGGCCACCGCGTCGGAGCCGTACAGTGCCGAACCACCATCCAGAACCACTTCCATGCGCTCGACCGCGATATCCGGAATCATGGCGGTGACCGAGGTGTCGATGCTGCGCACGCCGTCCGCCAGGGTCAGGGTGCTGTTCTCGCCAAGGCCGCGCAGGTTGAATGTGGTACCGACGCCGCTCTGGGCACCGTCGGTGTCACCGAGCACGTTCTGGACGGTGTTGGTGTTCTGCGTGAAGCTCAGATCCCGGATATAGCTGGCCATGCTGGGAGCACCGGACTGGTAGAGATCGTCCTGGTTGATGGTGGCGACGGGGGAGTTCTGTGCGAAGGCGCTGTTGCGGATGTAGGAGCCGGTGACGACCACTTCTTCCACTTCAGGGTCCTGGGCCTGCTGGGCCAGCAGGCTTGCCGGGCTGCAGATGGACACTGCGATGCCGAGCTTGATCATGTTGCGAAGGTAATTCTTCTTGCTGACTGTTTGTGGATACAGCATTTACTTCCTCCAGATCTGTTTCATTTTTGTTGTAATGATCGGCCTGCCACGCATGCTCCTCTGTGTGAGCCTGTCATGTCAGACCAGGATGCGTATTAGTCTTTCCCTGGGCATCCGCTTGCTTTCCGTCGTTCCCTGTTGCACCTCCCGGCTAGCGAAGAGAGGCGGCAGAAATTCGAGGTGGTCGCTGTTCGTCCCCGCGACAACAATCAGGGACAAAGTGACAAATTGCAACGACGAGGGGTCTTATACACCAGATGAAAGGAGGGAAGCAAACACCAAACGCGCGTTCGGCAGCGGCTCTTGCTGATCACGAAAATAGTGGGAATTTCAGTGACATCTCAGATCCTGCAAGCGTTCCAGAAGCTCCCGTATGTCGATCTGATGCTCGCGGCTGAGCGTGTCCACGTAAAGGATTTCACTTCTGTTCGGACCAGTGGCATGCCAGCGCCGGATGAAACGCGCGTTGTTGCTGCCGGCGAACACCGTGCAGGTGCGCACCCCCAGCGCGGCGCCGATGTGCTGACAGGCAGAGTCGTAGCCGATGAACTCGTCGCTGCGGGCGATCAGCGCCGCGATCTCGCCGACATCACACTCGATACCCAGTACCCGTGCCTGTGGATCGGCCCCTGCCAGGTCGCCGAAACGCAGTTGCGCCGTGACATGCCCCGCATCTTCCGCGCGCGCGAGCACATGACGACTGCGGGCGGTCTCGTCCTCGCCGAAGCCCATGTCCAGCAGCACCAGGGTGTCGGGCTCCTGCAGCAGGCTCAGCACCAGTTCAGCCTCAAACTCGCCTTCCACCCGCTTGCGCGGATTGCCACCCACCCCTAAGTTGAGGGTCACGACCTTGCGCCTGCCGCCTTGGGACTGCCTGCGCACGAAGCGCGCGGCGGCTTCAAGCGGCACCGGGGCGAGCCAGACCTGCGGGTAGCAGTACTCGCCCTGGCCCAGCACGGCGTCCAGCCAGACATTGGCAAGCGTCGAGATCGACCCCTTCACCGGATACCCCGCCTTGCCACGGCTGTTGAAGAAGCGATACCAGCGGTCGGGCACCAGCGGCAGCACGCCCAGCTGGGTGAGCCGGGAGTCCGGATCGAACACCAGATACTCGCCTTCCCCCAGCCCGGCCAGTTCCTCCTGCACGGTGTCCACCAGATCCAGCCAGACACTGAAGCGCTCCACCAGCCCGCCATGGCGCGCGTAGTGCAGATCGCGCACGCGCAGTCCGGACTCCGGCGCCATGATCTGGCGCAGCTTGGCATTGCCGAGCACCACGAGTTCGGCGGTGGGCCAGGCCTGTGCCAGGCGCTGACAGATCACGCTGGTCACCGCCACGTCCGCGCCGATGGTCACGCGCGAAAGGATCAGTATCCTGCGCGGCCGCAGCCCGGGCGGCAGCGGCAGATCGGGGCTCAGACGGGTGGACTCGATGCGCTGGTACAACTGCTCCTGCGTCTGCAGATGGAAGGCGTCGAGCCTGGCCCCCAGGCGGGCTCCGGACGGCTGGGCGCGCAGGAAGGCGGTCACCTGACAGATCAGGCGGTTGTAGGTCTCGGTCTGCAACTCCTCGAAGTCGTCACACAGCCGCTCGACGATCACGCCGAACAAGGTGCGCGCGGCAATCTGGTTCAAGCCTGGATCGGCGAAGTGTGTGGCCATCTCGCACATCAGCCGGATGTAGTGCTCGTTGTACTCGTCGCTGTAGAAGTAACGGTCCACAAAGCTGGCGGCGATGCGCTGCGCGAGTGAACGCAGCTGCTCTGGCGCTGGCGCGGACTGAGTCTTGAGCGCGTCCCACTGCTGCTGATACCAGGCGGGTTTCATGCGGGGCTCCCGGCGCCTGCTGTCAGACGCATCTTGTTCTGCACGACTTCCAGCACCTGCTCGGGCGTGATCTCCCGCATGCAGGCATGATGGCCAAGGGGGCAGGTCTTCCTGTGACAGGGCACGCAGGGCAGATCGCGCTGCAGCACGATGGTGTGTTCCAGATTGGTGGCGGTGTAGCGCGCATTGGTCGGCCCCATCAGCACGATGTGCGGCACGTCGAAGGCCACGGCGTAGTGCCGCGGCCCGGTGTCGTTGGTGATGAGCAGATTGCAGCGCTTGATCAGCGGCTTGAGCTGGGCGAGGTCCACCTGCGCCGCCGCCGTGTTGATGATCTGCGCCTTGCTGGCGCTGACGATGCGCTCGGCGATGCCTTCCTCGCCCGGCCCCACCAGCAGCAACAGCTTGCAGTCGAAACGCGCCTGCAAGAGCTCCGCCAGACGCGCGAAATACTCCGGCGGCCAGCACTTGGAGGAACCGAAACTGGCGCCCGGATTCAGGCCGATCAGCAGATCGCCGTCCTCGACGCCCCAGGCGGCCAGCTGCGCCAGCCCCTGCGCGTCGTGCTCGGGCGACAGATACAGGCGACTGCGCGGCTGTGCCGGGAGTTCCAGATCGAGATGTCGGCACAGCTCCAGGTAATACGCCTGCATCGGCAGCGGCTTGTAGCGCCCGCCTTCGCGCAGAGGCTCGGGACCGCCGGTCAGGAAATACTTGCGCAGATTGCGCCGGTAGCCGTAGATCGCCGGCACACCGGCAAACTTGAAGCTGAGGAAAGAATGCGTGGTGTTGGTGAGCAGCAGACCGGTGTCGGGGCGCAGCGGCGCCAGCGCTGCACGCAGTGCACGCAGGCCCGCAAGATCCTTGTCGCGACAGTCCACCACATGATCGAACCACGGGCTGTCTTCCAGGATCCCGCGCGCATAGGGCCGGATGCAGGCCGTGATGACAGCGTCAGGGAAATTCGCCCGCAGACATTCGAACACCGGCGTGGCCATGACGATGTCGCCCACCCAGTTCGGGCAGCGCACCACCAGGCTTTTCACCGAGCGCAGGGCAGGCAGCATGTTCGTCGTGGCGACCTGTTCCGGCTCAGCTCTGGTCCAGCGTGTAGGCGACGGCTTGCTTCTTCTTGCCGGCCACCATCTGGGCGCGCTCGTCCAGGATGTAGTCGGAGCGCACGCCCATCACATTGGAATAGCGGATGGTGTAGTGGATCAGGTTGCGCGCCATCAGTTCCTCGGAAAGATCGCGGTCATAGGCCACCAGATCATCGCGCTCGCGCATCCAGGTGTCCTTGTCCATGGCCTCGACCTTGTCCACCAGGTTGCGGTAGAGGGGCGCGCACTCCCAGTCGGTCTCGGCGTTCACGTACCAGTTGCAGAGCTTGGCCAGCTTGTCGAGGAACAGGTCGTGCTCCTCGCCGAAGTTCAGGCAGGAGCCGTCGAAGTAGTTGCCCTTGCCGGCCATCTTGGACTCGTCGATGAGCGGCTTGGCGATCTCGTAACCGGCCGTGCCCTTGAACGGGAAGAACAGCGCCCAGCGGAAGCGGCCCATCTTCACCTTGGCGCACAGACGCAGGGTTTCCATGATTTCCTCACGCCCTTCGTAGGGCAGGCCGAACATGATGAAGGCCGAGCTGTGCAGGTCGTGGGCATGCGCCGCCGCAAAGGAGCGTTCGATCTGCTCGTTCTTCATGTAGCGATGCAGCACCTCGCGGCGCACACGAGGCGAGCCGCTCTCCAGCCCGAACTTGACGATGATGCAGCCGGCGTCCTTGAGGGCTTTCGCCGCCACTTCCTCGAAGCAGTTCACATGGCCGTTGACCACGAAGGGAATGCCGACCTGGTGGCGCTTGTAGGCCTCGCAGAAATCGATCACGTACTGGGTGTTCAGCGTGAACAGGTCGTCGTCGAAGATGAAGGTGTTGATCTCGGGGTTCTCGCGCACCAGCTTCTTCAGATCCTCCATCATCACGTCGATGGGGAAGTGGCGCAGGAAGTCCTTCACGTTGCGCGCGGCACCGTCTTCCATGTACTGATCGACAATCTCGATATTGAAACAGTAGGTACATTTGTAGGGACAGCCGCGCGAGGTGAGGATGCCCATCCAGCCACGGGTCTCCTTCATCACGGCCTTCATGTCGAAGACGTTGTAGTCAAGCGGTGGCAGCTTCGCCAGATCGGGAAAGGGCGCCACCTTGTTGACCACGGGCACGTCGCCCATCCAGCTGCGGAAGTTGGCGAGATGGTGCGGACGATCGCCTTTCTCCAGCGCCTTCATCAACTCCAGCAGGGCCCAGTCACCTTCGCCCACGCAGGTGTAGTCGAACAGGCGGGACTTGTGCACCTCGTCCGGCACCATGGTCACATGCACGCCCCCGATCACCTGTACTAGATCGGGCATGGCCGCGCGGATGGCCTTGCTCTTCTCCACCACCCAGTCGTACTGCTGGGACATCACCGAGAAGCCCACCAGTCCCGGGTTCGTGTCGCGGATGTAGTCGATGATCTCCTCGCTCGTGGGCACCGGCCGGTATTTCTCCGACACATGCATGAGGTCGAGGACATGGCCGTTGGCGTGCAGCACGCCGGCGAGGGAAGCGATGCCGTGGTTGGTGCCCAGCGGCGCGTCAATCTGCGGGTAGATCATCAGTATTTTCATGGGTTGGCCTGATCGTTCTGCATCGTTGGGAAAGACCGCGGCCGGGCCTGCGTGTGTGGCCCGGCATGGGCGAAACCACCGGCAGAATAGTCACTCGCCAAAAGCTTGTCCATCCTGAACGAGCGGTATGACAGGCACGCGACGCTACCTGATCCGCGCCCCGCTGTCACAAATTGTTGCAATTCATGCGCGCCTGATGCGATTCTGTTCAGGCAATGGCTTTGACGGGACGCGCGACGAGGCAACCGAGCCGGCGCGGCTGCCTTCAAAGCTCCAGCCACGCGTGCACGACCTGATTCCCGACAGCCGCATGGCGCGTCACCCACAAGAGGAAAATCCCATGACCCTGCATTCCCCTGGCTTGCTGCGCTCCCTTGTCGTTTGTCTGTGGCTGATCTTCCTGCCGAGCGTGTTGCAGGCCCAGACCAGCCCGAGTTTCGATGGCACGACGGGCGTGCTGCGCCTGCCGGTGGTCGATGTGCCGGGCACCGGAGTCGTCAATGCCACGCTGGGACTGAGCAGTCAGAATCCCATCCAGTTCACGTTGCAGAGCGCCTCGGTGCTGACCTCGCCGCCTGCCGTGGACAATGGCACCCCTAGGGTCGTCAACGGCAACACGCTCTATATTCCGCGTGTGCAGGTGGGCAGCGAGTTCTACGAACTGAACATGGGCGTGGTGAGCGGGGACCCGATCATCTTCGGCAATCTGCAGGTGGTCAGCGTTGTCCCCGCGGCCACGCCGACACCAAGTCCCACGCCAGCGCCAACCCCCACGCCGACCCCCACTCCGGACCCGGCGGCCGCCAGCAATGCCCGCGGCCAGACCCAGTACGCGGCACAGTGCGCCAGCTGTCACGGCAGCAATGGCCAGGGCGGCGCGCTTGGCCCGAGTGTCGTGGACAGTGCCTTCACCAGTTTCGCCACGCTGCGCACCAAGATCAGCACCACCATGCCGCAGGGCAATCCGAGCGCCTGCGCTGACACGGCCAGTTCCACCTGTGCCACCGACGTGGCCAACTACATCATCAATGTGCTGAGGAAATAGGCCCATGCGTCATGCCATTGCCACGTCTGTGCTCCTGGGCATGAGCCTTGCGACCGCCCAGCAGCCAGCGCTCGCCCAAGACGTGCTGTTCGACTACGAGCGCGAATCCTTCGACAGCCCGGAAGGCTGGGCCATGGCGCACACGGTGTCGGCCAGCCTCAATCTGGGCGCAGGCCCGGCTGCAACGCTTGAGCGAGGGGACTGGCGGGTATCGGCCGAGCTGGGCTCGATTCCGCATTTGAGTCGCGAGGAGCAGCGCGTGGGCTTTGGCGGCTACAAGCTGGAAGACATGAACAAGTCGCCCGTGTTCGGGCGTGGCCGCCTGCATGTCGGACTGCCGGGCGCCATCACGGCGGAGTTGTCGTGGACACCGCCGCTGGAGATCAACGGTGGCAAGCCGCAGCATCTCTTTGGGGTCGCGCTGGAGCGCAATCTCTGGCGCGGCGAGGACTGGTCGCTGGGGGGGCGCCTGTTCGCCCTGCGGGGCGATGCCCGGGGCGACACCACCTGCAGTCGCAGCGTCGCCCGTCAGGCGCCGGGATCCGCAGGGAATCTGTATGGCTGCCGCGCCCCCTCCGACGACACCCTGCGCATGGACCATGAGGGCATCGAGCTGATGCTGTCGCGACGCGTTGGGGACGGCCGCTGGCAGCCCTTCGTCGCGCTGGCGTCCACGCACATGAATCCCTATGTGGAGATCGAGGCGCTGGTGTTCGACTCCCTCGATCTGTCGGAACTGGAGAGCAGTGGCACGGTGCAGACCCTCTCGGCGGGCACCCAGTGGCGGGTGTCACCGCAGTGGCAGGCCAGCCTCGCGCTGTCCTGGACGCCACTTGATGTGCGCCGCCCCCCGCAGTTCAACAGCGCCAGCCAGGACTACTGGAGTGTGCGTGTGGGTCTGGGCTGGCAGCCCTGAGACGCGACCTGTTCGCCTGCTCGCGGCGCGGCTACAATACGCGCCCTCTCAACGGCCCCTCCAGGAGCAAGCAGGCGTGCAGGAAATCGTACTGATCAACATCACCGGCCCCGATCGCCCCGGCCTCACGGCCGCCTTCGCCGGCATTCTCGCCCGCGCGGACGTGCAGATTCTCGACATCGGCCAGGCGGTGATCCATGACACCCTCTCCTTCGGCATCCTGGTGCAGATGCAGGGCGGCGCCGACAAGACTGATGTATTGAAGGACATCCTGTTCAAGGGCTCGGAACTGGATCAGCAGGTCAAGTTCACGCCCATTTCCACCGAGGACTACGCCCACTGGGTCAGCGGTCAGGGCAAGGCCCGCCACATCGTGACCCTGCTGGCACGGCGCATCACCGCCGAGCACATCGCCCGTCTGAGCACCATCACCGCCCGTCACGGCCTCAACATCGACCACATCGACCGTCTCTCCGGCCGCATCCCGGAAGGACTGCCCGCCGACAAGGGCAAGGGCTGCATCGAGTTCTCGGTGCGCGGCGAACCGGCGGACCCGGAAGCCCTGCGCGCCGAGTTCCTGGCCATCGCCCAGGAGCTCAACGTGGACATCGCGTTCCAGCAGGACTCGATCTTCCGCCGCAACCGCCGCCTGGTGGTGTTCGACATGGACTCCACGCTGATCGACGCCGAGGTGATCGACGAACTGGCCAAGGCCGCCGGCGTGGGCGAGCAGGTGGCCGCAATCACTGAGCGGGCCATGCGTGGCGAACTGGATTTCCAGGCCAGCTTCCGCGAACGCGTGGGTCTGCTCAAGGGCTTGCCGGAAAGCACGCTGGCGCAGATCGCGCAGACCCTGCGCCTGACCGAAGGCGCCGAGACGCTGATCAGCCAGCTGCGCCGCCTGGGCTACAAGACGGCAATTCTCTCCGGCGGTTTCACGTATTTCGCCGAGGGGCTGCAGAAGCGTCTGGGCATCGACTATGTCTATGCCAACGCCCTGCCCATCGAGAACGGCGTGGTGACGGGCGCCGTGCAGCTGCCCATCGTGGACGGTCAGCGCAAGGCCGACCTGCTGCGCGCCCTGGCCCAGCGCGAGGGCATCAGCCTGGAGCAGACCATCGCGGTGGGCGATGGCGCCAATGACCTGCCCATGCTGTCCATCGCCGGCCTCGGCGTGGCCTTCCGCGCCAAACCCCTGGTCAAGAAGTCGGCCCGGCAGGCCATCTCGACCCTGGGCCTGGACGGCATTCTCTACTTGCTGGGCTTCCGGGATCGGGACGGGGAGACGACGGGCTGATTCAGCGCCTCGCGTGGGCAGATCACCCGCCGCGTCTCCCCCTGATTTTGCGCGTGCGTTGCGCCCCCGCTTTCCCCTACACTGCCTGCCACGCAACCCTCCCCATCTCACCCCCATTGGAGAACAACAAGAATGTGTGACAACCATACCGTAGAAGAGAACGAAGCCTGGCTGGCGCTGGCAGCGAAGATGAATCGTCGTCAGTTCGCGAAGCTTGGCGCTGGCGCAGCCATGGCCATGATGCTGCCGGCCGTGGCCAATGCCCAGGACGTCATGGAGATGGACGTCAACATCCAGACGCCCGACGGCACCGCCGACTGCTATTTCGTGCACCCCACCAGCGGCCGCCACGCCGCCGTGATCATCTGGCCGGACATCCTCGGCCTGCGCCCGGCGTTCCGTGCCATGGGCAAGCGTCTGGCCCAGTCCGGCTATTCCGTGCTGGTGGTGAACCCGTTCTACCGCAGCGCGAAGGCCCCGGTCGTGGGCGAAGGCGCCCAGTTCTCCGACCCGGCCGTCGCTGCGATCGTGCGTCCCATGGCCGGCCAGCTCAATGCCACCACCCATGTGTCTGACGCGGGCGCCTTCATCGCCTGGGTGGACCAGCAGCCCTCTGTGGACACCAGCCGCAAGATCGGCACCACCGGCTACTGCATGGGCGGGCCGATCGTCATGCGCGCGGCCGCGAACTACCCGCAGCGCATCGGTGCGGGCGGTTCCTTCCACGGCGGCGGTCTGAACACGGCCAATCCGGACAGCCCGCACCTGGGCATTCCGAACATGGACGCGCACCTGCTGATCGCGGTGGCCGCCAACGACGACGAGCGTGATCCCGAGTCCAAGAACGTGCTGCGCGCGGCCTTTGATGCGGCGGGAGTGGAAGCGGAAATCGAGGTGTACCCCGGCGCGATGCACGGCTGGTGTGTGCCGGATTCGGCGGTGTACAACGAGGAGCAGGCGGAACGCGCGTGGGCACGCCTGCTGGCGATCTTCGAGACCGCGCTGGCCTGATCCCGGGTGGGAGCCTGCGGGCAAGCGAACATTCGCTGGCACTGAACCAGGCCCCGTGCCGCCGTCAGCGCATTCAGCGGCATAAGAGACCCGCACCGAGTGAGCCGGGAGACCGAGGCTCCCGGCGATGCGAGGGCACCCGGGAGGGGTGCGGGTCAGCCGCAGAAGGCGCTGACGGCGGCACGGGGCCGGCTCGAAGGCATCACCGTGAGTTCGCCTGCAAGCAGGCTCCTACGCTCAACGTTACAGAATCACCTTGCGAGCGCGCACCTCGATCTGCCGGAACTGCGCCCGCTTCGTCACCTGCCCCACGGCCGCCAGGAAGGCGTCCACGTTGTCGCACGGCAACGCCCGCACCTCCGCAAGGTCCAGATCCCACCAGCGACTCGCCAGCAAGGCTTCCCGCTGCGCCTCGTCGAACCGGTAGCGGATCGGCCGCGCCGGATTGCCACCCACGATCTGATACGGCGCCACATCCTTCGTCACCACCGCATTGCGTGCCACCACCGCCCCGTGGCCGATCGTCACCCCCTCCATGATCACCGCATCATGGCCGATCCAGACATCGTGGCCGATGCGCGCATGCGAGTGCTGCGCCTGATAGTGCTGGCTGACGGCCAGACTGGTGGACACCCAGTCCAGCGGATGATTGCGCCGCGCCTCGCCCAGGGTGACTCCCCGACCGATGCTGCTGTAGCGGCCCACTTCCGCCAGCCAGCGCACCGTGCTGTCCGAGCGGATGTAGCTGCAGGCACCGATGCGCAGCGGCACCGCCTTGTCCGGCAGCTCAATGTGCACATGGCGCAGCATCACCCCTTCTTCCAGAAACAGCTGCGATCGCGGGGAGATGTTCTCCAGCCCGCGCAGATAGACGCCGCCCCGGGCGGCCTTGCGGTATTGCATGAAATAACGAAGCTTGGCGAACATCTCGAACTCTCGACAACTGCGGCGAACGGAAGTATAGAGCAGGCGAAGCGAAAAGCCTGCCCGCATTTTGCACAGCGTCGACTCGGCGGCATATGATGCCGCCACCATGCTCAACACCCTCTGGCTCAGCTTCTTCTTCCTCGCCTTCATTGCCGCACTGTGGCAATGGCTGTCGGGCAGCAATCCCGAGGTGTTCTCCGACCTGATCGGCAGCAGTTTCGAGATGGCCTCGCTGGCGGTCGAGATCGCTCTCGGGCTGATCGGCGTGATGGCCCTGTGGCTGGGGCTGTTCCGGATTGCCGAGCATGGCGGCCTGATCGCCCTGATCTCCCGGGGCATGGCGCCGCTGTTCCGCCGCCTGATGCCCGAAGTGCCCGCCGGCCATCCGGCCCTGGGGTCGGTGACCATGAATCTGGCCGCCAACTTCCTCGGGCTCGACAATGCCGCGACGCCCATGGGCCTGAAGGCCATGCACGATCTGCAGACGCTCAACCCGGACAAGGACACGGCCACCAATGCCCAGATCCTGTTCCTGGTGCTCAACACCTCCTCGGTAACCCTGCTGCCCGTGACCATCTTCCTCTACCGCGCCCAGCAGGGCTCGACCGAGCCAGCCGCCGTGTTCCTGCCGATTCTGATGGCGACCTCGGCCTCGACTCTGGTGGGGCTTCTGAGCGTGGCCTGGGTGCAGCGGCTGCGGCTCTGGGACCCGGTGGTGCTGGCCTGGTTCGGCGGCTTCGCCGTGTTTCTCGCAGCGCTGCTGAGCTGGATCGTCGGCCTGCCCTCGGACCTGCTGACGGCACGCTCGGCCTTCATCGGCAATCTGCTGCTGTTCAGTCTAATCGTGCTGTTCCTGCTCTCGGGCGTGCAGCGGCGGCTGGACTGTTATGCGCTGTTCGTCGAAGGGGCGAAGGAGGGCTTCAACGTGGCCGTCACCATCATTCCCTTCCTGCTGGCGATGCTGGTGGGCATCGGCGTGTTCCGTGCCAGCGGCTGTCTGGACCTGCTGCTGGCGGGCATCCGCAGCCTGGTGCTGTGGCTGGGCATCAACGCCGATTTCGTCGAGGCACTGCCCACCGCCTTCATGAAACCGCTCTCGGGCAGCGGCGCGCGGGCCATGATGCTGGAGACCATGACCACCTACGGCGTGGACTCCTTTCCAGCCCGGGTGGCCGCGTCCATTCAGGGCAGCACCGAGACCACGTTCTATGTGCTGGCGGTCTACTTCGGCAGTGTCGGCATCCGCAAGACCCGCCACGCCATCGCCTGCGGCCTGGCCGCCGACGTGGCCGGCATCAGCACGGCGATCATCGCCTGCTACTGGTTCTTCGCGTGACTCTGTGCTTACATCGGCCTGCCTCCGAGGCGCTGCCGCCAGCGCCGCAACAGCGGCCGACGCGATGTCAGGCAGCATGACGCATCGATACACTCCCGGGAGCCCGAGGGCATGTTTTCCGCGAAGGAATTGAATCTGGAAGAAACCGAACTGCGCGAGCAAGTGGCCCTGCTCGACGATTCCGCGCGCGCCGAGTGCGCCCGGCGGGAGCAGCTCGGGCGACGACGGTCGCGGGTCTACCTCGCCCTGAACCTGCTGTTCTTCGTCGGCGCCCAGCATTTCTACCTGCGCCGCTGGGGCCGCGGCGCCCTCACCCTGCTGGTGGGGCTGGGGGCGCTGGCCCTGTTGCAGTGGGGTGATCCCCGGTACGGCGCGGGCCTGCTTCTGGCCATGAGCATCATCGAGATTCCGCAACTGCTCAACTACGAGCTGATCGTGCATGCCTTCAACAACCGCCGCCTGCGGCGGA
>Ga0222712_10005745_pt1 | contig 12437 bp, 13 predicted proteins | sample C33_657DmetaG_FD_165043 | JGI IMG/M metagenome (GOLD analysis project Ga0222712, IMG submission 165043) | Estuarine water microbial communities from San Francisco Bay, California, United States - C33_657D | ecosystem: Environmental > Aquatic > Marine > Unclassified | place: USA: California...
CGTGGAGTTGGTGGCCACCACAGCGCCCGGACTTGATGACCTCTTGGTGCTTGGTCGCATCAAAGCGTTTGAACGTGAGTTGCGTGCAGACGTGATCATCGTCGATGGACCAGCTGCGGGTCATGCGCTCGACCTCATGCGCGCACCGCTTCAACTGAAACGAGCAATCGGTTCTGGACCAATCAGTTCACAGGCTGACGAAGTACTCGCCATGCTCTCTGACGCGCATCGTTGCAGAGTGATGATGGTGACTACACCAGCGATGACACCGGTGAGTGAAACTGCAGAAGCAGCAGACGACATTGTGGAATCGGTACACGTGAATCTCACACCCATTGTTGTGAACAAGCGTGAAGCACTTGTGCCAGCTATAGATGTCACTCATCTATCTGCAGACATGCGTGAGGCATACCAGTACGCACGAGATAAACAGTCTGCACAAGAAGACGCACTCGCAGTTCTGACTGACTCGCTTGCATTGCCACAACTGCATCTCAGTCGGCATCGTCTGAATGGCGCAGAACTCATTGAAGCAATCAGCGGCGAACTCACTACTGCAATTGCAGGATTGTCATGACACAGTTACGCGCAATCACAGAACAGTCTCAAGTAATCGTTACGTGCGGAACTGGTGGCGTTGGAAAGACCAGCGTTGCTGCAGCGCTCGGTGTGGTGGCTGCCCAACAAGGTCGTCGTGTTGTTGTTGTCACCATTGACCCAGCGCGCCGCCTCCTCGATGCCATCGGATTAGAAGACAACACGGGAAATGAAATACAGCAAGTTCCGCTTGATTCTGTTGGCGAATTGTGGGTCACCATGCTCGATGTGCGCGAGACATTTGATTCCTTAGTACGCGATACTTCACCTACGGTCGAGCGCGCAAATGAAGTGATGCAGAATTCTTTCTATCGCAGTCTCTCGAAATCTTTGTCTGGCACTCGCGACTACATGGCCGCCGAACGTTTATACAACTTGCATAATGACCCACGTTTCGATCTGGTCATCGTTGATACACCACCTTCACGAAATGCACTCGACTTCCTCGAATCGCCCGAGCGGCTTGCTCGTTTCTTGAAACACCCAATCGTTCGATTCCTTGTTGCACCGAGCCGCGGTGGATTCCGCATTGCTAATGCCGCCATGCAACCAGTGTTGAAAGCGATCTCTGGAATTGTTGGCGGCGACGCACTGACGGGTGCGGCCGCATTTCTTCGAGCATTCGATGGAATGGAAACTGAATTCTCCCGACGAGCACTTGCAGTGGCATCTACGTTGCGTAGTGACGCAACTCATTTTGTAATTGTCACTGCCCCAGCTACAGATGCATTAACTGAAGCGGATCACTTTGTCTCTGAGTTGTCTCGCCTACGAATTTCATTGCGACACGTTGTGGCCAATCGGATGCCTCCTACTTTTGGAGCACTCACTGCCGCAGAAGAGAAGGAACAGGCACGCGTGACGACGGGTGACCTTTCAACAGCTCATTCAATAATTGCCGGTTTGTGTGAGGATGCCGAGAATGCCCAAACAGGCATCGGAGCATTCTTGGAACGAACCCAAGTGCTCTTCCCCCAACTGAACATCACATACGCCAATGAAATGCCTGCCGACATCCACGACATGGAATCCATTGCCATATTGGCAAGTCAACTCGCAGTCCACCCCTCGTAGCAGTAAAGTCAGAACGTGCATATTTTGATCGCCACCGATGCCCAGTGGGTTCTCGACGAACTTGAGGCTGCTCTCAGTTCCCCTTCCACCACAATCCAGGTTGTTACCAACGGTCGCCATGTAGCCGCTGCCGTTGCAGAGCAAACCCCCGACATCGCAATTCTCGATCTTCAAATCGGAAGCATGGGTGGAATGGCTGTCACCATGGACTTGCGACTCGATCACTCGAGTGGCGCGTTGCCACATGTGCCAGTTCTTATGTTGCTCGATCGCGTCGCCGATGTGCACATGGCGCGACGCAGCGGAGCTGAAGGTTGGATTATCAAGCCACTCGACGCTCTGCGCCTACGCAAAGCAGTGAATGCTCTTACCTCTGGCAGTTGCTACGCAGAGGGAATTCCAGAAGTACTAGTTGAAGCTGAACTTGAAGAAGTAGTAGCGACAGAAGAAGTTGCTCTAAGCGAGTAACTCTGCAATTTGCACTGCGTTCAGTGCGGCGCCCTTACGCAAATTGTCATTGCTGAGAAACAGCGCAAGGCCTCGGTTGCCATCAACTGTTTCGTCTTGGCGAATGCGACCAACGTAACTTGCATCTTTTCCGGCAGCTAACAACGGCGTAGGAATATCTACCAGCGAAACGCCAGGTGCATTCGCAAGAAGTTCATGTGCACGAGCAACAGAGATACTGCGAGAAAACTCTGCGTTGATAGCAATGGAATGACCAGTAAACACAGGTACACGCACGCATAATCCGGAAACCAAGAGATTTGGAATCTCAAGAATCTTGCGTGTTTCATTACGAAGTTTCTTCTCTTCGTCTGTCTCACCTTCGCCGTCGTCTACAAGAGAACCAGCGAGGGGCAACACGTTGTACGCAATTGTGCGAGCAAACTTCTTTGGCTCTGGTGACTTCACTGCGTCACCATCAAACGTGAGTTCAGCAGCACGATTAACCATGGCGCGTCCCTGCACATCAAGTTCTTCAACACCAGCTAATCCACCACCACTCACTGCTTGGTATGTGCTAGCAATCATTTTGATGAGGCCGGCTTCATCATGCAAAGGCTTCAAGATTGGCATCGCTGCCATGGTGGTGCAGTTCGGGTTAGCAATAATTCCCTTCGGAGTGTTGCGCACCAAGTGACCGTTCACTTCACTGACAACGAGAGGAACTTCTGGGTCCATGCGAAATGCACTGGAGTTATCAATCACGATGACACCAGCCGCTGCAAACTTTGGTGCAAGTTCTCGAGAGGATGTAGCGCCTGCAGAGAACAGCGCTATATCTAAACCACTTGGATCAGCAAGCGATGCATCTTCCACAGTGATCTCGCCACCAGCCCACGGCAATGTGGTGCCGGCGGATCGCGCCGAAGCGAAAAACCGAAGTTCGGAAATGGGGAAATTTCGTTCGGCCAACAAGGTGCGCATAACGCTTCCAACTTGACCTGTTGCTCCAACTACACCTACGCGCATAAGCAAAAAGGCTAATGGCAGCGAGCCACGAGCCACCAATGACTTTTATTGGCAACATCCAGATCTCGCTGGCGCACTGGCTCTCCGGCATATGAAACTTGCTTTTGTGGTCTGCCAGGGTGATGCAAAATCGCCAAATCGTCGAATTCAATATTCGAGGCTTCTAACAGAGCCAACACTCGCCGAGGGTCGAGGCGATTTGCTTGCCAACCCAAACGAGTTGACCAACGCCATTGAGACAATCGCTGACCCACAACAGGAATTCGCCACAGTTGACGCATGAGAACGCCAGCAGGCACAAGTAAGCCATCTTCAGGAACCCAGGTGCGATAGTTCAGCGCAACATAGCCGCCAGGTTTCACGATACGCATGGCCTCACTTGTTAGACGCAACGCATCACTTGCCTTGCAATGTTGCAGCGTGATGTACGAAAACACAGCGTCAACAGAATTATCAGGTACAGAGATTGAACTGCCATCTTCGATATGAACAGTGCTCAACGCGCTAGGTCGCCCAAAGCGCGAAACAGTTTCACGGCAACGTTCAAGAAATGCTGCATCAACATCTGTAGCGATTGTGGAATCAAAACGACGCGTAAACGCCGAAGTCATACGGCCAATACCGGAGCCGATCTCCAACATTGTGACCTGCGGTGAGATACCGGACCAACCAAGTCGATCGAGATAAATGTCCACCTCTGCGTCGCCCGTACGAACAAACTCATCAAGCGTGAGAGTGTCACCGGTTTGATTGTTAAAGACCCAACCCGTGTCGCGTACGACTTCGTCGGCATTGCGACGCATCTCTGCACGGGTGCCAGCTGCACGCCATGGAATGAGCTGTCGCCGTTTCACCATGTATCGAGTATGGCAGGCGTGACTACTTGCGTTCGGGCAATGGTGCGGAGTAGGCCGTTCCAGAGTCCAAGTCGAACGCAGTATGCAGTGAACGCACTGCCAATTCCATGTCGGAGGCAGACACAACCACTGACACTCGAATAGTGCTCGTAGAGATCATGTGAATATTTATGTTGTTTTCAGCCAAAACACGGAACATTTTGGCTGCAACACCTGGGCTTGTTTTCATGCCAGCGCCCACCAATGACACTTTTGCGATTTCTGCATCGTGCGTTACGCCATTGGCACCAATTTCTTTTGCAACTCGTGAAACGATGTCTTCGGCAACTTTCATGTCTGCTTTTGGCATTGTGAACGAGATGTCTGTGAGACCATCTTTTGAAGTGTTCTGCACAATCATGTCGACATTGACGTTTGCGTTAGCAAGACCTTCAAACAATGCAGCAGAAATTCCTGGGCGATCGGGAACGCCGACAACCGTAACTTTCGATTCGCTTGCATCGTGAACGACGCCAGAGATAATTGGTTCTTCCATGGAGTTTTCTCCTTGTGACTTTTCGTCGCTTACCCACGTGCCGTGTTCCCAAGTGAAACTTGAGCGAACATGAATAGGGACATTGTGATTACGAGCAAATTCAACTGAACGAAGTGCAAGAACTTTGCTTCCAACGCCAGCCATCTCGAGCATTTCTTCAAACTGCAGACGAGCAAGTTTGCGAGCTTGTGGCGCAATGCGCGGGTCTGCAGAAAAGATGCCGGTGACATCTGTATAAATCTCACACACGTCGGCGCCAAGCGCTGCTGCAATTGCAACTGCAGTGGTGTCACTGCCACCGCGTCCAAGTGTTGTGATTTCGTCGTCTGTTGACACGCCTTGAAAACCGGCGACTACAACAACCTTGCCCGCAGCCAATGCTTCGCGCACGCGGTCGCCCTTGATGTCGAGAATCTTTGCCTTGGTATGAACCGTGTCGGTGATGATGCCCACCTGAGAACCAGTGAAGCTGACTGCCTCAATGCCGAGGCCAGCAAGGGCCATAGAGACCAGCGCCATGGAAATGCGCTCGCCTGTGGTGAGGAGCATGTCCATTTCTCGGCCGGGATGGGTGTCTGAGACCTGATGGGCCAGGGACAAAAGGTTGTCTGTGGTCTTTCCCATGGCTGAAACCACGACAATGACGTCATTGCCGTGCTTTTTCGTATAGGCCACATGGTCGGCAACGGACTTGATGCGGTCCGGGTCTGCCACCGATGTGCCACCGTACTTTTGAACAATTAGTGCCACCGCTTTCAAAGGCTACCTGTATGCCACTAACCTGCCGACTTCGTGGGAACAGATAAAAGAAGCCGCCAGAAAGCCAACCGAGAGATAGCCCGTCAGGCGCGTATCCGACGTCAGAAGATGGAGAAAGTCCGTAAACGCGGCCTCATCTTCGGTGTTGGCATACCCGTATTGGTGGTTGCTCTATTCGGAATCTCAAACTTCACCGGGTCAAGCGATTCGAATAGTGCCAGCGACACCACTGAACTTGCTGGTCCGCCAACTCTTGAAACTTTGCCTGGGCGTCAGATCACCGGAGCAACACCATGCCCCAAGACCGACGGCACAGAAGAACGCGCCACCATTTTTGAAAAAGCGCCATCTATGTGTATCGATGCCAAGAAGTCATACACCGCAACATTCGACACCACAGAAGGTGAAATTGTTGTTGCACTCGACACGAAGAACACACCGAACACTGTGAACAACTTCGTGACATTGTCGAACTACGGCTACTACAACAAGTCATACATTTTCCGAACCGATCCTTCAATTGACATCATTCAGGGCGGTGGCGCAAGCAACATCGATGACCCTGGGTACACAATCAAAGACGAAGGAACTGGCTTCAAATACTCCGCTGGCGACTTGGTGATGGCTCGTAGTCCAGGTGAAAACTCTGGCGGCGGTCAGTTCTTCTTTGTCACTGGTCCTAAAGCATCAGTTCTCGACAGCCAAGGCACATATGTCACCTTCGGCAAAGTCACCTCTGGTCTTGACATCACCCAGAAAATCTTGGGACTCAATAGCGGCGAAGGCGACCTTGGTGGCGCACCAAGCCGAGCCGTTGAAATACGCAGCATCACCATTACTGCCAAATAATCCGCAGCAATTGTCTCTGTCAGTTGGTAACTGGCAGGGTTCCGTTGTTAGCCTCGCAAGAACCTACTGGGAGGTTTTCACGTGAAAAAAGTTGGCATCTGCGGATCAGGAATCATGGGCTCGGGCTTGGCCGAAGTAGCAGCAAAGGCTGGCTACACAGTTGTCGTGCGCTCACGTAGTGCCGCCACAGCACAAGCAATGATCACCTCAATTGAAAAGGGTCTCGACAAGCAAGTGCAGCGCGAGAAGATCTCTGCCGACGACAAGGCCACCATCCTTGGTCGCTTGTCTGCGACAGACAAAATTGCCGACCTTGCCGATTGCGATCTCGTTATTGAATCAGTTGTTGAAGATCTTGCAGTGAAGAAAGCGCTCTTTGCAGAACTTGATAAGGCTGTAAAGCCTGAAGCAATTCTTGCAACCAACACGAGCACACTTCCTGTTGTGGAAATGGCAATGGCCACCGGCCGTCCCGACAAAGTTTGTGGCATTCACTTCTTCAACCCTGCAACTGCAATGCCACTGGTAGAAGTTGTTCGACCAATCACAGCATCTGACGAAACAATTGCTGCTGCAAACGCATTCACAGCTCAATGTGGAAAAAACGGCGTACAAGTAAAGGACCGTGCTGGTTTCATTGTGAACGCACTTTTGTTCCCTTACCTCAACAACGCAATTCGCATTTGGGAAACAGGCACAGCGTCAATGGAAGACATCGATACAGCGATGAAGGGTGGCTGCAACTTCCCGATGGGTCCATTCGCATTGCTCGACCTTGTCGGCCTCGACACATCACTTGCCATTCTTGATGCTCTCTATGCCGAGTTTGCAGATTCGAACTACGCAGCAGTGCCAACATTGCGTCGTCTTGTTGCCGCAGGCAAGTTGGGACGTAAGAGCGGTGAGGGCTTCTATACATACTGATCCCATTGGGGTCTCATGAAACTTCCCGAAGATTGTCGTTGGAGTTTCCCACCCGTCTCTGATTGGGGCGCACGTGAAGATGTGGTTGCGGTTGGTGCCGACTTAGAACCAGACACCCTTGTGTACGCATACAGTCGCGGTATTTTTCCGATGTATCTCGACGAAGAGAATGAAGCGTTGGGTTGGTGGTCACCGACGCGTCGAGGAATCTTGCCGCTCGATGGTTTGCGAGTCACAAAGTCAATGCGTCAATCTGCGCGCAAATACAAATGCACCGTCAACCACGCTTTCGATCAAGTCATCGCTGCATGTTCTTCTACTCACGAAACTGGAAACTGGATCAACAAACCGTTTATCGACGGTTACACGCAATTACACGAGCAAGGAATCGCTCACAGTGTTGAAGTATGGGACGGCCCAAACAAACTTGTGGGCGGTTTGTACGGCGTGCGCATCAATGGCTTCTTTGCCGGTGAATCAATGTTCCACCGGGAGCGGGACGCATCCAAAGTGGCACTCATGTACCTCGTCGACATCATGAATGCCGCGAGCATGACATTGCTAGACACCCAATGGAAGACCGAGCACCTGGCGTCTATGGGAGGCATCGAAATCCCCCGAGCCGAGTATCTGGCTCTTTTGGAGCAAGCCGTAGCCGAATAGCCATACGGGCGTGGGGAACTTGGCCCTGCGTTGCCATACTTGAACGGTGACGAACGCTGACACTCCCCGCCGCGACGACCCATGGTTGATGCGCACCTACTCAGGCCACTCCACCGCTGCAGCATCTAACCAGCTGTACCGCACCAACTTGGCCAAGGGTCAAACAGGTTTGTCCATCGCATTCGATCTTCCAACGCAAACCGGATACGACCCAGACCATGTGCTCGCCACCGGTGAAGTTGGAAAAGTTGGCGTACCAGTCGCGCACCTTGGTCACATGCGAACACTTCTCGATTCCATTCCGCCAGGAAAAATGAATACCTCGATGACCATCAATGCAACTGCTGCTTGGATGCTCGCTTTGTACGTAGCAAACGGTCGTGAACAAGGTGTCACGTCTCAGGAACTTCGCGGCACAACACAAAACGACATCGTGAAAGAATATTTGTCTCGCGGCACATACATCTTTCCTCCCGCACCATCGAAACGATTGATTGTCGACATGGTGGCATGGTGTGCACATAACGCACCGAAGTGGAACCCAATGAATGTGTGTTCGTACCACTTGCAAGAAGTCGGTGCTACGCCTGTGCAAGAGATTGCATACTCACTTGCAACAGCTATTGACGTACTTGATGCTGTACGCGCAAGTGGTCAAGTAGACGATGCTCAATTCGATCAGGTCTTTGGTTCTATTTCATTCTTCGTAAATGCCGGAATTCGTTTTGTTGAAGAAGTGTGCAAGATGCGCGCCTTCACTGAATTGTGGGATCGCATTGGTCGCGAGCGATACAACGTCACCGATGCAAAGGCGCGTCGTTTCCGCTATGGCGTACAGGTGAACTCACTTGGTCTCACTGAAGCACAACCTGAGAACAACATTCAACGCATCGTGTTAGAGATGCTTGCAGTCACACTTTCAAAAAATGCACGTGCACGCAGTGTGCAGTTGCCTGCATGGAACGAAGCCCTAGGCCTACCGCGCCCATGGGATCAGCAATGGTCGCTGCGTATGCAGCAAGTGCTCGCATTCGAGTCCGACCTTCTCGAGTACGAAGACATCTTTGATGGTTCGAAAGTTATTGAAGGCCGCACAGCAGAATTGCGCGATGCAGCGTGGACTGAACTTGAAGACGTTCTTTCGCTTGGCGGTGCATTCAATGCTGTCGACGAACTAAAGGGTCGCCTCGTGAAATCTATGGCATTGCGCACACGTCGCATTGAAAACGGTGAACAAACCGTTGTTGGTGTTAACTCGTTTACCGAAACCGAAGTGTCGCCACTTAGCGGAGCAAACAACATCCTTGTTGTTGACCATGCAGTAGAAGCACAGATGATTGCAGACGTTGAAGCATGGAGATCATCTCGTGATAACGCACGTGTCACTGCAGCTCTTGCTCATTTGCGTAAGGCCGCAGAGTCAGACGAGAACATCATGGAAGCATCCATCGAACTTGCAGAAGCAGGTGGCACTACTGGTGAGTGGTCGCAAGTGTTACGTGAAGTCTTTGGTGAATTCCGTGCACCTACTGGCGTCGCCGCAGCCGTTGGCCGCCGCACTACAGCGTTGGCCGAAGTTGCCGAATACGTTCGCACTATCCCCGGTGGACCACCACGTTTCTTGGTTGCAAAACCAGGCCTCGACGGTCACTCCAGTGGTGCAGAACAAATCGCTGTTGCTGCTCGTGACTCCGGCATGGAAGTTGTGTACAGCGGTATTCGTCTTACCCCCGAACAAATCGTTGCCAGTGCTCGTGACGAAGATCCAGATGTAATTGGACTCTCAATCCTTTCTGGGTCGCACATGCAGTTGGTTCCAGATGTTGTGAAGCGACTTCGGGCCGAGGGCGTCGACGCTCCCGTCATTGTGGGTGGCATCATCCCCGAAGAAGACCGAGATTGGCTGTTGTCCCACGATGTGGCCGCGGTCTACACGCCAAAAGACTTCGATATTGCGCGCATTATGCGTGAAGTGGCCGAATTAGCTGCCGCACACCGAAACAATTAGACCCAATTGGGAATGCCTTCGGGCAGAAGCCTGTTGACTTGTGCCATGAGCATTTACTCCACACCCATCGCAACACTCAACGGTCAACCAAACGCTTTGGCTGCAGCAGACGGCAAAGTAACTCTTGTTGTCAACGTGGCAAGCAAGTGCGGACTCACTCCTCAGTACGAGCAGTTGGAAGTTTTGCAAAAGGCATACGCAGAAAAAGGTTTCACTGTTCTTGGTGTGCCATGCAATCAGTTCATGGGACAAGAACCAGGTTCACCTGAAGAGATCGCAAGTTTCTGCAGCACAACATATGGCGTCACATTTCCACTCACAGAAAAAGTTGATGTCAACGGTGATGCACGTCATCCGTTGTATGAAGCACTCACTCCAGTTGCCGACGCAGAAGGCGTGAACGGCGATATTCGCTGGAACTTCGAAAAGTTCCTCGTAGGTCGTGACGGAAAAATCGTTGCACGTTTCAGCCCAATGGTGTTGCCTGACGCACCGGAAGTTGTTGCTGCAATCGAATCTGCGCTCTAAGCGCCACAGTTGCTACGCGCGTTCGCGTGTAATAAAAGCATCGAGCACAGGTGAAGTCTCAAGACTTGTGATGAGTGCATAACGCGGGAAATCGTGATTGTGAACAACCACATGCCATAAGCGTTGTGTATCTACAACAAAACGTGCACCCTTGTTTAAAGGGACTCGACGCTCTGTTGAAGGGTCTGGCAATCCATCTGGGCCATTGTCCATTAGCAACATGTAGCTGTCAGGGCTATCGGTGAGTTCAAGCCACGTACGCACAACCCAGCCTTCATTTTCAGGGTTAAATCGATTGTTGTCGTCACGGTGAATGGACCGAATTGCGGTGTCACGATCTTGTGGTTGCAACTTGATGATGCGTACTCGCCCAAAGTTGGCACCGATGGAATCCACATAATTCTTTAACGTTGGAGCGATGTCTGCATTAGATGTCCACAATGCATCTTTGTCAGTTTTTCCTTTGTCCCAAAAACCACGGCAATCGAGTTCACCGTCTGCAGATGCAATTGGTGCAAAGTTTGTGTCGCCACCACTTTTCCAATCCATGTATTCAAGTGATTCCCATTCAGATGACGGAACATCGAACGGTGCATTTTTCAATGCAACAAAACCGGTGTCTGCAAGACAGTCAAGTCGCACGTGTGGAGTGTGCAGCGGAATTGCTACAGACCAGTGTTCTTGAGTGGGCCAGAAAGTTGTTGACATATCTTTAGTGTATGGAAATTAGATGGGACCACGTGTTCATGGCGGCATCGTGGTAGTCGCGCCTATAGGTACGAAACCGTTACTGGGTGGGAGTAACAGAACCGTGCCAGCAGATACACGATCTGGGTTTTTGATTTTGTTGAGTTCAACAAGCGCTGGGGCACTCAGGTTGAAGCGTTGTGCAATCGAGAATAGAGACTCACCAGATTGCACGGTGTACGACTTTGGAACATACGTAGTAGTTGGGCCACCAAAAGTTGTGGTGGTCATTGCAACTGTTGTATCCGATGATGCCGACGAGCCACCACTAGTTAACAGACTGCTGAGAATTGCAAGAGCGGCAAACGCACATGTGCTCCACAACAGGTACATGTGGAGGCGGGTGCGTAAGAACATTCCTGCCATGTTATGACTCAATACACACCTGCGTGTGTCGTTCCGTCTGTTGCCCATCATCGTCACTGTCGTAACCTGTACACCCGATGACTCCCGAGACACGCACCTTCCCTGGCGCTCGCCGACCAGACCGTAATTATCGTCATCACGCCGATGGTGTAAAGATTGCTGTCTACGAATGGGGTGCAGAGTCCGACCCTGTGCTCTTTTTAGTTCATGGTGGGTCCGACTTCGCCGGAACATTCGATGTATTTGCTCCCCTGCTTGCAGCCGGAGGCTGGCGGGTGGTGGCGTGGGACCATCGAGGCCACGGCGACAGTGCTCATGCAGCCCTTTACGGTTGGGACGCAGACATTCGCGATGCTCTCTCAGTAATGAGTTCAGTGACTCGCTCTGCTGCACCGGTAGTAGCCCACTCAAAAGGTGGAGCACTCATGATGCAACTGGCAGATGCATGCCCGTATCGCATCTCAGCAATGGTCAACATCGATGGCATGCCAAGCAAGCGCCGCATGCCAGACGTACCCGACCATGATCAATCACGTCTTCTCGCAGACTCCATTGGATCGTGGCTCGACTTTCGACATGTTGCGCATGACTCGTTTCGTAAACCAGGCACTTTGGAAGAACTTGCACAACGTCGCGGCAAGATGAACCCACGTCTCTCTATCGAGTGGCTTGAGTATTTAGTCACCGTTGGCGCACAACAAGACGCAGATGGTTGGAGATGGAAACTTGATCCAACTATGCGCTTCGGTGGCTTTGGTCCATGGCGACCCGAATGGGCGTCGTTACGCATGGCTGCACTCACCATTCCGTTTTTAGGTTTGTTGGGAACTATCGATGAGCCAATGGGCTGGGGTGCTCGTGCACGCGACGTATTGCCGTGGATTCCATCAAGCGGGCGCCTTGAAGTATTGGAAGACATCGGCCACTTCATTCATATTGAAGATCCAGCACGCGTCAGCACAATGATTTTGGAGTTCTTGTCATGAGCCCCGTGATGCTTCAACACAATCAGATTTCTCTCGCACTACATAAGGTGCGCGAGGGCACGGGTCGC
>Ga0222712_10005751_pt1 | contig 12433 bp, 10 predicted proteins | sample C33_657DmetaG_FD_165043 | JGI IMG/M metagenome (GOLD analysis project Ga0222712, IMG submission 165043) | Estuarine water microbial communities from San Francisco Bay, California, United States - C33_657D | ecosystem: Environmental > Aquatic > Marine > Unclassified | place: USA: California...
GCTGGCGGTGCCGGTGGAGCCAATCCACCGGCGGCCGGTGCTGGCGGAACCAGCGTTTCGGCCAGTTTGGCCGGATCAGGTGGCGTCGTCGGCGTAATGGCGGGGGCTGGTGGGGTGGAACCACTTCCCGGCGGCGGCGGTGGCAACAGGCCTTCCGCCAACTTCGCCGGATCAGGGGGTGTGCCAGCCGCGGAGGTTCCGCCCGGCGGAGGGAGTGGAGCCAGAGTCTCGGCGCTTTTCTTTTCCTCCAGCGGGGGTAGCCCGCCTGGAACCGGAGGGGGTGGTGCGGATGCCGTTGCATCTCCGGCTGGTGCGGGAGCTGGTGGCGGGGGACCATCCATCGGCTTGTCACCGGTGCCAGCCGCAGGCGGTGGTGGCGGCAGGGTCGAGTTGCCGTCCCCGGCGCTTGACGGGCTGGGCGGTGGCGGGATCAGGTCGGCCGGATTGGGTGTCGGGGGCGGCGAGGCGTTTTTGTCTGTCCCTCTTGCCGAGGCCAGCACCACATCCCCCTTGGGCTCTGTGGCCGACGGATTGGCGGAAGCGGCGCTTGTGCCACCTTCCGTCCCTTCCGCGGCTTTGCCTTCCCCGCCCTCTGCGGTGGCCACCTGCTCTGTGGGTGGCTTGTGGCCCAGCAGTTCATCCGGGGAGACATAATGCTTGGTCAGCACCGCCCCCACCAAACTGGCGAAGGCGCCGGACACCATCAAACCGGTTTTCACTTCACTGGTCATGGCCACGGCTTTTCTCCCGTTATCTATCTACTAATGGGCTCATGCATGTGTCTGATTCTGGCTGCCCCGGGTCACTTGTCCTGGGTGTTCGCCTTCGAGCGGATCTCCACCTTCTGCAGTTCAAGCGGCTTGGGCGCCTCCGGCCCCTTGGGTTGGACCAGTTCCGCCTCCCAGCGCGCCTTCGACCAGATCTCGGCATGGGTCCGCATCCCGGCGATCACCACCTCGCCTTTCAGCCCCGCCTGCTTCGCGATCTGGTCCCCCAGGGGGATCCACAGGTTCCCTTCCTCGTCCTCCTCGGGCACGCAGGCGGTCATCAGCCCGTAGAAACGCCGCATGTTCCGCCGCATCTCCTGCAGTGCCAGGGCCTGCTCCCGTGCGGAAACCTCGCCACCGCGGTTGGAAGGTGGCTCGTTCTCGTTGCCAAACATCGTTTCCAGGTCTTCCAGGGTGGCCATGCGCAGGCTGCCGTCCGGCCCTGGGGCGATGAAGACTTTCCCTTCCACCACCCAGCCCGCTAATTCCTCGGGCAGTTTCAGGTAGCCATCCTCGTATTCGGTGGTAAACGAGCCGATCAGCGGCTCCGGTTCCTGCGAACCCAGAGTGCCCTTTTCCATCCCCATGGGAGACGATGGGCCGATCTTGGCCATGCCCCCGGCACCGCCACCCGATTGTTTGCCGTCACCGTTTGGGTTTTCAATTGCCGGTATGAAAAAACCGGCTTGCTGAACCGCTTGTTTTGGGAACTGGTTCGTAGGGTTGCTTGGTATCGAAAGATCAAAATCCACCCCGATCCGCTCCAGACCATCCGGGCCGACATGACGGATCATCATGGGGGTTAATGCCGCCAGGGGCGCCACATCCTGGGCTTTCGGCCGGATGCCAGGTTTGATCGCTGGCACGTTTGCCTGAACCGGCACATGTGCCTGGGCCATGGTGATGCTTGGGATTTCCTGGGTGGGCAATTCCGTGGCCGCCTGCGTCAGTCCCGTAGGCAATCCGGCGGGAGGGCCGAATGCCTCGGCAAACGCCTCCCGAAGGACGGACTTTTCCGCGGCGCTGGGTTCGTGGCCAACCGCGCCCGACGCTTTGTCAGTGGCACCGGTAACCATGGTGGTCGGTTGCGCTGGACTGATGGACAAGCCCTGCCAGGCTGTTTTCCCGGCCAATCCAAGCCCCAGACCGGCCGCGCCAGCCAAAGCGATGCCAAGGTACATGCCCGGGCGTTTGGTGGATTCGACTTTGGAAGCCCCGCCTGTTTCAGATGTCTTCATGGTCGCTCCCTGAAATCCGTTTCAGTTCTCTATTCGCGCCACCCCGTCCATGGGGATCATCGCGCCGGCCCGTGGCCCAATCGCGCCACCCGCAGCTTCGCGCTGCGCGAGCGCGGGTTTGCCCTCACCTCGTCCTCGCCGGCCATCACCGGCTTGCGTGTCACCCGCTCCCACACCTCGCCTTGCGAGAAGGCCGTTTTCACCAGCCGGTCTTCCAGTGAGTGGAAGCTGATGATCGCCGCCACCCCTCCCGGGACCAGCCAGCCGGGCAACTGCCGCAACATGTCCTCCAGCACCGCCAACTCGTCGTTCACCAGAATCCGCAACCCCTGGAAAGTCCGGGTGGCCGGGTCGATCTTCCCCATCACCCCGCGGGGTGGCAGGCAAGACCGCACCAGTTCAGCCAGGCGCGTCGTGGTCCAGGGTAGGTGTTCCTTCCGGGCCTCCACGATCTTCCGCACGATCCTCCGCGCCTGCTTCTCTTCGCCGTAGCGAAACAAGGCCCGCGTCAGGTCGTTCTCATCGAGCCTTTCCAGCAATTTCCAGGCCGGCTCTCCACGGCTTGGGTCCAACCGCATATCCAAGGGCCCCTCGTGGCGAAACGCCAATCCGCGCCCCGGATCATCCAGTTGCTCCGAACAAATGCCCAAATCCGCCAAAATGCCATGGGCCTTCACACCCAACCGCCGCAGAATCTCGCCAGCTTGGTCATACCGGGCGTGGAAGCATTCCACGGGCAATCCGGCCAACCGTTCCCGCGCCTTCTCCACCTGATGGGGGTCGCAGTCGAACGCGTACACCTTTCCGGTGGGCCCCACCCGTTCCGCCAAAAGCCGGCTGTGGCCCCCACCTCCAAGCGTCAGGTCTACCATCACCTGGCCTGGCTGTGGATCTATTGCGGCCAGCACCTCGTTGGGCAAAACCGGCACATGCTGCTTGCCAGCCCCAACTCCTTCCGAGCCAAGGTCTTGCGCCAGCACTTCCAAATCGTCGTCGCGGTCTTTTTCGGGGTAACCCAAGGGCGTGCAGTCTCCATGCGGCCAATGGCTATTCGCCAAGGCCGGGGATGGTACCTTCCTGGGGCCAAAGGAAAAAAGGCTGGCTTGGCAAGGAATGGGAGGGGGGTTGGGAGGTGCTCCCTTTCAAAAAAGACAGCCCCCCGGGGCTCGGCCCGCCGGAGGGCTGTCGGGTGCGCATGGGAAAAAGGGCGAAGGCTGGGAATCCCGCCCTTTCACCAGTAGATGATCCGGGTCTGCTCACCCGGACATCTCATGCGCATGGTTTCGGGGTCTTGAACACCCCTTTGTCTCAAAGTCCCTTGGGCTCAAAAGCTTCCTGGGCTACGGAATCAAATCGCGATTCGTTTTCCGAGCGGTAGCGGTCCCAATGGCCCGCGTCCCACAATTCCAGATGGTCCCGAACCCCCAGCAGGACCACCTCGCCGGTCAGCCCGGCCAAATGGGCCAATCGTTCCGGCACCAGAATTCGCCCCGCCTTGTCCACCTCCACCAATTCCGTCTGACCGAAATACAGCCGGCGAAAAACGCGAGCCTCGGAGTCCGTGGCGGGCCGCTCATCCAGTCGCGAGGCCAGCCGTTCCAGCTCCCGCTCAGTGTGTACCCACAGGCATTTGTCCGGCCCCGGGGCGATGTACAGCACCACGGGCTCACCCAGCACCTCGCGCACCTTTTTGGGCAGCGTCAGGCGCTTTTTGTCGTCCAATGCACGGCGATGGGTTCCTGTCAGCAGCACCGAATGACCCCATTGGTCCGTCCCGGACCAAATCTCAGGGCCTTCCTGCTCCCACTTTCACCCATTGGGCCCCACTTTGCACCACCAGATTATCAGTCCGCCCCACCGTTTGGCAACGGTCCCCACCCCGGGCCGGGTGCCCGGGCCAAAAAAATACCCCGGCCGCCCAAGGTGGACGACCGGGGTTCCCCCCGAAAGTTCTGTGGAATCAGAACTTACGATCCGTAACGGATGGCGTTGGCCCGTTCCAGCCCCACACGCACCGCTTCTTCCTCACTCTGGCCAAACACTTCCACCAGATCGGTTTGACCAGTCGACTTGGCCACCTTGCAGGCGAATCGGTGTCGCCCGTCGTTCATTTGCTCAACATGGAAGCTTTTGGCCCCCAACCGGTGCAGTTCCTCGCGTACCACGGTCCAGTTCACCGCGGTGATCTGGATCGTCTGGTTTGCCAGTGAGCGTCCTGCCACCGCGGTGGGCAACGAAGGGGCGCTGCTCAGGCCGAATGCCTCAGGCGCGGGCATTTCCATCCGGGGACGCGCGGGGGCCTCATCGGGCATGGCGCCCCGGGCCACCAGTTTGGGTTGGGCCGGCAGAGGCGTTTGTGCGTTGGCTATCCGAGGGGGCGCGGCTGCAAACGGGCTGACCGTTGGCCTGAACATCGGTTGCGGCTGCTGGCCCCACGGCTGAGGTGGCGGCGGAGCGGCGAAAACCTGGGGCATGGCCTGAAATTGGCCGGGCATCATCACCGGCAAACTGCCGGGTGTGCATCCCACCGGGGTTCAACCCGCTCCCGCGCGGGGAGGTGAGGCGGCGATCCACACATAGCATGGAAGCAGCGCCATCAGCCAACGAAACCACGAAGCTGGAAGGGTCGGCATCCTTGCGACTCTCCAAGGGAATTTGGACGATGTGACCGTGGCCGGCTGCCATCCATGGCTGCCAATCCTCAGGCACGGGCGGCGCTATAGGTGCGCACCTCCGCCAAGGAAAGGCCATTTGCCGTAAATCTTTATTCAGGAAAGTCTTACACGAAATCGTGTAAATTTTGCCAGCCGTCGGGAAGAAGTTCCCGCATGGCCCTTCACTCCACCCGCACCGGGTTTTCCAGCACCTTCAGGGTTCCCCGGTCGGCGTCCAGCTCCACCAGCGCCCCGTGGGGCAGCGTCGCGTTCTTGGGGGTGTGCCCCACCGGGTAGTCCGTCACCACAGGCACCTTCAGTTTGCCGAAATACTCCTTCAAGACCCGCTGGGTGTCTTTTTCCTCCGTCTCCTCCTTCGGGGTGAAAGACCCCAGCACCACCCCGGCCACCTGGTCCAGCACCCCGCCCAGCCGTAGCTGCGACAGGTACCGGTCGATCCGGTAGGCCGGTTCACTCACATCCTCCAGGAAAAGGATCGCCCCCTTGGGTTCCAGCGCGTGCGGGGTGCCCATCAGCGTCACCACCAGGCTCAGGTTGCCGCCCAAAAGCCGGCCGGTCGCCCTGCCGCCCACCAGGGTGGAGTGCTGATGCCCCTCGGGAGGCTCCACCACAAAGCCCTTTTGTCCGACGCTGTACTGGTCCGCGAACACCGACCGTCGGAACGACTTGGCCGGAAAGGCGTAAGCCTTCTCATTCTCCCGCCACAGGTCGCGCATCGCCATGGGCGAATGGAAGGTGACCACCCGCGCGTGGCGGGCCGCCGCCAGATGCAGAGCCGTCAGGTCGGAATAACCCGCGATCACCTTGGGATCACGCCGCAACGCGTCGTAGTCGATCCGGTCCAAAATGCGCGAGACGCCAAACCCCCCGCGCACCGGCATGATCATGCGCACCTTGGGGTCGCGCAGGTACTCGTTGATCTCCCCGGCCCGTTCCTCATCGGTTCCACCCAGGTAGTGTTCCTTGCGGCCCACCAGCCCCGGCCTGCTGATCACCCGGTAACCCTTCCCCTCCATTAGCTTCACATAGGCCGCGAATTCCGGCTGGGTGGCGGGCGCCGCCGGGGCGATCACCGCGATGGTGTCACCCGGTTTCAACGCTTTGGGGGTCAACCAGGTGTCAGGCCCCATGGCTACCGACGCGGAGGTGACGGCCGCAATCCAGAAGCATGCAGCGATTGGGCGCATGGTTGTTACTCGCTCACTTCACCCGCACCGTGATGGAACTGGGCGCTTCCGGCCCGCGGTGCACCTGGTGGGTCTGGCGGCTGAAGTCCGCCTCGCTGGCCGAGTAGATGTCGCAGAATTTCTGCGGGTTGCGGTCCACCAGCGGAAACCACGATGACTGCACCTGCACCATCAGGCGGTGCCCGGGCCGGAAGGTGTGGTTCACATCCGGCATCGTGAAGCTCACCCGGGTCACCTTGCCCGGCTCGAACGGCTCGGGCTTGCTGAAGCTGTTGCGGAACTTGCCACGGAAAGGCTCGCCCCGGATCAGCATCTGGTAGTTGCCCATCCTCACCCCGGCGGGATTGGGCTCGTAATCCGGGTAATCCGCCGGGAACACATCCACCAGCTTCACCACCCAGTCGGCATCGGTGCCGGTGGTGCTCACATGCAGGTCCACCGTGATCGGCCCCGTCAGGGTCAGGTCCTGCGTCAGCACCGGCGTCTGGTACACCAGCACATCCGGCCGGCGCGACGCATGCCGCTGGTCGGCCGTCATGTAGTCGTAGTCCATCTTGGTGGTGGTTTTCTCGATGTGGGGCACCGGCTTGGCCGGGTCGGAAATGAAGCTGTCCGATCCCGCCGCCTCGGCGGGCTTGGTTGCCAGTGTGCCCTTCTCCAGCAAAAACAGCTTCTGCTCCCGACTGTCGGCGGGCGGCCAGGTGTCATAGCGCTTCCAGACGTTGGTCCCGGTTTCAAAGACCATCGCCTCGGGCAGGTCGTCTTTCCCTTTCCCCTTCAGATGAAACTCGAAGAAGGGGAATTCGATCTTCTCGCGGAAATATTCGGAGGTCTTGCTGCCGAACCGGGCGTTGCCCAACCCCTCGCCGGTGCCGCGCGACCATCCGCCGTGGTCCCAAGGCCCCATCACCAGCCGGTTGCTGGCCCCCGGGCTCAGCTTCTCGGTTGACTTGTAGCATGAGAGCGGCCCGTACAGGTTTTCCGCGTCGAAAAAGCCGCCCACATTCAGCACCGCCGGCTTGATGTTCTTCAGGTGCGGCGCCAGGTTCATCGCCTGCCAGAATTCGTCATAGGTGCCGTGCTTCATCATCTCGTTCCAGAACGAGATGGTCCCCTTCAGGTATTTCTTGTCAGCGTTGGCCAAAGGGCCCAGGTCCAGGAAGAACTGGTAGCCATCGGGCGTTTGGTGATCGTGGGAGACACGGCCGAAGGTCCTGGTGGGTTGTTGGCGCTCCTTGCCAAAGCCAGACATGAAGTTGAACGCGTGGGCCAAAAACAGGCAGCCGTTGTGGTGGAAGTCATCCCCCGTGAACCAGTCGATCACAGGGGCCTGCGGGCTGCACGCCTTCAGAGCCGGGTGCGCGTCGATCATCCCGGCGGCCGTGTTGAAGCCCGGGTACGAGATCCCGCTCTGCCCCACGCGGCCGTTGTGCCCCTTCACCGTCTTCAGCAAAAACTCGATGGTGTCGAAGGTGTCGGTGCTTTCATCGAAATCCTTGGGCCCCTTGTTCGGCAGGTGCGGGCGCACATTCAGGAAGGTGCCCTCCGACATCCACCGTCCCCGCACATCCTGGTACACGAAGATGTAGCCCGATTTCTGGAACAGCTCCGAGGGGCCCAGCTTGTCGCGGTAATTATCCACGCCATAGGGCGACACGCTGTAAGGCGTGCGGTTCAGCAGTATCGGGTAGGTCTGCGAGTCATCCTTGGGCACATACACCGCGGTGAACAGCTTCAGGCCGTCCCGCATTGGGATCTGGTACTCGTATTTGGTGTAGTTGGCCCGCACGGCGTCCGCCGCTGCCTTGGCCGCCTCCGTCGGTCCCGCGGCCGCCTGGCCCCACGAGTTTCCGGTGGATGCCAAGCCCAGCGCCAATGCCAATCCGAGGTGCTTCCAAACCATGATGTCGCTCCCCACCGGGTTTTTCCGAATGGGGGACAGTTTAACATGATCGAAAGCACGAAGGGGGCCTTGCTGGAACCCGTTTGTTGGTTGTCGAATGGATACAATCAAATCCGATCCATACGGAACAGGTGGCGGTGGATGAAAAGCGCCCTTCTCTTCGGTGTCGGCAGCGCCGGGGATGTCTTTCCGTTCATCGCCTTGGGTAAAGGACTGGCCGCCCGGGGTTGGCAGGTAAGCCTTTGTGCCAATCCCACATTCAAGGAACAGGTGATTCGGGCCGGCTTGGCCTTCGAGCCATTGGGTACCCGCGAGCATTACGACCGCATCACGCGCGACCCCAACCTCTGGCACCCCCGCAAGGGCACCCGCACCATCCTGGCTGATTTTCAGGCCATGGACATGATCCGCACCCAGCGGGACCTGGCCCGTCAATTCGCCAAAAAAACCGGGCAGCGGGTGGTTGTCGCATCATCCCTGGGCTTTGGTGCACGGGTCGCGCAGGAAGAAACCGGCGTGCCCTTGGTCACCATGCACCTGGCACCCCTCGTGCTGCGTTGCCCAGTCAATCCGCCCCGCGTGCCGGGTGGCTGGCTGCCCAACACCCTGCTGCGTTTCGCGCCTCGCATGGCCTACAAAATCGTCGACCGCATTGCCGACCCTCTTATCGGGGGCGCGGTGGAGCCGCTGCGCGCCGAAACCGGCCTGCCCCCGGTTCGCCGTTACCTCGAAGGTTGGTGGAATTCACCAGACAGGGTGTTGCTCTGTTTCCCCGATTGGTTCGGCCCAATGCCCAGCCGCCCCGACCAGGCCCGCCATGTCGGCTTTTTGCAACACGACGATGACCAGTCCGCCGCGGACCTGGCGCCTCTCTGGCGATTCGTGGATTCAGGCCCGCCCCCCGTGGTGGCGACTTTTGGCAGCGCCATGCGGCAGGCCCGCTGGCTGCTGGAGCGGTTCGTGAAGGCTACTGCGGCAATGGGGGCACGGTTGGTGCTCCTGTCCAAAGACTCCGATCAGGTCCCCTACCCGTTGCCCCTGCATGTGTTCCATGCAACCTGGGCCCCGATGGGGGACCTGTTGCCCAAGGCAGCTTTGCTGGCCCACCACGGTGGCATCGGCACCCTGGCCCGCGCGCTGGCTGCCGGGGTGCCCCAACTGGTCATTCCGTTCGCCCATGATCAGCACGACAATGCCCACCGGGTCCAATGGATGGGGGTTGGCGATTACCTCACCCCGCGCCGCGCCACCTTTGGCAGCCTGACCCGAATGCTTGCCTACTTGCTGGCTGAGGATCAATTTCAGGCCCATGCCCGGGAATGGGCCGGTCGTTTCGACCCCGCCGCTGCCCTGCGTGAGGCCTGCGACCTGGTGGAGCAAGCAGCCCGCTAAACGCACGAAACTCGCACCCGCCGTGTACACTGGATTCAATGGTCTAAATTTGACGGGTGCATATCGATCAGGGTGTCATGCCAAGCAAAAAAAACGTGGTGCGCATTATTGCGGGCGAACTTAGGGGCCGCATGGTGGAATGCGAGGTCAACCCCCGCCTGCGTCCCACCTCGCAGCGGGCTCGCGAGGCCCTTTTCTCCATCCTCGGCGGAGATCTTTCAGGCGTCTTCTTCGTCGATGTGTTCGCCGGTACCGGCGTCATCGGCATGGAGGCGCTCAGCCGGGGTGCCGAACGCTGCTGGTTCATCGAGAAGGATCCCAAGCTGGCAGTTGCCCTGGAAAAGCACCTCAAGCTGTTCCGCATCGCCGACCGCGGCGTGGTCAGCCGACTCGATGCCTACCGCTGGGCCGAGAGCTGGAAACCCATGCCGGGCGAATGGATCGTCTTCCTCAGCCCACCTTTTCCCGACCTGACCGGCCGCGCCGAAACCATGCTGGCGATGATCGATGCCCTCCAAAAGGCCCTGCCGGAGGGAAGCACCCTCATCCTGCAGTCCGAAAAATGCCCCATGCTGGAGCAGCTTCCCCATCAGGACCAATGGCGCAAAAGGAAGTATGGCCGCAATCTGTTGTGGTTCTGGGGAGGTTCCTCCGCTGATGAAGATGAATTAGACGATAGTGACGGGAATGGGGAGGACGAGGAAATCCCCGAAACGGACGAGACTGAAAGCGGGGAGTGACATGGGCCAGCCTGAGTTTCCCCAGTTACCCAAGGGCAAGGGCAAGATCCTCCTGCCATTGGGCGATGGTACCGAGGTGCTGGATACGCTTTACCCCGTCTTCCGTCTGGCCGAGGAGGGGTACGAGGTGGTGGTGGCCGGGCCCAAGGCCCGCCTGTACCACGGTGTGATGCACGAGATTCCGCCGGAGCCCTCCGTTCCCTGGGACATCACCCGCGAGCAACCCGCCTACCATGTCCGTGCCACCGTCGCGTTCGCGGAGGTCCAGCCCGGCGATTACAAGGGCCTGTTTCTTTCCGGCGGAAGGGCTCCGGAGTATCTCCGTTACGACAAGCACCTGCTCGAGGCCACCCGCCATTTCTTCCAGGCGGGCAAACCGGTGGCCATGGTCTGCCACGGCGTCGAGATCGCCGCGGCCGCCGGGTGCCTGGTCGGCCGCACCGCCACCACTGTGGCCAAATGTGCCCTCGATATCACCGCTTTTGGCGGCAACTATGTCGATTCACCCGTGGTGGTGGATGGCAACCTGGTCAGTGCCCGGACCTGGCATGACAATGCGCACCTCATGGCCAGTTTCGTGCGGATGTTGGCCGGGGTTTGACCGGGTTTTCAAAACCGGTTCGGGCCGGTGCCTTGGATCCGCCGCTCAAAACAAAAGGGACCGCCCCGTTCCCAGGGCGGTCCCTTTTTTGTTGGTGGGCTGGATAAGGGGCTTACTTCGCCTCTTTCATCTCGGCCAGCAGCTGGTTAACTGCCTCTTCCATCTTCTCGCCGCGCAGGTCCTTGAAGCGGATCTTGCCGGTGTGGTCAAGGATATAGATGGTCGGGAAATAGCGGATGTTCCAGTCCTTCAGGATGCCTTTCCGCTCGGCGAACCAGTGGGTCCAGGGCATCTTCTCCTTTTCCAGGAAGGTGCGCAGGGTTTCGATCTTGTCGTCGCCGCTGACCGAGATCAGCTTGAACGGCTTGTCCTTTAGTCGCTCCACCATCTCCCGCTCATGCGGGATCATCGCCTTGCACGGCCCGCACCAGGTCGCCCAGATGTCCAGCACCACCACCTTGCCCTTGTAGTTGGACAGTTTGTCTTCCACTTCCTTGCCGTCATCCAGCTTCCAGCAGGTCACCTCGGGTGCCATTTTGCCGGGGCTCAGGTTGCGGATCTCGAAAAGCGCTGGTTTGGCAAGCTCGCCCAGCGTGCCGGTCCGGGGGCCGGGTACATCCGCGTATTCCTTCACGATCAGCTCGTACTGTTTTGCCGCCTCTTCCAGGGCGCTTTCCTGCTCCTTGGCGGATAGTCCACGCCGGGCCGAAGTCTGGGCTTCCTGTGCCAGCGAGAACAGGATCTGTCCCTTCATGTCCCGCGGCAGCTTCTCGTTGGCAAGCAGGCTTTTCGCCTGCTGCCGGCCGTCCGGCGTCATGGTCATGGACGCGACCATGGTTTTCATCTTCGGATGGGCAAGGAACTTGCTGAACAGGATCTCACGGGCTTCAACCCCCGCCTTGCTGCTGGGCAGAGTTCCAAGCGTGCTGGCATATTGCAGCGCGTCGAAGGCGGCATCGTCTTCAAGATCCTTCTTGGCAATCTCCACCGCTTTTTGGGCAACCGGCTCCGACTTGGGAAGCTGCTTCACCAGCTCGATACGCTCCTGCTCGTTGTCGGTGGCGCGCAATTTGGCCATCACCTGGCTTTGCTGCAGGCTGAATTGCGACCGCAACGCCATCAGTTCCTTCCCGGCGGGACTGTTCGACACCGGCTGTGGCACCGAACCCACTTGGGCAGCCCCAGGTAGGGTGATTTTCTTGGCTGGTACCGCGTTTTGCTGGGCTGCCGTCATCCCCAGGAAGGAGCCGGTCAATGCCATTGCTCCCAAGGCATGCAAGCGTGTCATCGATTCATCCTTTGACATGGAAAGATTGGAACTCTCTCACCACTAACACGAACTGGGCCGACCACCAACGAAAAACCTGAAAACAGCCAAGAAGGAATGAAAGGGGCGTCCCGCATAAGCGAAACCCGGATGTTAAAATAGAAAAATTAGATAATTTGATAAACTTCTCCTTCCGCTTGCTTCCCATATCGCCAACTCCTATAGTCCCGCGCCTGATTCGGAAGGTTCGCCGTTCTGGACAGGTTTGGGAGTGACTGTTCGCATGGCCTCACCGCAGCAAACCCCTGCACCCACCGAGGGGCGCCTCGGAGCATTGGTTTCCCGGTTCGCGGGGTGCGCTTGGGATCATCCCTGGTGGTTTCTTGTCGCGGGTCTGCTGCTAACGATCCTTGCAGCCGGCTTTTCCGCTTCGCGACTGCGGTTCATGACCAGCCGCAACGACATGATCAGCAGCACCAAGCCGGTGCAGCAGCGTTGGAAGGAGCACCTCGAGAGGGCCGGTTCCGAGGACGACATGGTGGTGGTGGCCTCCGGCTCCACACAGGCGGAGCAGGATCGTTTTTTGGCCGATGTGGATGCGGCGTTCCGGGCTGAGCCCCGCTTCTTCAACCGCGTCTGGCGCGAGGTCGACCTGCGCCCCAT
>Ga0222712_10005752_pt1 | contig 12432 bp, 12 predicted proteins | sample C33_657DmetaG_FD_165043 | JGI IMG/M metagenome (GOLD analysis project Ga0222712, IMG submission 165043) | Estuarine water microbial communities from San Francisco Bay, California, United States - C33_657D | ecosystem: Environmental > Aquatic > Marine > Unclassified | place: USA: California...
GCCTGGTTTGCCCACATGCCCGGTCTGGTGGTGGTCTGCCCCGGCTCGGTGCAAGACAACTACAGCCTTTTGCGGGCAGCGCTGCAATGCGGCGACCCGGTGGTCTATATGGAGCACAAGACCCTGTGGGGCCTGCAAGGCGCGCTCGACGAATCCGTACAAGTGCCGCTGGGCCAGGCCGCGCGCCTGCGCCCTGGCAGCAACCTGACCCTGGTCAGTTGGAGCCGGCAACTGCAGGTGTGCGCCAGCGCCTGCGAGCAGTTGGCCGCCCAAGGGGTGGAGGTCGAACTGATCGACCTGCGCACCATCTGGCCCTGGGACCGCGAGACGGTGCTCAACTCCTGCGCCCGCACCGGCCACCTGCTGGTGGTGCACGAAGCCATACAAGCGGCTGGCTTTGGCGCGGAAATCGCTGCCACCGTGGCCGAGGAACTGGGCATACCGGTGCGGCGCCTGGGCGGACCGCGCATTCCCGTGGGCTATGCGCCGGTGCTCGAAGCGCAGGCTCGGGTCTCGCAGGAACAGGTGGTGGCAGCTGCCCTGGCCTGCCTGCAAGGCCCTCGCGCCAGAACCACCTGATCAGCCCTGCGCTTGAAGGTTGGGGCGCACCATCAGCAGGGACAGCAGGACGGTCAGCGCCACCACCCAGAACACCGGCCCCGTGCCCAGGGCCGAGCCGAGGGCACCGAAGGCCGCCGGCAAAAAAGTCTGGCTGGCGCTGACGATGACCGAGCGCATGCCTATGGCCTCGCCCTCTCGGCCAGGGGGCGCGTTCTGATGCAAGAGCGTCATCGCCAGGGGCTGGCCAGCGCCCAGCATCAGTCCAGTCAGCAGGGCCAGGGCCAGTAACTGGGGCAAGCTGGTGGCCCATGGCGTGATGCCATAGAGCAGTACCGTCATGGCCAGAGCCACGGTCAGCAGGCGCGCCGGACTGACCCGCTGCGCCATCCGGCCCAGCACCATGCGCACCGCCAGACTGCCGGCCGCATACGTCGATGCAATAGCGCCAATAGCAGTGGCCGACAGGCCCAGCGCCGCCGCATGGACAGGCATGAAAAAATTGAACAGATCCCAGGCCAGGGCCACCATGGCGGCAATGATCAGTGCTGAGCGTATAGAGCCCAGCGCCATTAGGCTGGCCTGAGGCGCGACGCCTTCGCTGTGCTGCGCCCGGGCCACCGGCTGCAGCAGCGGTGAGCGCACCGTGCGCAGCAGGAGCAAGCCCAAGGGCGGGGTGATGCACATGGCCAGGAAGGCGCTGGCATGCCCTGCGTTGTCAATCAAGACGCCGGCAACCAGCGGCCCGACGAAGCCTGAGAAAGAAAAGCCCACACTCATGCCGGCAAAACCCCAGGTGGTCCCCTCGGGGCCGCAGGCCTGACCGATGGCCTGGGTCACCGCCACCTGTGCCATGGTCACGCCCCAGCCCACCAGCACACTGCCCAGCGCGATCACCGCCAGATGCGGTGCCCAGGCGGCCAGCAGGCCGCCCAACAGGATCAGCAGCATGCCACGCTGTACCGGCGGACGAAAGCCCACCCGGTCACTCCAGCGCCCCATGGCCACCGATGTCAGCGTGGGCATGATCATGAGCATGCTGAGCAACAGGCCCACGCCCAGGGGCGACATGCCGCGCGCTACCGCCCAAAGCGTCAAGGTCAGGCGTACGCCTCCAAAGGCAAGATGCGCCAGCACCATCAGGGCGACCAGGCGCAAGACCAGGGGTCGATAAGGCGGGCGATTGCTCAAATTAGCCAGCCGGGTCTACTCCGGCCTGAATGAAGGGACTTGCATCGGTCGGCGGCAGGCGCTTTGCCAAGCCTGCCAAGCCAATCGACCAGTTGAAGTTTCCCACGATCGTCAGCGCAGCCCTGGCCCGAGCGCGACAGCGCGGGGCTGACTCATGCGGGCGGCAGCGGCAAAAGCCGCCACCCTAAGGCATGCCCTCTTCGGCCGGGCGGCAGACCCCGAACGCCTGCCACGCGCCCCTAGGCCAAGCGCACCGGCGGCGAGGCCGTCAGTTTCCTGGCCTGCTTGGCAAAAGCCTGGTCGAAGGTCGCCAATTCTTCGCTCCCGTGACTGAGTGCCAGGTGCAAGGCATCGGCAAAGTCCAGCCCCTGCGCGTACCAGGCCAGTGCCTGGCGCAGGGCCCCGGGAAGATGAGGTTTGAAGTTGGGCAGCCCCAAAAGCAAGTCCAGGCCATGGGCGATGTCCTCGCGGGCGCAGTCATTGACTTCCAGAACCCAGACCAACTCCTGCATCACCGTGATTGGGGCGGTGAAGTCGCAATCTTGCGCTAGCAATTGACGGGCACGGGCATATTGACGCGCATCGTCGCGCAGCAGCAGCCGTGCCAGGATGTTGGTGTCCAAGGAGATCATGCGGCATGGCGGGCCTTGAGCCGCGCTTTGATGGCAGTCTGCGTCTGCTCATCGCTCAGACGCTGGTGGCCAGGCTTGGCCAAGCAACCGGCCACCGCATCGAGCGATGAAGTGGCTGGGGCGGGCAAAGGCCGCAAGCGAATTTCGCCTCCCACGTAGCTGACGGCAAGCTGGTCGCCCGGCTGCAAATTGGCACTAAGCCTCAAGCCCTTGGGAATGACCAGTTGGCCTTTGCTCGACATTGTGACGGTTTCCATAGCAGACACCTCGATAGTAAGTCGAATCGTAAGACAAAGCACCGTCCCGTACAAGGCTCCCACCCCGATGACCGCTGCCCTGCAAGTCGGCCTGGCGGACATCAAGGACGAGAAGTACCTGCATCGAGCCCTTGTTGATACTCACTCCGGATCGCGCACCCGCAAAAAACTGGCAAAGCGCGGTAATCCCGAGGCGGTGCGGTCCCGGTAGCGGTAAGTCACCCATGCCCCGACAGGCGGCGGGTGGCGGCGCAGCGCATCGCTCAGGCCGGTGCCCAGGGCAAAGCGCTGGCCTTGCGGCGTTTGCATCAACAAGGCCCCGGTCTGGCCCACAAGGCGGCCCTGTCCTGGCAGGTGACCGACCACCTGGCCTTCCTCATCCGGCTCGGGCTTGAGCTTGTACAAGGCCTGCGTGCGGCCAGCAAGCCACTGCGCATCGGCGCGGTGCAACACCAAGCCCTCGCCACCTTGCGTGACCACCGCCTGCAAGCGCGCTTGCAGTGCCTGCGCACTGTCCACCGACTCCTGAGCAACAGCCACCAGCCAGGGCTGGGCAGCCGCTGAAATCGCCTGCGCCAGCCGACCGACCCGCTGGGCAAAGGGCTCTTGCAGCCCCCAGGCATCAAACACCATGTAGCGCAGCTCGCGCCACTGGGCGTCGTCAGGCACCGTCCTTCGCACCGCACCCGACACAAGGTCAAACTGCCCCCGCCCCATCCACAACTCGCCGTCCAGCGGCATGACCGGCAAAGCCGCCAAAAACCATGCGGGTGCAGCGATCACCCGTCCGCTGCGAAAGCGCAAGACCTGACCGTCCCAGAGCGCGCGCACGCCGTCGTACTTTTCGCTGACCAGAAAACCCTGGGGCGACTGTCCGGAGGGCCAGACCGAAGCCAGCTGAACATCGCCACCGGCTGCCGCCGCACCCGAAAGCAGCCAGGGACCGAGCCCTAAAAACAAAACCTGCCGCCGCAGCAGCCCCGACTCAGGCCCTTGCACACCAGCGCTCATGATCGACCCTCCTTGTAAATCACGAAACCATTGGCCTTGGGAGCCCAGCAGGCGGACATCCCGGGCGGTAGCGTTCTCGGCGGACAAACTGGCGAGGACGTGAAGCAGCTGGCTGTGCGCCCAATCCACCACCAGCTCAGCATGACTTCAGCCCCCGCCGATACTGCACCGCCTCGGCCACATGGGCCACCTCGATCTGCGGACTGGCGGCCAGATCAGCGATGGTGCGCGCCACCCTCAGGCAGCGGTGGATGCTGCGGCCCGACCAAGCCAGGCGGGTGGCGGCGCTGGTCAGGAACTGCGCCACCGGATCGCCTAACGCGCAGTGGGTGTCGATGCGCTGGCCGGCCAAAGCCTCGTTTAGGCAGCCCTGTCGGGCCAGGGAGCGCTCGCGGGCGGCGGCCACCCGCAGGGCGATGGGCGCGCTGGCCTCGCCAGGCGGCGCCTGCACCAGCTCCTGCGGCGGCAGGGCCGCCACCTCGACCTGAAGATCGATGCGGTCGAGCAGCGGGCCGCTGATCTTGCTCTGATAACGCAAGACCTGCTCGGGCGAGCAGCGGCAGGCCCGCTGCGGTGAGCCCAGGTAGCCGCAGGGGCAGGGGTTCATCGCCGCCACCAGCTGAAACCGAGCTGGAAATTCAGCCTGCCGTGCCGCCCGGACCACCCGGATGGAGCCGCTCTCCAGCGGCTCGCGCAGGGCTTCGAGCGCCGCGCGTGGAAATTCAGGCAGCTCGTCAAGAAACAGCACGCCGCCGTGGGCCAGGGAAATCTCGCCCGGCCGCGGCGGCGACCCGCCGCCAACCAGGGCCACCGCGCTGGCACTGTGGTGGGGCGCGCAGGTCGGCCGCTGTGCCCAGCGCTCGGGCGCAAAACGCCCGCCCAGCGAGGCCAGGGCTGCACTCTCCAGAGCCAATTCGGTGTCCATCGCTGGCAGGAGGCCGGCCAGGCGCTGAGCCAGCATAGACTTACCCGAGCCGGGTGGGCCGATCAGCAAGAGGCTGTGGCCGCCGGCAGCAGCCACCTCCAGCGCACGCCGGGCTGCCGCCTGGCCCTTGACGTCGGCCATGTTCGGTCCTGAGGCGGCCACCGCAGGCGGCGCTGCGCTCACCAGCTGCCAAAGCAGCCCATCGGGCGGTCCACCCGGCTGCAATTGCTGCACCACTTCGAGCAAGGTAGCGGGACCATAAACCTGAGCGCCAGGCACACAAGCCGCCTCGGCCGCGCAGGCGGCCGGCAGCACCAGTGCGCGGGCCAGGCCCTGGCGGCTGGCCAAGGCCATCGCCAAGGCGCCGCGTACCGGCCGCAACTGCCCGCCCAGAGACAGCTCGCCGGCAAACTCAAAGCGATCGAGCTGCTGCGCATCGAGCAGACCAGCTGCGGCCAAAATGCCCAGGGCAATGGGCAGGTCGAAGCGGCCCGAATCCTTGGGCAGGTCGGCCGGCGCCAGATTGACGGTGATGCGCTTATTGGCCGGAAAGTCCAGGCCGCTGTTGGCAATGGCCGAGCGCACCCGCTCGCGCGCCGCTTTGACCTCGGTATCGGCCAGCCCCACCAGGCTCAGGCTCGGCAGACCGTTGGCCAGATGCACCTCGACCAGCACCGGCTGGGCCTGTAGACCGAGCAAGGCGCGGCTGTGCACGATAGACAGGCTCATGGCAGGAATTCGGGTTTTTTGATCCAAAACGGTGCGCGCATGAGCACCTGTTTGGTGCAAACTCGCCGCATCCGGGTAAAGACGAATGTAGTCGTTCCAGCCCGCATGCACCGCCTCCATGCACTGCTGGAGCCTCCCACGAAAACATTCTTTGCAGAGCTGGGGCCCGGCGCATCATGCTCGCTGGCACGGACTCTGCTTTGAACCCGCTGTACTTGTCTTTACAGCGTGCTAGTGAGAAAGGAAATCGGAACATGAAACTCGTCACGGCCATCATCAAACCCTTCAAACTCGACGAGGTGCGCGAGGCGCTCTCGGCCATGGGCGTTCAAGGGATCACCGTCACCGAAGTCAAGGGCTTCGGCAGGCAAAAAGGACATACCGAGCTCTACCGGGGCGCAGAGTATGTGGTCGACTTCCTGCCCAAAGTGAAGATCGAAGCGGCCGTCTCTGACGACCTGGTCGAGCGCGTGATCGAAGCCATCGAAGGCTCGGCCCGCACCGGCAAGATCGGCGACGGCAAGATTTTTGTGTACGACCTCGAGCAGGTTGTGCGCATCCGTACCGGCGAAACCGGTAAAGAAGCGCTGTAAGGCCCTCAGGCAGTCTATTCAGAGAAAGAAGTTACGCCATGAAAAAACTACTCGCCTCCCTGGCCCTGGGCCTGAGCTTGCTGACCGGCAGCTTCAGCGCACTGGCGCAAGCACCTGCTGCCGCCCCGGCCGCAGCTGCCTCTGCCGAAGCCCCGAAAGCCGCTGACGCGGCACCCGCAGCCGGCGCCCCCGCCGCCCCTGCGGCTGCCGCCGCGGCTGCACCGGCCCCCGTCCCCAACAAGGGCGATACCAGCTGGATGATGATCTCCACCGTGCTGGTCATCATGATGACCATCCCCGGCCTGGCCCTGTTCTACGGCGGCCTGGTGCGCAGCAAGAACATGCTGTCGGTGCTGATGCAGGTGATGGTGACCTTTTCCATGATTGCGGTGCTGTGGGTGGTCTATGGCTACAGCATCGCTTTCACCGAGGGGGGAGCCTTCTTCGGCGGATTCGATCGCTTCATGCTCAAGGGCATCTGGGACAACGCTGCCGGCTCCTTTGCCAACGCGGCGACCTTCAGCAAGGGCGTGGTGATCCCGGAGATCGTGTTTGCCGCCTTCCAGGCCACCTTTGCCGGCATCACCTGCGCGCTGATCGTCGGCGCCTTCGCCGAGCGCATGAAGTTTTCTGCTGTGCTGGCTTTCATGGTGCTGTGGTTCACCTTTAGCTACCTGCCCATTGCCCACATGGTTTGGTTCTGGATGGGGCCTGACGCCTACACGAGCAAGGAAGTGGTTGACGCCATGACCGCCAAGGCTGGCTACATCTGGCAGTCGGGCGCATTGGACTTTGCCGGTGGTACCGTGGTGCACATCAACGCCGCTGTGGCCGGCCTGGTCGGCGCCTACATGGTGGGCAAGCGTATCGGTTTTGGCAAAGAAGCCATGGCCCCGCACAGCCTGACCCTGACCATGGTCGGCGCTGCCCTGCTGTGGGTCGGCTGGTTCGGCTTTAACGCCGGCTCGGCTCTGGAAGCCAACGGTTTCGCCGCTCTGGCCTTCATGAACACCATGGTGGCAACGGCTGGTGCGGTACTGACCTGGTGCATCGGCGAAGCCATGCTCAAGGGCAAGGCATCGATGCTCGGCGCTGCTTCTGGCGCTGTCGCTGGCCTGGTGGCCATCACCCCGGCCGCTGGCAATGTCGGCATCGGCGGCGGCCTGTTCATCGGCCTGCTGGCAGGCTTTGCTGGCCTGTGGGGCGTGTCTGGCCTGAAGAAAATGCTGGGCGCCGACGATTCGCTCGATGTGTTCGGCATCCACGGCGTTTGCGGCATCCTGGGGGCCCTGCTGACTGGCGTGTTCAACAGCCCCAGCCTGGGTGGTCCCGGCTATGTGGCCGACTGGGTGACTGCCACCATGGTTACCGCCGCCGATTACTCCATCGTCGGCCAGGTCTGGATCCAGCTCAAAGCCGTGCTGATCACTCTGGTGTGGTCGGGCGTGGTTTCGGTGGTGGCCTTCAAGATCGTCGACATGACCATCGGTCTGCGTGTGAGCGAAGAGCAAGAGCGCGAAGGTCTGGACATCAGCTCCCACGGCGAGACGGCCTACAACCGTTAAAGCTGCGCAGGGGGGCGGGCTTGAGAGCAGCTCCCCTGGTGATTCGTTAGAGAGTCTCCTTTGGATGTTGGCCCGTCAGCGCAAGCTGGCGGGCTTTTTTATTTGCCGCGCAGCACCCCAAAGGGGCCAGCCTGTCGTTTCAGCGATTGGCAATCAGGACACTCGAGGACTGCGCACCGCAAGCCCAAACACCCGCAGAATAAGACTGTCCGATTTCCTGTAAATTCAAGATTCAATTTTCAATTAACGGGTTTTTGATAGACTTTGGGTAATGATCCGCCGCAATATCGAACCGCTCCTTCGCCAGTTGGCACAGCAGTACCCCATCGTGACGATGGTGGGGCCGCGCCAGAGCGGCAAGACGACGCTGGCAAAGATGGTCTTTTCGGAAAAGCCTTATGTCACGCTGGAAGACCCAGACACCCGGCGTTTTGCCATCGAAGACCCGCGTGGCTTTTTGGCTACCTACAAAACCGGCGCCGTGTTCGACGAGATTCAACGTGCGCCCGATCTGCCCTCTTACCTCCAGGCCATGGTCGACGCCAAAGGCACACCGGGCCAATTCATTCTCACCGGCAGTCAACAGTTTGAGCTGATGACACGGGTCAGCCAGTCCCTGGCCGGACGAACCGCTTTGCTGCGGCTGTTGCCGCTGACCTTGGCCGAGGTGGCATCGGTTCGCATCATCGATCCGCAAGACCCGCTGGCCCTGCCGTCCTGCCTGCACAATGGGTTCTACCCCCGGGTACACGACCAAAAGCTGCAGCCCTCCCAAGCCATGGGCGACTACTTTGCCACCTATGTTGAACGAGATTTACGACAGCTGGCCGCCGTGCAGGACCTGCGGCTGTTTGAACGCTTTGTGCGTCTTTGCGCCGGTCGCATTGGCCAATTGATCAACCTCAGCAGCCTAGCGAACGACGCAGGAATTTCGCAGCCCACCGCGCGCAGCTGGCTGGACTTGCTGCAAACGAGCTTCATCGTTCATGTGCTCCCGCCCTGGTTTGTCAATACCAGCAAGCGTCTCATCAAATCGCCCAAGCTCTACTTTTGCGACACCGCCCTGGCCTGCTGGCTACTCGGGCTGCGCACGCCCGAGCAGGTGCAGCGCGATCCGCTGTGGGGCGCCTTGTTTGAAAATTTCGTGGTCATGGAGGCACTCAAAGACCGCTTCAACCAAGGCGAGAACAGCCCACTGCACTTTTACCGCGACGCCGAAGGCAACGAGGTGGATCTGCTCATGCCCGTAGGCCGGCAGTTGCACGCCATTGAGATCAAAGCAGGGGCCACGGTCAACCCGGATTACTTCAAGGGGCTCAAGCGCTTTGACGCGCATCACCCCCAAATGCTGAGCAGCGGCTGCGTGGTCTTTGGCGGTGATGCATCACAAGCACGCTCACCCTGGCCGGTGCATTCTTGGCTGACCCTGGCAGGGGCTCATCGGCGCGTTGGCTAGCGCTTGAACCTTCGGGTAGATCGCCTGGTCGCACCATCTACGCGCAAGTGGGCATCATCTAGCCGGCACGCCATCCTGGCTGGGTACCGAAGAGCGGGCCAAGAGCTCAGCCGCGCTGGGCCTCATAAACGGGGAGCTGGGATCAGGCATAGACACTCGCTGGTCAAACACAGGCATATTGGTCATTAGAACTGCAACTGAAGGCCAACTCAAGTCTCGGTGGGCCTGGCGCCGAAGGGTGGCGTGAGGGCCGGAATAGACACCCCGCAAATTCCCACACACCCCCCGTTCAAAAAATTCACCTGGCGCAATGCAGCGGCGGTTTACCATCGCCGCCCATGGACGTTCAACTGCAAGAATTAATAGCCAAGGTGCGCGATGCGGCCGCTGGGGGCCGCCTGCTGCGGCTGCGCGGCGGCGGCAGCAAGGACTTTTGGGGCGCGCCTTTGCAGGGCGAGGTACTCGATACCCGCTCTTATGCGGGCATCGTCAGTTATGAGCCCAGCGAGCTGGTGATCACCGCCCGCTGCGGAACGCCGCTGGCCGAGCTCGAAGCTGCACTGGCCGAAAAAGGCCAATGCCTGGCCTTTGAGCCGCCGCATTTCGGACCAGGGGCGACGGTCGGTGGCATGGTGGCTGCGGGCCTGTCGGGCCCGGCGCGCGCCAGCGTAGGTGCGCTGCGCGACTTCGTGCTGGGGCTGCGCATGATCAACGGACGCGGGCAAGACCTGACGTTTGGGGGTCAAGTCATGAAGAACGTGGCCGGATACGACGTGTCGCGCCTGCTGGCCGGCAGCTGGGGCACGCTGGGCGTCATCACCGAGGTCTCGCTCAAGGTGCTGCCGGTGGCGCCTGGCGAGGCCACGCTCATGTGCGCCGGCTTGGCGCAAAAGCCTGCGCTGGAGCTGCTGCACCGCTGGGGCGCTCAGCCCCTGCCACTCAATGCCAGCGCCTGGGTGCACGACAGCAGCGCCAGCCCCAGCCATGACTACCTGTTTGTTCGGCTGCGGGGCGCGGTGGCGGCCGTGCAAGCGGCGGTGCTTCGGATGAGTGCCGATGCACAGGCGCTGGGCGCGCAGGTAGCCCGCATGGACAACACCGAGGCTGCCGCCGACTGGCAAGCCAGCAGAGAGCAGCGCCTGCCCTTTTTTGACCCGCCAGCCGATGATCTGTGCCTGTGGCGTTTGTCGGTGCCGCAAACCGCGCCGGTGCTCGATGTGGCGGGGTCGCCCTACATTGAATGGCAGGGCGCGCAGCGTTGGTTGTGGGCGCCGGCCGCAGCAGCGGCCGAGTTGCGCCAGGCCGCGCAGGCTGTTGGCGGCCACGCCAGCCTGTTTCGCGCCAGCCGGCTGGGGGGCAAGGACAAATCCGTAGGCGCCAGCGCTCCGCTCGATGCCGTGCAACAGGGCATAGGGCGCGAGCTACAAAAACAATTTGACCCGCAGGGCGTATTCGCCACGGGCCGCTTGGGCCTTTAAGGAGCGAATATGCAAACCCATCTGGCTGCCCAATACCAAGACACCGACGAAGGGCGGCAGGCCGAAGCGATTTTGCGCAAATGCGTGCACTGTGGTTTTTGCACCGCCACCTGCCCAACCTACCAGCTGCTCGGCGACGAACTTGACGGCCCACGCGGGCGCATCTACCTGATCAAGCAGGTGCTCGAGGGCGAACAGCCCACGCGCAAGACGCAGCTGCACCTGGACCGCTGCCTGACCTGCCGCAACTGCGAAAGCACCTGCCCCAGCGGCGTGCAATACGGCCACCTGATCGACATCGGCCGCAAGATCGTCGAGGAACAAGTGCCCAGGCCAGCGAGCGAGAAGGCCTTGCGCTGGGCGCTCAAAGAAGGCCTGCCCTCACCCCTGTTTTCCCCGGCCATGAAGCTGGGCCAGGCGGTGCGCGGCTTGCTACCGGACAGCCTGAAAGCCAAAGTGCCCGAAGCACGCCCAGCCGGTGCCTGGCCCACCGGCCAACACAGCCGCAAGGTGCTGATGCTCGGCGGTTGTGTGCAGCCGGCGATGGCGCCCAACATCAACGCGGCCACCGCACGGGTGCTCGACGCCTGCGGCATACAGACCGTGATCGCGCCTGAAGCCGGCTGTTGCGGTGCGGTCAAGTTCCACCTCAATGACCAGGCCGGTGGCCTGGCCCAAATGCGACGCAACATCGACGCCTGGTGGCCTTGGGTTGAAGACGCCCAAGTCGAGGCGATTGTGATGAACGCCTCAGGCTGTGGCGTGACGGTCAAGGAGTACGGCCACCACCTGGCGGGTGATCCGGCCTACGCCAGCCGGGCGCAGCGCATCAGCGAACTGACCCGCGACCTGAGCGAACTTCTGCCCGATCTGGTGCCCCTGCTCAAGACGCGCATCAAACCCGAAGCACTGCAAGCTGCCGGCTTGCAGGCCTATCACCCGCCCTGCACCTTGCAGCACGGCCAGCAGCTCAAGGGCGGGGTGGAAAAGCATCTGTCCGAACTGGGCTTTCAGGTCAGCATCGCGGCCAGCGAGGCGCACCTGTGCTGCGGCTCGGCCGGGACCTACTCGGTACTGCAGCCGGATATTTCAAAAACGCTGCGCGACCGCAAGCTCGGCCATCTTAATCAGGGCCAGCCGCAGACCATCATCTCGGCCAATATTGGCTGCATCACCCACCTGCAAAGCGGCACGGCAGTACCGGTGCGCCACTGGGTGGAAGTGCTCGATCAGAGTGTGAGCGCATGAGCGCCGCTTGCATTTCCCATGGCTTAGGCAGGCTGACCGCATTGAGGACCATCAGCGCATTGAGCGCCGCCATCAGCATGGCGCTGGCGGGCTGCGCAGCACCTGCGCCCCCAGCGCCGGCCTCCAGACCGGTCACACTGGCCAATCCAGCCGCTGTGGCTTGCGTGCAGGCGGGCGGGCGCCTGGAGATCGAACGCACACCCGCCGGCGAGCGCGGCATTTGCCTGCTGCCGGGTGGACTTCGCTGTGATGAGTGGGCCTGGTTTCGCAAGGAAGCCGGCGCATGCTGTGCCACCGGCGCGACCCCACCCACATCAGACATCAAGGCCTTCCGCTGAGCGGCTGTTCGGGTGCCGGGCTCGACGCCCAGCACCGGAGCGTAGGCCTTTAACCCACGTGCTTGGCAAAAAACGCCAGTGTGCGCTCGAGGGCCAGCTTGGCGGCCGGCGCGTCCCAGGAGCCGCGCTGATCGCAGTTAAAGCCGTGGTCGGCGGCATAGACATGGACTTCGGTGGCCGGCTGCGCCTTGGCAAAAGCCTGCACCGATTCCATCGAAATCCAGTGGTCCTTCTCGCCAAAATGGGCCATGACCGGGCACATCGGCGTGCGGGCCGTCTCAGCCGGCGTGGTCACACCGCCGCCATAGTAGGAAGACGCAGCGCTGACACCTTTGACCGCGCAGGCGGTGCGCCAGGTCAGCAGGCCGCCCCAGCAGTAACCCACCACACCGACTTTGCCGGCGCGAGCGGCATAAGCCACCGCCGCCTCGATGTCGATCATCACACCGGG
>Ga0222712_10005753_pt1 | contig 12432 bp, 13 predicted proteins | sample C33_657DmetaG_FD_165043 | JGI IMG/M metagenome (GOLD analysis project Ga0222712, IMG submission 165043) | Estuarine water microbial communities from San Francisco Bay, California, United States - C33_657D | ecosystem: Environmental > Aquatic > Marine > Unclassified | place: USA: California...
TATATTGTAAAACACGGTAAGGTTCGTGAGAAAATTTATGAAAAGGAAAAATGGATTGTGTCTAAGCACAATTATGATTTAAGTAAGTTTATTAAAGACTAACTTAAGTGGCCGTCTGCAACCTCTTCTTCTAAAAACTCTAGAAAATATTTCTTTGCATTTTGTTCAAATGATCTGTGTTGACGTTGAATATCTTTAAGATCTTCTTCGATTTGATCGAGTTTAGCAAGTTCAGCATTAAACCAATTAATAGATTCAGTTAATTTATCAGTAATTTCTTTTACTGCATCTTCATCTTCAACCAAACCAAGTTCAGCAAGACGTTTCCATTCAGGGCTATTGATTGCCTTTGCTACATCAGCAATAACATCTTCTTCATACCATTCTTTAGTATCTAAATACATTTGAATAGTCTCTTCAGCATATTCTAATAATCTATCTGCTCCATTGTCTGGCGAAAGGTGTAGCCATCCGCCGCTATTTCCTCCCCAACCAACATGACCAACCCAATCATAAGATTGCTCAATATCTTCTTGAAACATCTCAGCTTGATCTTGCAACCATCTATACCAAATATCAGAAAGTCTTTCCTCATCAAGTTCAATACCAACCTTTGCCTGAACTTCATCTTCATCTGGGTAATTATAAACCTTTACATTTAGGGCAAAGAAGTCTCCATTGTATTGATTACGACCTCTATTTAGATTCCAGCTATCTGAAAAAAGAGAATCTACTCTTGCTTCAAACTGTTCTAGTTTTTCAAGTAATTCTTTTTCTAACCAAAAATCTCCAAGCTTATCTGCATAAAAGGCAACTAAAGAATTATTATTAGTCTTTAGATATTCTCTGCTAAAATTTTCAAATAGTTTGATATGCTTCATTAGTTAGTAGGCTTGCGTAAATTAGAATATTCTTCAAATTGAAGAACGCTAGACTCATTTATTTTTTGATAAATTGAAACCTTTTTGGTTTCCTTTATTTGGGTTGAAGTACCGTGTACAATAGTTTGGCTTTGAGATACCTTAACCGCTAGTTCAGTAACCTTATCTCTAATCGCACAAATTTTTTGGTAGTCCTGTTTGGTCAATTGAATCGTTGATTCGTTAATCGTGGACAGGTAATTTAAAAACTGGTCGATTTGCGACATATTAAAGCGATATTTTTGCTGCAATAATTATCCCAAGCACCAATTTGCAATAAATCATTTGGAAATCGTAATATGTCATAATAATATCGTATTGCTTTTTATCCATTTTTATTACATTTGCACCAGAGGATAGCTTATTGATATTATTTATCAATTGGACAGTCTCCTTGAGCTGTGTTACGCCGATCAAGCGCATCAAAATATCATTAAATGTACTATAATTTAGGGTGGCACGATCATCTGCGATCTTTTTGAGCCAATGTTCAATTACAAGTACTGCATCCCTCTTCTTGATAATGTCACCAGATGGCAGGGCCTCATTTATAATATGAACAATATCATCTAATTTAGTAATTAGCTCCGCCCTTGCACTAAGCCAGTCCAATTCTCTATCAAAAACTGAAATTGCAGTCTTTTGTTTCTCTCTGGTATAGACAAAGTTAATAACGAATGGGTTTGTAATAGAAGAAGGCACCGAAGCAAACTCCCCGTCCTCAGATTGGGGTCTTTTTAGCTCCTCAGCCTCAATTTGAAAGTCCTGGAATGGAAAATTTCGCAAAAAAGGATAATTTGCGTAAACTTTAGATAGGGTTCTGTCTTGTGCTACCAATGCCATGCTAATTTTTATTATTTATTAGTATTATACTAGTAGGTTAAACTAAGAACACCAACCGAGTAAAACACTTATGTATGCAAACTAAAGAACAATTAGACAAAGAGATCAAACGTCTTAATCTTGAGCAAAATGCTCTAAAAATCTTGATTAACTCGTTTTATGGAGCCTTCGGTAACAAATATTTCTATTTTCATGATACCGATATTGCGCAATCGATTACTCTTCAAGGCCAAGACCTTATTAAGTTTTCAATTAAAGCAGTAAACCACTATTTTACAGAAAAGTGGCATCTTGATACAGAATTACATGAAAAACTTGGTATTTCCAACCTAAAGATTAATCAAGTTAAAGAAGATGCTGCAATTTATACTGACACTGACTCGTGTTATGTTAGTTTTCATCCAGCAATTAAATCAATTGAAGGTTTTTCTTTAACAGATACAGAAGCCCTTAAGTTTTGCTTAGCAATTAATCGTGAAAGACTAAGTGGTTATTTCAGAGCAGCCTTTCAAAAATATGCAACAGCATTTAATACTGATAATCGCCAAGAGTTTGAAATGGAGAATCTTTCAAGAGCTGCAATTTGGTGTGCTAAAAAGAAATATGTTCTTAAAGTAAGTTATGAAGATAATCCAGCTGAAGAATTAGCTGAAAAAGAAAGTCAAATTGTAAAAGGCCTTGAAAAAGTTCAATCCTCTTACCCAATTTGGGCAAGAGCTCACCTTGAAAAATTATATGATTTTTTCTTAGATCGTGGTTATGATCTAGATCTTGAAGGTGAACTTATTCCTAAACTACAAGATTTACGAGCTGAAATGGAAACTCTTTCGCCTGATGATATTTGTTTTTCGTTTTCTGTTCGTACTTATGATAAGTATGTTAAGAGTGAACACCCTTTACGCTTAGATAAAGGTGTTCCAATCTATACTCGAGCTGCAGCCTACCATAATTTCATGTTAAAGGAAACTGGTAATAAGAAATACAATCGAGTAATTAGCGGTAAAGTTAAATTCTACTATGCTGCCCAAAACCCATATGATTTTGATATTTTTGCATTTTCTCCTGGAGTTTATCCAACTGAATTTGCAATTCCAATGGATAAAGATCAACAATTCTTTCGTCTGATTTGCGAGCCTTTAAATAAACTGCTTCTTGCAATGGGATTACCTCAAATCAATCCACAATTACGTCGTGCAATTGAGGTAGTTAAGCATAAACCCAAAAAGGGCCAAGATATTCAAGACTTCCCTATTCATATTGTAGATTCGGAAACATTTGAAAGTTCTCCAGTTCCTGAAGCATTGCAGGAGTTTATTGCAAATCCGGAATTAGCAGTACCTCCTCAGTTAATGCCACAGTATCTAAGTATTGTATCTAGATACGGTTTAAATACTGTAGTTGTTCCAGAGGCTGAACTTACTAAATATATTGATAAAATTAAGAAAAAGAAAGCTTCTAAAGCAGTTGTAGTCGAAGAAGATGAGCTTGAAGAAGTAGAAGATTAATCTAGATGGAAATAAATGAGGTTTCAAAGTTTGTAAAAAGTGTCTTGAGCGCCAGGTTTCCTGGCATTCATGATAAGCAGACTATTGAAGAAAGCGATGACAAACTAAATTTCGCTTGCCCATTTTGTGGAGACTCTAAGGTTAAAGCTTCCAAGAAAAGAGGTCACCTCTATATGGAAACTAAAACCTATAAGTGTTTTAACGATGGATGCATGGCATGGATGAGTCTTGCCGAATTTGTAGCCAGTCTAAGTAATCAATATGGAATTATTTCTTCTCTATTCCTAGAAGAAAAGGATCTTGAAGTAAACTACAAGAAAACAACCGAAAACCATCTTGTTAGATTCTTAACATCAAACCGTAAAGGAATGGTGTCTATTACTGATGTAATTAACAGATTTTCTCTAAGAAGGCTAGATCAAATTTCAGAAAATTCTGCAGCATTTAAATTTGCTCAATCTAGAGGTCTAACTAAAGTCAAAAACTTTGGAGATATTATGTATACGGATGCAATGGATAATAAAGTTTATATTTTTAACTTTGACCACCGTTCTGGTAAAATCTTAGGGCTTGCAACAAGAAGTTTAGATCCATTTACTGATCGAAAATACTTAATTAAATCTTATAATGAGGTTTCTAAAATCTTTACAAATAGAGATACTCCAGAAATTATTGATGATGCAAATTATCTTAATAACTATTTTAATATCTTAAATGTAGATTTTACTCAGCCTTTAATGGTAACTGAAGGTCAAATTGACTCAATGTTTTTAAAGAATGGCTTAGCAACATCTGGAGTTTCCAAGGCTAAATCTATCCTAAAGGCAATGGGAGCAGTTGATATTAAAATTATATTTGACAGAGATAAAGCTGGTAAAGATTCTATGCTAGCTTTTATTAAAGATGGATATTCAGTATTTTTATGGAATAGCTTAATGGAAGATTTAAAGAAAAAATTTCCAACTCATATTATCAAGTTATCAAAAATTAAAGATATTAACGATCTATTTCTATTCTTAAATAAACAAGACCCATCACTTACAATTTCTCAATTTCAGGATCTAATAGGCAAGCACTTTAGCAATTCAGTATACGATATTGTCTATCTATAAATATTAATATGAAAGATCCTAATCAAAAGAAGAATATCAAAACATTTCTTAAACCACGAATTGGCGGATCTGTTAAGCAAGGTTATTTTAGACCTCAAAATCCTGATCGTTATATGGGTGATCCTAGTCAAATTATCTATCGATCCAGTTGGGAATATAAATTCCTAAAATGGTTAGACTCAAGTCCATCTGTTCTTAAATATTCATCTGAACCATTTGGTATTCCATATTATAATCCAATGGATAAACGCGGCCACATTTATTATATTGACTTTTTTGTTAAATTAATTGGTCCAGGTGAAACTGAAGAAAATTGGTTAATTGAAATTAAACCAAACAAATATGTGTCTCCTCCAACCAAGCCAAAGAGAATGACTGATAAACAAACTGCAAATTATGTTTATGCAGCAAAGCAGTTTATTATGAATCAGGCTAAGTTTGAAGCAGCCAGGGACTATGCTGCGCAAAAGGGTATTAAGTTTGGAATCATTACCGAAAACTTCTTGTTTAAAAGTTTGTAAAATATAAAGATGCTCAAGACAACATTTAATGACCAAATAGATTTTTTTAGAAATAACGGCGAAGCAATGGAAGACCCATTCTTTAGCGATATTCAACCATTACCTGAATCAATCTTTATTCCTGGTCACATTTATACATTTTTTGCCCAGCCAGTTGATGATTCACTTATTCCAACCGCTGATCAATATCTTGATGCTAGAGAAATGGCAAAATACCCAATCAAAAGACCATATTATGATCAGTCCCCAATTGGTATCTGTTTAGCCAATAGTGAAACCGATGTTACCATATTAAACCTAAAGATAATGCCCGTCGGGTCGACCCAGGTTATCCTGAACATACTCTGGCAGGTCTTTAATAGTATCATAAGTAAATCATATACTGATAAGGGAGAGTTTATCAGTGATACCCGAAAATTATATCAGTTACCCGAATATGCTCCACTAATGGGTTTTAATGCAAATCCATTTTCGTTAGCTGACCTTTTTCAAAATGCGAGCGGAGGTAGATTTAACATCCGTTACGCAGTAAATAAATATCAAAAAGCAACTATTACAAACCCAAAGCTTATTCCATTTCATCTGGTACCAAGAATTGCCCAAACAAACATTTTCGATGGTATTCAGACACGATCTTTAAGCATGGACTCAGTAATATCACAATTTAACGCATAATTATGGCAGGATTTCTAGACAATATCGGCTTAGGCGGACTTAAATCAAGACTATCAGATTTAAGCCGAGTTGGTATGAAGTATGAGGATCTTTTAATTAAGAACTCACAATCAATCGGATTTATTGAAAGTCAATTAATGCAAGCTAGAGGAAGTGCTCTACCTGGAGCACAAACTGACTCTTTAGCAAGAGCCACAATGGCAATTTCAGATACCACTTCTGCTCTTAGGACTAAAGCTATTGCATTTTTTCAATTAGACTACGCAACCAAAAGAGAAAGATTAAGAGATCTTGCATCTAATGGCGAAATTGAATTTGTAATTGAATCTATTACAGATGACGTTATTGTTTTTGATGAAGACAATCGTTTTGCATATCCAAATGATTTGGTTGGCGAAATGCTTTATAAAGGTAAAAACAAAGAACAGCGTCTTAAATATCAAGAGAAAGTTATTGACAAATATAATGAAAACTTTGAGAAGATTTACAATGCATGGGGTTTCAATGAAGGAATTTCTGCATGGCAATATTTCTATCAATGGTTAATTGAAGGTCACTTGGCCTTTGAAATTCTCTATGATGATTTACAAAATCCAAGAGAAATTATTGGATTTAAAGAAATTGATCCATCTACTCTATATCCACAAATTAAAAAGGATGCAGCCGGAAAGATCTTTTTGGAATGGGCGCAAAAGGTTCCAGGAGAATCTAAAGTAAGAACTCTTACCGATTCTCAAGTTTTATACTTATCCTATTCAAACCACTTTAGAACAAAACGTATTTCGTTTGTAGAAAGAATGGTTAGATCATTTAACTTAATGCGTGTTATTGAACACTCTAAAGTTATTTGGCACACAATGAATGCTCCAATTCGTTTAACTACCAAAGTTCCTATTGGAAGCAAGTCTCTAAATAAAGCAAAGGAAGATGTTAGAGAATTTGCAAATCAATTAAAAGAGGATATTTTCTTTGATACTAATACTGGAGAAATTCAAGTAGACGGTCGTCCGAATTTACTATTCTATAAGAATTACATTTTGCCAGTAAATGACCAAAACCAAGCAATTGAAATTGCTCCATTGGAATACGCTGGTCCAAATATGTCGGGTTCTGAACTTCTTAATTATTTTAAAGAGAAGTTGAAAATGGACTCTAAGATTCCTTATTCAAGATGGGATTCTGCAAATGGTGCAGGTCAATATACAATGAATGCTGAAGGTATTCGTCGTGAAGAGATTCGTTATAATAAATTTGTAACTCGTCTTCGTTCAGCATTTAAAGAGCTTTTAACTAAGCCGCTATATCTTCAAATGTGTCTTGATTTTAAAGACTTAAAGGATGATTATCGTTTTAAAAATGCAGTTGGTATTAACTGGCATGATGATAACGTATTTGAAGAAATCAAGCAACAGGATCTACTTAACAAACGTCTTGCTACACTTAATGCACTTAAAGGAGTTGTTGATGATGAAGGTAAACCATATTTCTCTACTGAATACTTAGTTAAAGAGTATTTAAGAATGAGCGATGAAGATCTTCAGAAAAACAAAGACTATATGAACCAAACTCCAACTGGAGAAGGTGAAGCTGGCGAAGCTGCTGCAGCTGGTACTGCTCCTGAAGCAGGTGCTGCCCCAGAAGGTGGAGGTGGCGGAGAGGCCGCTGCTGGTAAAGAAACAGCATCTGAAGTAGGAACTCCAGGAACTCTATAATTTATTGATAAGCAATAACAAATCGAATAGATTTGTCAATAGATATAATGACGTGAATTGCATCTCTATATTGATCAATTCCGTCATTAACTTTTAGGACCTCTACGTTCCAGTCTCTGTTTTGAAGTAGAGTACAATATAATTTTATTTGAGAAACAATATCATCATAGATTTTAGTAGTACTAAAACTATCACTAAAATCAAATAGGTAAGATTCTTCGTCTATTCCAAATCGATTTTCTCCAAGAACTGAATTATTCTTAGTTAATAGAACCATTTTAATTTGTGCTATAATTAGAGCTAAATCTTCTGATTCAAATATAGTCTCTTCATTATAATTTGGTTCGTCTATACTCTTTATGTAAAAATCTATAGGCATATTAGAATCTCATTGTATACATCCAACCAGCAGAGTTTTCTCCTTTGATTGCTTCTAAAACTGCTGTCATTTCGGTATCAGCCTTTGTTACTAGGTTGGCGTAATTTATTTTAACATCTCCAGGTAAAACATAATCAAATGTTGTAATCATTTCACCAAGTCTTTGCTTAGATTTTGCTCTGCAATATCTTTGAAACATTTCATCTTCATAAAGATTAGATGGATCAATCTTTTTAGCAACTTCTAAGACTGCACCTCTTTTTGGAGTTCTACCAAGAACTGTTAATTGTTTAGTGTTTTTATTATAGTCATATGCAATTGTATCTAATAGAAAGGCTCTAGTTAGATCTAAAAATGAAAACATTACTGTTCTATACATTAGGGATTCTCCAACAAATGGAGTTAAATACATTTCAGCTCCAACAAATTTGTTTTCGCCAAAGTCTCTATCAATTGTTGAGAATACTGATGCTCCAGTTGGTTCAACTGCTTTATGCACAAATTGTACACAATCTGGTAGGGTAATTGTGCGACTTTCTTTAAATTGTGTAGCACTAAATACCTCAATAGGAATTTGCAAATACGCTTTATCTAGAGCATACTGCCAATTATCATAGAAAAAAACTTCGGCATTTTTTATAACCCTTTCTACCTCTTTAGTTGGAAGCTGATATGGAAGGGATCCCGAAAACGTTACTTCATCGATAATATCTGATATTAATTCTTGTCTAGTCACGCGATTTGCGTTATTTTAATTAGGCAATTGGTGCCTGTGCTGCAGCAAGTTTAGCAGCTTCTGCTTTCTTTTTGTCCTCTTCGGTTTTAACCTTAGTAACTTCAGCAATCTTTAATTTGATTGCATCAAGCTCCTTTTGTGCAGTTAATACCTTTTGCATTGCAGTTGCTTCTTGTTGATTTAGAGCAACTAAATCTGCTGAGGCATCTTCATTTAGACCAAAGTAGTTTTGAAATGACTTAACCATTTTAATTTAGTTCTTTTTGTTATTTATCGGAAAGATAGTCCGAAAAACTTTTTACGTGAGTTGTTCCAGATCCAGGATTTGCTCCAAGTTCTTGGCGACTTCCTCTATAAGCACCCCATTGAGATGGTACTCTCATAGTTCCAGAAACTCTTTGCGGAGCTCTTTCTGGTGGCATGTCATCCATATCTGGATTACTTTTCTTGCGGTCTCTGGGTAACTCTGGGGTTAGCAGGTCCTCTTCAATCTTTCCACCTAATATCATCCATACCTTTTTAGGATCCTTTCCTTCAGGGATCCCCTGTGCAAAACTATCAAAATCTTGAGATAACCAAAACTCTCTCATTAAGGTTCCAGATACTCCATCATCATCGCCTTCTGCGCCAGAGTTTCCACCAAATTCTGGCCTCTCGGTTGTAATTCTGTTAATTTTAGAAATAGAACCTCTCCACTTCTCCATGGCAGCCCATCTAGGCATATCTTGTTCAGTTGCATAAAGATTTACAACTGTATTTGGAGCAAACTGGGTTTGACCTAGAGCTTCAACGAATTCATATCCACTTCTAACTGGCGTAACTGCAGCTAGGTGCAATTCAACATTATCAAAGTCTTCTAAATAGTAATCAAGTACATCCATTGCAGCTTGACCAGTAATTCCAGCCATTTCTGTTTTAGATACAAATACATGCACTTCATCGTTTTCTTCTGCAATTTTTGCAATTGCTTCATAATGACCTGTATGGGGTGGCTTAAATTTACCACTAAATATACCTACAGCTTTAATATCTAATTTTGGAACTTGGGTACGACCAATTTTTCTGGTCTTCATTGTAATTTCGCTAAACTCGTCCTCTAGACTTTTTGCAAGTTCTAGATTTTTACGGTCATCATCATAAAATGTGAAATGTCTGAAACCTTTTGTAATAAGCTTTCTAAAAGCTTCCTTTTTCTTTTCTGCAATAGATCCATCAAATCCAAATTCTGGGTCGCTTACTGCATAAATCAATTTAGGGTGAATATCAATACCATGGGACAATAGGAATTCTCTGACTAATTTCTTATTATCTCTAGCTGTAATAATCCCGACAGCGGTCCCAGATTCATACGCACTACGTAATATATTAAGTACCCATTCAACCAATCGACCAGCCTTTAAGATATTAGCGTCATTAAATTGATTATAGTCAACCTCATGGTGAGGTTCCTTTTCATATTCATTAAACTCCTGTGGAGTAAGATCAAATGTCTTGCCAGACAAGGCATCCTTAACTATAATCTTTGCATTAGTGACAACTAGAGTATCATCTAAATCGAATATAATAATTGAATTATCTTTAGAAAATGCCATTTCGTTTATTCTTTGCACTGGCCTACTATTTTTTGTTATTTATTTAGCCAGTTATTCAATGTAAATATACTAATTCTGGACTAATAAAAGCAAAAAACGCAAAGCTTCATGGCCTTGCGTTTTTAGATTGCAATCATTCGACTGAAAGATGCAAATTAGTTTACAGTTTTTCCTACAGCAGTTGCACCAAGTTGATATTCTTCTGGAGTAATTCCCATACTAGCAGCTTGGTCTTCAATTGACATAGTTAATAATTTATCTTGGTTTTGACTAGTCCAATTTGCAACAATTGCTGCAATTTCTTCTGGAGATTTATTAGATTCTGCTTCGTACATTCCCATGTTTCCAGACCAACCTGAACCACATTCCATTAATCCATTTTTATAACAACCAATTGCTTCAGCAACATACTCATTATATTCAACTGGAGTTTCATCATTATGAATTTCTAGAGCTTCACTACAAAGTTTTTCACAAACTTCTTTAACCATTTCGCAAGTTGATTCATAACAAGAAGATTCATTATTCCAACCTTCATTAACTGTCATACCATCATCAACCATTTCGTACATACACTTTTCCATATATGCACAAGCTTCATTAATATAACCTTCAAATTTATGTTCAGGATCCTCATCATCTTCATACATTGACGCATCTGAACAAGTAGATTCACAAATTGACTCAATTAAGTGGTGAGCAGCTTCAGATATCATCATTTTCTTACCATCATGGCAAGTATGACCTTCATTTCTTGGTCCAAATGTTTCTGGCTCTTCACCATCTCCTTCTTCATCCCAATATTCAGCTTCGCAGTGTTCTCCACAGTCTGAGCAAATATCGCCCATCATAACTGAAGCTCCGCAACAGTTTGAAGTAGCTCCATATTCATAAGCATCTCTAGGATCCCATGATTCGTTTACCTTTGCTGCATCATATACAGATTTTAACCAAGATTCTAATTCTTTATTATCGCCAGCATTTAAGTTACTGTATTCCTTTTTAAAGGCTCTAACAAAACTCTTAAAATTTTTAGATTCTTTTGCTAAAATATCAAGTTCAGACATTACGCCTTCTTTAATGGCAACAGGCTTTTTCTTTTTGATAGCATCAGTTTTAAATGCTTTGTAATCTTCAAAGTCATTATCGCCATCGCCATCTTTATCGTATTTAGGATTGTATTTCTTCTTTTCAGTTAAGAAATCTGCAAATCTTAATACTTTATTTTCAGCAACTTGTGGTTCTTGATCGCAAGTTTCGCAATCTTCGGTTACTTCTGGATTTCTGCCAGTTTCTCCATCAAACTGCTCGTCGTCTGAGTAGTAATTCGGCTTCTTTAAAAAAGAAGGTAGGTCGTTATTAGAAAATTTTCCCATTTTAACTAGTTATTTCATGGTTATTTATCTAGATCGGTCCTCTATACTTGACTCTCTTAGTCCATTGCTGTCCTCTGAGACAGTAATCTTAACATGACCGTTATCTTTAAGCTTTCCATCAATCCAAAGTTCAGCTAAGAGATCTTCTACATGATTTTGGACCATTCTTTTGATTGGACGTGCTCCATATTTCTCATCATAACCGTGTTCTATAATAAAGTCCTTGGCTGCTTGATCTAATTCAAAGGTATAGCCATTTTCAAGTGATCTTGCAAGCAAATCTTTAAGTTCAATCTCTAAAATTTGACCAATTTCCGCTTTTTCTAAAGAATCAAAGATAATAATATCATCTACGCGGTTTAGGAACTCTGGCTGGAACTTATTTTTTAGCGCTTTGTCTAAAATACTCTTGGCAAGAGCCTTTTCTTTTTCAATATTATTTGCAGTGGCAAATCCAATACCAACTCCGCGATCCTGCATGTCCTTTACGCCAACATTAGACGTCATAATAACAACTGTGTTTCTGAAGTTGATTTTTCGGCCTCTTCCATCAACTGCATAGCCTTCATCAAGGATCTGGAGTAGATTATTGAAAATATCTGGATGGGCTTTTTCAATTTCATCTAATAGAACTACTGAATATGGTTTTCTACGAACTTTTTCAGTTAATTGACCACCTTCTTCATAACCCACATAGCCTGGAGGCGCTCCCATCATTTTAGAAGCTGTAAATTTCTCTCCATATTCATTCATATCGACTCTAATAATATTTTCTTCAGAATCAAACATTTCTTGAGCTAGGGCTTTAGCTAATTCAGTTTTTCCAACTCCAGTTGGTCCTAAAAACATAAAGGTTCCAATTGGTTTTTTACGAGATGCAATATTTGCTCTACTTCTCTTAATTGCTCTAGCCAATTTTTTAATCGCCTCTTCTTGACCAATAACTCTTTTAGTTAAGTCTGCTTCAAGTGATGCAATTTTCTCTAAATCAGTTTGGGTAAGCTTTGATACAGGAATACCTGTCATTGTTGCAACAACTTCAGCAATTTTACGATCATCTA
>Ga0222712_10005755_pt1 | contig 12431 bp, 11 predicted proteins | sample C33_657DmetaG_FD_165043 | JGI IMG/M metagenome (GOLD analysis project Ga0222712, IMG submission 165043) | Estuarine water microbial communities from San Francisco Bay, California, United States - C33_657D | ecosystem: Environmental > Aquatic > Marine > Unclassified | place: USA: California...
ATTGTCGGTTGGTCCGCCATCAACTCAACTGTTGGGGTCGTGCTTCAGGCCATTCGCGACAAGGCGGGTTTTGTCGGCGACATCGCCGCTGGACTCATCGGTGCCGCTTGGAACGTCATCACGTGGCTTGTCCTTCCAATCATCGTGGTTGAAGGCATCGGCCCAATCGCCGCAATCAAGAAGTCGGCGAATCTCTTGAAGTCCACCTGGGGCGAGAATCTCTTCGCGCAAGCAGGTATCGGTCTTATCGGCTTCCTGCTCATGCTTCCCGGCCTCATTGTGTTCGGCGCACTCAGCTTCGCCGTTCCTGTTGCGGGCATTCCGCTATTGCTGCTTTGGATCGTCGTGATCGGTTGCCTCATGTCGGCCCTCGGCGCGATCTACCGCACTGCGCTCTATCGATTCGCCGTTGGCCTTTCGGTTGGCGATGTCTTCACCCAGGAAGAGCTGTCAGGCGCATTCAAGCCAAAGGCAAAAACCGGCCGTATGCGCTGAGCAATAGCCCCATGCATTAAACAATTGATAGTCAAAAGATAAATCTTTAGGGGCGAAGTGCAATGTGGTGGAGCCGTCACGTCAAAAACCATGTCCGGATTGTCGCGATTCTCTCGACAATTGCAGTTTTCGCATCACTCAGCTTCGTGGGGCTTTCTGTCGGGCCGTACACATCTTTGGCAAGTGCGGCCGACGGCAATATGACCCTCACGGTCGTGACCTCCCCCACAGCGACCGATATTGAAATTCCAATTCAAGGTTCGGTCACAGGAACCGTTGTCATCAACTGGGGAGACGGCAGTTCAGATTCCGTCACTACCAATTCCAACGTTCCGCATACCTACGCATCGACTGGTGCTCATACCATTTCAATTAGTGGATCATTCACCCACTACGGCGACTGCGGCGGCAACGTAGGGCAAGACCTCATCACCGCCGTCACGTCGTGGGGCTCAAATGGAAACACCAGCTTCGCTTGCGCGTTCCAAGATGCGTACTCACTCGCGTCAGTGCCAACCGCCCTCCCCATCTCAACACCTATCACCGACCTTTCAAATATGTTCACTTGGGCTGAAGTCTTCAACGGGGCAATCGGGGGTTGGGACACAAGCAACGTCACCACCATGGAAAACATGTTCCAAGGCGCCTCGTTGTTCAATCAGCCCATCGGGGGTTGGGACACAAGCAACGTCACCACCATGGAAAACATGTTCCGACGCGCCTCGTTGTTCAATCAGCCCATCGGGGGTTGGGACACAAGTTCTGTCACCACCATGGAAAACATGTTCAATTCGGCAGATGCCTTTAACAGTCCAATCGGCGGCTGGGATACGAGTTCTGTAACGACGATGGCCGGCATGTTCCACACAGCGGGGTCTTTCAATCAACCGATCGGAACCTGGGACGTAAGTCAGGTCACCACCATGAACTCAATGTTCGCCGAAGCGGAAAATTTCAACCAAAATCTCAATGGGTGGACTACCTCAGCGGTCACCGACATGGACTACATGTTCAATAGCGCGCTGACGTTTAACGGAGACATCCACAGCTGGAATACCAGCAATGTCACTTCGATGGACTCAATGTTCAAGCTCGCAGATGCATTTAATCAACCCATCGGCGCATGGGACGTAAGTCACGTCACGACGATGTTTGAGATGTTTGGTTCGGCGGTCGAATTCAACCAACCCATTGGAAACTGGTCCACAACAAGCCTCGTCAACTTACAAGGCACGTTCATCGACGCCAGAAAATTCAACCAACCAGTTGGAAACTGGAATACAAGCAACGTCACCAATATGGTCGCCACGTTCGCTTATGCACATTCGTTCAACCAAAGCTTGAATTGGGACACGAGCCAGGTCACGTCCATGAGCGGCATGATGTACAACACGTTCGCGTTCAATCAGAACATCAGCGGATGGGACACAAGCAACGTCACCGACATGCAAGACATGTTTGGTGGTGATGTCTCCTTCGATCAGAACCTCGCGAGTTGGAACATCGGAAATGTCCAAAACATGGTCAGAATGCTCAATGGATCAGGGCTCTCCGCAACCAATTACAGCAACACACTCATCGGCTGGGCCGCTCAAACTCCGCACAACAACGTCACCTTCGGCGCAAGTGGATTGGTGTACCTCCCGTCTGCTGTGAGTGCTCGATCAACACTCACTGGTACCTACAACTGGTCAATCTCGGGAGACTCGCTCAGCGCTGATGCCAACATGGCACTGACGGTGACCACTCCCGTTTCGTCGACCTCGGTGACTATGCCGATCAGTGGAATCACTGGGACAATCACGATCGACTGGGGTGACGGCTCCACCGATTCATTCTCCTCAGGAAGTGACTTTCCCCACGTCTACGCAATCGCCGGCACCTACAACATCTCCATCACCGGGACATTCGCATCATTTGGTAACTGCACTGGATATCAAGGTGCCCAATTCATTACCTCGGTGAACGCATGGGGAAGTAACGGAACAACGAGCCTTGGTTGCGCATTTAACGGTGCAACTTCGCTCGTCGACGTTCCGACAAGGCTGCCGAGCGTGGACGTCGTCACTAACTTCTACGCCATGTTCATGGGTGCGAGTTCGTTTAATGACGACATCAGTGCTTGGGACATCGGCGATGCAACCTCCATAAGTGCGATGTTCGATGGCGCGTCGTCGTTCAATCAAAACATCGGAACATGGAACACTCGAAACATCACAAACATGTTCGCCGTGTTTCGTGATGCAAGTTCCTTCAACCAGAACATTGGCTCATGGAATACAAGCAACGTCACAACGATGAACTGGATGTTCAAGGGTGCTACTGCCTTTGATCAGAACATCGGCGGTTGGGACACAAGCCAGGTCACCGACATGAGTTTCATGTTCTCGAACGCAACCTCGTTCACCAATGACCGATCTTCTCTCGAGTATTGGAACACTGGTGCAGTTACAAACATGGCCTACATGTTCATCAATGCTGCCTCATTCAACGAAGACGTCAGCTCGTGGAACACCTCAAATGTCACATCAATGGCCAGCATGTTCTACGGAGCAGCTGCATTCAATCAGGACATCGGTTCATGGGACACTTCAAACGTCACGACTATGGCGTTCATGTTCAACAACGCAACGTCATTCAATCAGGACATCGGATCGTGGGACACAAGCGCCGTCACCGAAATGCAGGGGATGTTCTCCGCAGCAACGTCGTTTAACCAAGACATTGGCCTGTGGGATACAAGTTCGGTCACGAACATGTCCTATCTGTTTCGCAATGCGACGTCGTTTAATCAGGACATCGGCGCATGGAACACCGGCGCGGTGACTGCGATGAATGAAATGTTCAGTGGAACAGTGCTGTTTGATCAAGACCTGAGTTCTTGGACTACAAGCTCCGTCACCAACATGAGCTTTATGTTCATTGGCGCCACGAGCTTCACGAACGGGGGCGCGCTTCTCTCACCCTCTGGAAGCAGTTGGGACACAAGTTCGGTCACTGACATGAGTCACATGTTCCGCGATGCGAGTTCCTTTAATCAGGATCTCGGTGATTGGGATATTTCAAGCGTGACAACAATGGACATGATGCTTCATAACGCGGGACTTTCCACCAGCAACTACAGCAACACACTCATCGGTTGGGCTGCGCAAACTCCGATTAGCGGTGTATCTCTCGGAGCAAACGGTTTGTTCTACGACCAGTCAGCGGTCGCAGCCAGAGGCGTCCTCACCTCAACCTATTCATGGGTTATTACAGGCGACACGCTTGATCCGACGCCACCAAGTACCTCAAGCACGACTGCCGCGCCTCCAACGACTTCTCCGACGACATCGGTTGTCGATCCCGAGCAGCCACTCGTCCCACAATTCACGGGCTGAACTACACCCTTAGACGTCGGGTGGTCGAACACCCACGGGCCAACCTTCGACAACAACAACTTCATTCGTAAGCGGCGGCACCCAGCCTTCGCCGTCGATCCAACGACGGACGACGCGACCGGGCACACCCACGACGACACTGTGATCGGGAATATCACCGCGTACAACTGCACCTGCAGCAATCGCGCAATTGCGGCCGATGTTCGCGCCTGGCAGTACTACGACGTTCGTGCCGATCCACGTTCCTGCACCAACGCGCACGGAAAAGCCCTGTAAAACCTGTTTGCCCACCGGAAGCCACGGATCGGCGTAGGTGTGATTGTGGTCAGTGAAGTACACGTTGGGAGCGATCGTGACATCGGCTTCGAGCACGATCGAATGACGTGCGACAAACCAACAGTCCTTACCCACCGTTGTTCGATCACCGATCTCAATCACCGGGGGCGAATCGGACGGGTACGTCTCGGTTGGCATACCCACCGCAAGTGTCGTACCGGCACCGATGAAACAGTCCTCGCCGAGATGAATGGCGTGGGCGTTGTAACAATCCCCTTGCGGGAACGCGACGTAACTTCCCCGGCCCATCGCGCCATAGCGACGAGCCAGCGGATGGTCGGAGTTAATTGCTCCAACAAGGCGAACGCGCTCCCATGCACGGTTAATGACCGTCGTTGCGATGGAGCGAGTTTCTGCTCGAAGACGGTCAGACCAAGACATGAATTGTCACTCTAATTGACGGTAGTCTGAACACTTTCCTGCCCCGGAGTTTCGATGGCCACCATCAGATCACATGCCCGAGTCCAACGAAGCGCCGACGACGTCTGGAAGGTCATCGGCGATCCGACTCGAATCGTGCAGTGGTTCCCGGGTGTCACTGCCGTCACGGTCGAGGACAACATCCGCACCCTCACTCTCGCAGCTGGTCTGCCGGTTTTCGAAGAGATTGTGACGCTTGATGACCGCATGCGACGGTTCCAGTACCGCATCACAGGCCCGCTACCGGTGAAGTACCACCTCGGAACGATGGACGTCATAGAAGATGGCGAACCGGGATGCCTGCTCCTGTACTCCACCGAAATCTCACCTGACCCCATGGCGTTCGTGCTTGATGGCGTCATTTCCGAGGGCATCGAAAATCTTGCTCGCATGCTGAACGACCACACTGAGGATGAACGCTGATGGGTCGCAAAATTCTCTTCATCACCACCGACCAAATGCGTTACGACGCAATCGGTGCCAACGGCGGAAACATTGCCCGCACACCAAACATTGATTCGTTCGCCGCCAACGGCATTTCCTACGACCGTGCGCAGCCACAGAACGTCGTGTGTATGCCGTCGCGATCCACGATGGTTACCGGACAGAACGTCGGCACACACGGCGTGTGGATGAACGGCGTTCCCCTTCCGGTTGAATCTCCCAGCGTTGCGGCAGTGCTACGCGACGCGGGCTATCGAACTGCACTTATCGGCAAAAGCCATTTCGAACCGCTGCTTGATCCGTTCCTCCGCTTCGAAGAAAACCGACAAGGTTTTTCCGGCGCCACCGAAGGTCACCGTGGCTTCGACCATATGGAACTCGCTACCCATGGCGCCGCCGGCTTCACGCATTACTCGCGCTGGATCCGCACAAACCATCCCGAAGCCATCGGCATGTTCTTTCAGGTTCTCGATGGCGATCTCGAAGTAAGCGACGTGCCCGGTGGCGATACCGGCGCTCCGCAGATCAAGCGCAATGCCGTTCCGCGCGATTGGTACCACACCGACTGGGTTGCTGATCGAACGATCTCTTGGCTCGACGGCCTCAATGCCGACGACGACTGGTTCTGCTGGATGAGTTTCCCCGATCCTCACCACCCATGGGATCCGCCGGAATCTGAACTGCATCGAGTCGACTGGCGCGAACTCGATCTTCCTATTGGTTACCCGCAAAACCAAGCTGAACGGGAAGCGATCATCGACTCCAAGCCGCGCCACTGGCGTCTTTGGTACGACGGAAAGCTCGTGAGTAATTACGAAGCGCCCGGCAAATGGGTGCCCGCAACACTTACTGCCGATCAAATTCGTGAAGTCAACGCGATGGCGCATATCGAAAACGAACTCATCGACGAAGCCATTGGTCGCGTACTTGCGGCGATCGACTCGAAGGGGTGGAGCGACGACCTCGACATCGTCTTCACCACCGATCACGGCGAGTTCCAGGGCGATTTTGGCCTTCTTTTCAAAGGTCCGTACCACGTCGATTCACTTATGCGCCTTCCACTTATTTGGCGGCCAGCACCCTCAGCCGGTGGCGGTATCGATGCCACCGCACGAGTGTCGCAGCCCGTCGGCTTGCTCGATCTCGCACCCACCTTCTGCACGATCGCTGGCATTCACCCGCCAGAGTGGATGGAAGGTCGACCGCTCCCGATCGACGATGCCGATGCAGTTGCTCGTGGTTTCGAGCGTGTCACCACCGAGTGGGACAGCCGTCAGCCCGATGGCACCGAGATCCATCTACGCACCATCATGCGCGACAACTTCGTGTGCACGGCCTACCAACCCGGCTCCGTGCACGACGGCACCGAAGGTGAGTTGTACGACCTCATCCTCGATCCGTTGCAGCAAGTCAACCTTTGGGACGACCCAGACCGTCGCTCACTGCGCGACGAACTCCTCATCGATCTAGCGGCCAACTTTGTTGAGCCCCGCGAATTCCGACACGCCGAAGCGCCTGTCTGAATCGGCGTTGCGTAATCGATCCTTAGAGCAGACCCGCGAGTACCTCGAGGGTTTCGTCACGGTTTTCATAAGGAACAGCAACAAACTCGGTTGCACCCGCTTCGAAAATTCTTTCGATACCGGCACGAACCGTTGCTGCATCGCCAACAAGGGCAACATCGGCCGGACCTTCAACGCCTTCACGGTCGAGCATCGCTCGGTATGAAGGAAGGAATCCATAGACGAGGAATTCTTCGGCGGCTTTCGCGCGGGCACTGGCTTCGTCGTCGGTGACACAGACCGGCAAGGCGCACACGATGCGCGGCGCCGCACGACCGGCTTCGGCGGCGGCCTTGGTGATGGTCGGCGTGATGTGCGAGCCGATCGTGGTCGGACCAGTCATCCAGGTCGCAGTTCCCTGCGCCATACGGGCGGTGACATTCAGCATCTGCGTACCCAACGCAGCAACGAGCGTGTCGACTGGAGTTGAGTTGGGGATATCGAGTGCAAGGTGGCCATGCAGCGTCTCACCTGCAAAGTCAGCTGCCTCGCCATTGAGAAGCGGCATGAGAATGCTGAGGTATTCACGAAGGTGGCGAACGGGCTTGTCGAAGGTCATGCCGAACATGCCCTCGATCACCATTTGGTGTGACAGACCAATACCAAGCGTGAAGCGGCCGTCGGCAACTTGCTGCAACGTACGAGCCTGGGCGGCGAGCATTGCTGGATGACGCGGGTAGGTCGGAACCACCGCTGTACCGAGACGAACCGTCGGCACCTCACGGGCCACAACGGTGAGCGCGGTGAGCGTGTCGAGACCAAAGATCTGCGGCATCCAGTAGGAACCAAAGCCGGCGTCGGAAAACAGGCGGGCGTGTTCCACGGCCTTCTCGACGGTTGCCGGCTGACTAAAAATTCCGATTTCCATGATGACTCCAGGTTTCTAAAGGAATTGAATTGAAAACGGCTTCACTCGGCTAGGTGGGCAAGTGCAACCGCATGCGCTTCGAGAACGGCGGGCGTATGTGGTGCGGGCAAGTAGACGATGCCCATATCGAGTCCAGCTTCGGCGTAGGCCTCGGCTTGAGCTACGGCGACGCCAGGATCATTGGCATCGGCCAGCAGATGTGTCGAGGTCATGATCTCGGAACGATCACGGCCGATGCGTTCACATTCGGTCCACAACAGATCACGCGACGCTTTCCATGCATCGACCGAGCCGCCGGGATGATTCCAATGCTGTGCCCAACGAGCGGCGGCGGGAATCGTGCGCTTTGGACCGGTTCCACCGATACAGATCGGAGGGTGAGGTCGTTGGATCGGCTTTGGTTCGCAGTATGCGTCGGTCAGCGTGAAGTGCTGCCCGCTGACGTTGGAGACCTCGTTCGTCAATAACGACACGATGACTTCAAGCGCTTCGTCGAACATATCGAATCGTTCGGTAAGCGTTGCGCCAAGGCTGATGCCATACGCGCTGGCTTCTTCGTCGTTCCAACCGGCGCCCACGCCAAGTTCAAGGCGGCCGTTGGAAATGATGTCGACCGTTGCCGCCATATTCGCCAACACCGCGGGATGACGATACGGAAGTCCGGTCACCAGCACGCCGACTCGAATGCGCGATGTCGCTTGCGCAAGCGCGGTGAGGGTCGACCATCCTTCGAGGCACGGCCCATGAGAGTCGTCAGAAAAGATCGGATAGAAGTGATCGAAATTCCAACCTGATTCGTAAAGTTCGATGTCATCAGCGGCTCGCCAGACATCGAGCATCGCCTGCCAGGTGGTGTGTTGAGGTGAGGTCTTGAATCCGAAGCGCACCCCGTGAGGCTAGTGAGCCGGGGCCAAGCTCGGCGGCAAAATCAGTCCTCGAAACCGCCACGACGATCGCGCTTACGAGCCGATTGCCGCCGCTTGGCATCAAGACGACGCTCCACTGCACCCCGACCAGGCCGAGTGGGGCGACGGGGCGTTTCCACTCGCAATGCTCCGGCCAGTTTCTGACGAAGCCGGTCGAGAGCCAAGCGGCGATTACGCAACTGCGATCGTTCATCATCGGCTGACACGGTGACTACCGAACCAAGGCGATCAATGATCCGCTGGCGCTGATACTGCGAAAGTGCACCTGACGCCTCAACATCGAACCGAACCTCGGCCCGAGTATGGGCGCGATTCGCATGTTGACCACCAGGCCCTCCACTCGGCCCGAATGTCCAGGTGAGTTCATGGGCAGGGATGAGTACCGATGCGGTGACTCGCAGTGCATCCTCCTCGGCCATACCAACGAGCCTAGGAGCCGACCCGATCTACGCTGCGGTCTATGGACGCACAGGAATGGCTCACCGCTTTCGCCGATCGCCTCGGACTCGATGCACTCCCCCAGGAAGACATCGACGCGCTTCTTGATCTAGCCAGTGTTGCGGCGCACACCTCGGAACGTCTCGCCGCCCCGCTCACGTGTTACCTCGTGGGCCGATCCGGCATTTCACCCACCGAGGCCAAAGCTATTGGCGAGGGAATCGCGACGAATTCCTAAACGTAATTCAAACGGAAACGAAAAGTAGGGGGCCGAGCGAACCCGACCCCCCACCCTCAGTGCTTCGTCACATTGGACTCAAACTGTTCAACCGGTGAAGGCCGGTACGACTGGTTCGCTGGGAGCAACCGTCGTTGTTGTAGATGGAGTTGGCTCTGGCTCGGGCCCTGGCTGTACTTCAAACGCCCCGATGTCGCTCTGGCCGTTGTAGACGCGAACGTACGGCGTACCGCGTTGATCAAAGCCGTTGCCTGTAAAGGTCGGCACCGTGGCCGGCCCAGCATCAATGGCTGGCGAACCAGCAATCAACGCCATTGTTTCGGTCGCACCACCATTGTCAGCAAGAGCAGACAAACCAAGTACAAACCCAGGAGCCGTGGCGTCAATATTGTTCGAAGCCGTCACGGTGATGTCTGCATCGACAACACCAAGAATCGAATCACTGATTGTCACCGTCGGCGAGTACTGTCCCGACGTGTTCAGATCATCGGCAGCACCGCCTGTCTCTGTGTTACCAGAAAGAATTGTGCCAGTGATGGTCACATCGACGGTGGTGCCGCTGGAGGTGAACCACACCCCGCCGCCAGAAGTTGCCGAATTTTCGGTGATCGTCGACATGTTGATCGTCAATGACCCACCTTCTTCTTTCCAAATGGCACCACCATCAGAGCCCGATGAGTTTCCAACAAAAGTGGAGTTATTGATCGTCACGATTTGATCGGCCTCATCAGAGTCAATCGCACCGCCCTCGCTAGACGCATAATTATCGGCAAAGAGCGAGTCGGTGACAGTAACCACCTGACCAAAGCTGCCGAGATAGAGGGCCCCACCCCAAGAACCCGAAACGTTTCCTGAGAACGTTGATGATGTCACGGTGAACGAACCAGAATTTTCAGCATAAATCGCACCACCACCGCCAGTGGACTCGTTGTCAATAAACGAGGAACCAGAGATTGAAACATCTCCGGTGACGTCACTCGAAATGTAGAACGCTCCACCGTTGCCATTGGCATAGTTATTTGAGAACGTTGAACCAACGATGGTGACGTTGCCATCGTTTCCGAGTTCACCGACACCACCATCGTCAGCCGCAGCGTTTCCGTCAAAGGTGGAGTTTGTGATGATGAGATCTCCGACTCCGTTGTTGTAAAGAGCACCAGCACTGCTTGATGCATAGTTATCTGAGATCGTTGATTCAACAATTTCTAGAGTGCCGTCGCCGTCTTTGTAAACGGCACCGCCATAACTAGCGTCGCATCCAGTGATGGAAACATCGTTCAAGGTGAGATCGCCAGAATGATTGTCGTAAACACCGCCGCCGTAATCTCCCGTGACCCCGTTAATGATGCTGATACCCGAAATCGCTACCTCTACACCAGTCGGCGCAGTCGAGATGTAGAAAACCCGTGAGATGCTCGCTGCATCAACAGTCAGGTTGGCAGAGCCCAAACCGGTAATTGTGATGCCCGCGGTAATTTCTAGCTGGCCTTGGGAGAGCGTGATTATCTGACCGCTCAACGCAGCATCAAACACAATGATGTCGCCATCTGTGGTGGCAGCCGCAAGAGCGTCACGCAACGAACAGGAATTCGCAACAGGAGTCACACAATCGGACGCGTTGGCAACCCCATCGGCATTTGTATCAACGGTGAACGTCGTTACCGCACCAGCAGGCGAAGCGAACAAGGACATCAGCAACGCCGAGCCCACCGCTCCACCGGCCAGTAACGCCGATCCCCCTACCGCGCCCGAACGCCGCAACACTCCACGGGGTTCCGACAGTTTTTCAGTAGAAATTGGCAAACTCATGACCCGTCCTTAGGCACAACGATTTGGATGCTGAAACGTGGCTGAGCCTACAACATGACCGCCAGATTTCTTAAATATGGTCGCCAAATCTGGCAAATCTGCGCCCAATCGCCTTCTTTAGGTCGCCGTAGGCACTTCAATCGCAGACCTGGCTCGACGCAAACCTGCGGCGCGCAATCGCCGAACAAGTTCGCGTGACGCGACCGGTTCCGCCCCCAACTCGATCGCCCGTTCGCGATAGTCGGTGGGTACGTCGTAGTGATCGCCCTGAAAAGCTCGACGAGGTATTCCGAGTTGTTCTGCGAATGCATGTAATTCGTCGAAACTTGTATCGCTCACCAGATGCGCCCACCGGCGACCCTCGAAAGGCCAAATCGCTGCATCGACGAGAACAGTCACGACTCGACGCTACCGGCCAGTGCGTCGGGAACGACCCAGACCTCGTGGGGAAGCAGTGTGAGATCAAACCGTTCAACGAGTTGGGTCAACGATGGCCGTTCTCCGACTTCGCAGAGTCCGAGCGACGCGGCAAAAGCAGCAAGCACGTCCTCCGGCGTGTTGCCCAGCGCCCGTTGGTCCTGGAGGGTCACGGCGCCGTGGCGCTTTGCCAGGCGTTCACCATCGGGCCCAAAGACGAGTGGCACGTGGAGGTAGTCGGGAACGTTGAGGCCGAGTAGTCGCGCCAGAAAAATCTGCCTTGGCGTTGTTTCGAGAAGATCATCGCCTCGAACGACTTCACCGACTCCTTGTGCAGCATCGTCAACGACGACGGCGAGGTTGTAGGCGGGTGTGCCATCGGCGCGTCGAATCACAAAGTCATCGACAATGCCCTCGTGATATCCGGCAAGACCATCGGTGAACGACACGACCGCAGTAGTCGCACGCAAACGAAGTGAAGGGGTACGACCTGCCGCTTCGCGCTCCGCCCTTCCGGCAGCGTCCAATGTGCTGCAGGTTCCCGCGTACGCTCCCGCAGGACGCACACCGTGTGGCGCTGCGATCGAGTCGCTCGCTTCCGCCAACACTTCGCGCCGAGTGCAATAACAGGGATACGTGCGATCGTCAGCGATCAATCGTTCGATCGCATCGCGGTAGAACTCGACGCGCTCGGATTGTCGAACAACCTCGCCATCGTGATCGAGACCAAGCAGGTGCAAATCTCGAAGCGCGGAAACTTCATGTTCGGCCCGGCACGCAACCTGATCCATATCTTCACTTCGAAAGAAGAACCGCGAACCGCTCGAGCGTGCCGCGAGCCACGCCACTAACGCCGTGCGGAGATTGCCAAGATGCAATGGGGCCGTCGGGCTCGGAGCGAACCTTCCGTCAGGCATTGCTCTCGCTCACAAACGGTTCTGAATTTCCGACCACAACGCTTCATAGGCGCGAGCGGGCTTGCTGCCCTTGCCGTAGGCACCAATCGGCTCGCGGTGCACACCCATGCGTTCGATGTCGGTGGAATTCGGGATCGTCGCCTCGAGTATTTCTGGGTGTGCGGTGCGCAGTTCATTCATA
>Ga0222712_10005756_pt1 | contig 12430 bp, 15 predicted proteins | sample C33_657DmetaG_FD_165043 | JGI IMG/M metagenome (GOLD analysis project Ga0222712, IMG submission 165043) | Estuarine water microbial communities from San Francisco Bay, California, United States - C33_657D | ecosystem: Environmental > Aquatic > Marine > Unclassified | place: USA: California...
GTACAAGCGGTACAAGTGGAAGTAGTGGAACGAGTGGATTCTCTGGAACTTCTGGATCTTCTGGTACAAGCGGTACAAGTGGTTCAAGTGGAACGAGTGGATTCTCTGGAACTTCTGGATCTTCTGGTACAAGCGGTACAAGTGGTACGAGTGGAAGTAGTGGAGTTAATGGTGGTAGTGGCACAAGCGGAAGTTCTGGTACAAATGGTACGAGTGGAAGTAGTGGAACGAGTGGAAAGTCTGGCACAAGCGGTACTAGTGGCACTAGTGGCACTAGTGGCACTAGTGGCACTAGTGGTACAAGCGGTACAAGCGGATCAAGTGGCTCCAGCGGATTAAGCGCTCCAAGCGGAACCAGTGGAATCGGCACAAGTTCTTTTAATAATACTAATCGTTTAATTTATAGTTATAGTTCAACAAATATACAAGATGCTGGACATTTATCTTCTGATGTTGTTAATAATAGATTAGGTATAAATATAACTGCGCCAGAATCAACAATGCATATTGTTGGTGCTGATGCTAATTTAGCGGCTGCTTATGGAAATTTATTTATAACAACAAATACAACAATTGCTGCTAATATTGGCGGATCAATTTCTTTTGGTGGTTATTATACTGGAACATCTAATACTCATTGGGCAGCAATAAAAGGAGCTAGAGATAATGCAACAAGTGGTCAATATGGAGGTTATCTTTCTTTTTATACAAGACCAAATGGTTTAGCTATTGCAGAAGTCGGTAGATTTACATCTGGAGGAGATTTTTTTGTCAATTCTACATCTCAATTTTATTGGCAAAATACTAATGGTAGATTAGGTTTAAAACAAAGCTCTCCAACAAGCACTCTTCACGTTACTGGATCAAGAGCGACAGTTGTAACAACAACTACTGGAAATTTAACTTTAGATGAAACACATTCTGTTGTTTTAGCAAATGGATCTCTTACTTTAACATTACCAGACGCGACACTATGTACAGGAAGAATTTATTATATAAAATTAATTGCCGCCTCCGTAACTCTGACAATAAATACTAGTTTCTCTCAAACAATTGATGGATCGACAAGTAGATCAATATCAACTAGATATAAAGGATTTCAATGTGTTTCTGATGGAGCCAATTGGCATATCTTAAGTGAATACGATGGAACTTTCTAAAAAATGAAAACATTATACGAGAACATAATCAAAACAGATAATCTTAATTGTTCAAAAATTGAAATAAATTTTTGTAATTATGATTTAAATAATGGAATGCATTTTCAATATAGGTTATTTACGCCAAATGGTTTTGTGCTAGATGGCGGCAATACATATATATCAGGACAAGCTTTTCAGTCTTGGCCTTCTGCGCCAGAAGGTCAAGAAGAGTCTTTTGATCAATCTTATATTGTCGCAAAGATTTTAGAAAATTTAAATCTTCAGAAAGACGAACTGGCTGGACTTTAAGTGTAATATTTTTATAATACTATTATGCCACTTCCTAAACCTTCAAAAAAAGAAACAGAACAAGAATTCGTAAGTCGCTGCATGGGTGACGATATGATGCTTAAAGATTTTAAAGATCAAAAGCAACGTGCCGCAGTTTGTTATTCTCAATACAAGATTCGTCATAAAGCTAAAGGCGAAACAAGTTGGGATGACGTTAGAAAAGGTGATAGTTTAAATATATTATAAACATGAGTGATTTTAATCCAATTTACGGAACAGGTTCAGATAACACTGCAAATTCAGATATTGTAGACTTGGAATTACCAAGTATTCCAGAAGCTCCAATAGAAGAAAAAGTAGAGATTAAAGATAGAGATCCTGTGGGATTTAAATTTGGTTTTATTGGTGCAGGGCAAGGTGGCGGTAAAATAGCCGAGTCTTTTCATCAAGTTGGATATGCTAGAGTTGGCGTTATTAATACGGCGGATCAAGATCTAGCTTCTGTCAATGTGCCTCATAAGTTTAAATTCGGTGAACAACAGGGAGCTGGAAAAGATCGCAGTGTCGCAAGAAAGGCTTTTGTAAATCAACGCGAAGACGTTGTGGATTTTATTAAAGTTTCTATCGGTGAAGATGTAGATAGAATTTTTGTGACTGTTGGTGCTGGTGGTGGCACTGGAGCGGGAGTCTGTTCAGAATTAGTAAAAACAGTAAAAGCTTATCAAGACACAATAAAAGCTTCTTCTCAAAAGGTTGGTTTAATTTTAGCATTACCAAAGCTTTCTGAAGGAAAGAAAGTAAGCTCAAACGCTTACGAAACATTGAAGGAAGCTTGTGAACTAGTTCAACAAAAGATTGTTTCTCCTTTAATTATTCTAGATAATGAAAAGATTAATGATCTTTATCCAAAACTTCCAATTAATAAATTTTGGCAGGTTGCGAATGCAAACATAACATCTCTTTTTCATTTATTTAATAATATAGTTACCAAGAGTAGCCAGTATACAACATTCGATACAAATGATTATAAGACTGTGTTGGATTCTGGTATCATGGTTTTTGGCGCAATGAATATTAATAATGTTGAAACAGAACAAGCATTGAGCAAAGCGGTAAGAGAAAATCTAAAGAGAAATGTTCTTTGTGGAGATTTGGATCTTTCTACTGGGACTGTAGCAGCAGCGATAGCTATTGGCGATCAGCAAACTTTAGATAAGATCCCTCAAGAATATATTGATAATGCGTTTAATCAATTGAACAGAACGCTAAAGACTAATAGTACGGTTCATCAAGGTATTTATAAAGGAGTTAAACCTGGACTGTCAGTCTTTACGGCTATTGGTGGAATTGCTGCTCCAATCGAAAAGATTAAAGCATTACAGAAAATAGCTAATTCAGGAAATGATTTTAGCTCTTCTGGTTTATCTGGAAATGTTCAATCGTCAGATAATACTCAAAACAAACAAGTGTAATACATTACATAAGTAATGTATGAACAGAGTAATATACTCATCAAATACTGTATTAGTTTCTAACGCTCCTGCGGCAGATTCTCATACAGGTTTGTTTGATTTAAAATTAATAGATCGAATCCAGTCCGCGCAAGCCTCTTTTTCAACTCAAGTAAAGAGGTTTAAGCAGATTGGATTCGATAATTTTTTATTAGATAACTTTTATCCTGCGCCTAAAATATCTTTTAATTTAAGTTATTATAATTCTGACACTTCGAATGAGGCTGTTTTAGGACTGCCTGTAAATGGCGATTCTATATTTAAAGGCCAAGCGGTCACAGGAAAAGATATAAATATATTTTTGCTATCAGATGCAGATAATGGTAAAGACATAAATTCTTTAACGAACTTTAATGGAACAAATGTTTTTGGAATAGGAAACGCTTTAATTACGAATTATTCTGTTTCTGCTGGAATTGGGAATGTGCCTACAACAGAAATATCTTTTGAAGCTAATAATGTATTTTTTGATACATTTACTGGAAACAATGCAATACCGGCATTGTCTTACAGTGGTAAAAAAACATCTTACCCATATAATTTTACAAGTGGAAACTTCAATAAAAATAATTATACAACAGATCAAATAGATCGTCCATCTGCTATTCGTCCTGCTGATATTTTTGTTGTTATGACTCAACCGCAAATTGGTGGAGGAGTTTATGCTACAGCTTCTGGAAAAATGCAAAGTTTTGATATTCAAATACCTTTTGAAAGAAAAGAATTATTTGGTTTAGGCAATAATTACGCTTTTGATAGAAAGTTAATGTATCCAGTTGTTGGAACGGTTTCTTTTAATGCTATTTTTGACAATCTTAATAACAATAATAACTATTCTGATATTTTTAATTCAGATAATAAAAATGACATTTCTATTTATTTAAATGATTGCGAGAATAATAGTCAGATTGTATATTCTATCAAAGATGCCCGTTTAGTTTCTGAAAATTTTAATTTTTCTATTGGTCCAGATGTTAATTTCGATGGTTCTTTTGAGTTTTCTGTAACTCCAGAAAAAGGATTCTCTATATCTGGAAACGCTGATTTATATGATAGAGATGCGACAGTATTTTTACAAAAAATAAATATAACAGATACGCAAATAAGAACAGGTATAAATAATTTTGTAACTAATTTAAAAAATAGAGGATTGTGGTACAAAATGTCTGGCATATATCCTTTTGTTGGGTCTACAGAGTATCAACATAAATTTAATTTAAAAAATCCTATTGATTCAGATGATGCTTTTAGATTAGGTTTTTCTGGAGCGGGAACAGTTCATATGTCTAGTGGTGTTGATTTTGCTGGAACAAATGATTATGCAAACGTATTTTTTAATCCTTATGCCGATTTGACTGGGTATCCAGTTCATTTATCATTTTTGTCTTTAGCAGATTCTCAAGCGGACAGCATTGATGTTGGATGTGTTGCGTTTGATTTAACAAATCCAAGATTAATTGTTTCGGCGGAATATAACTCTCCAAACGCTGCTTATTTTGATTCTTATGATTATACTACTGGAAGAGTCTCAATAAATAATCCAAATAGCAAAGCTTTTTACACAGCAAGTAGAATAAATACAACAAGTGGATTTTTAATGTTGTTCAACTCTTCCACGACTCCAACAAGTAGTTCAGTAACAACATCAAATATAAGTGGATTAGCTAGACCAGATATAGATGTCTTTTTGGGAGCAGTGAATAAAAGTGGAACGCCATTTTTTCAAAATGTATCAAATAGAAAATTTGGATTCTTTTCAGTTGGAGACGGTTTAACAAGTGGAGAATGCGTTAGTTTATATTCCGCTGTAAAACAATTGCAAGACGATCTATCGAGAAACTCTTCTGTTTTCGTTTAAAACTCAATTGTGGCATTTTTTGTATCTATTTTTTTTGGTCTATCTTTAACATGCTTTTTACCATTTGTTTTCTTTTTGTATTCATCAAAATACTTACGCTTTAGAGGATCTTCTCCACCAGCTAATGCCGCCCTACGATCAGAAAGTTCAGAAGAGTAATCTAATAAATCTCCATATCTACCTTTCATTCCTCCTGTTTTATTGACAAACGCTTTGTTGTCAAATGGATCAACAACTTTAGCATTTCCTATATTAACTTGAGGTAAATCATAAACACGTTCCCAAAAGTCTTCGTTTTCATTTTCTCCACGATAAGGTTTATAATCTTTCATCGACATGACGACATCGATTATTTTGCCAGTCTTTTTATTCTTAAATTGATAAACCATATCTATTATATAAAATACACAAAAAATTAAAGCGCGACTTTAATCGCGCTTTGTTTGCTTATTCTATTTGTATTTGTTTTTCTATTTTTTTAATTTGCGGTACTGTAATGGTTAACAGGCCGTTTTTCATTTTAGCTTTAACATTGTCGAAGTCGTATTTATTTCTCAGAATATAATCTTCATAACTGATTCTGTATTTATTTTCTTCAACATTAATGCCTATATAATAATCTTCATTATAAATTTTAACATCTTCTTTTGATTTGCCGGGAAGTTCAACGTTGAATACTAAACCGTCTTCTTTTACTTGATATTTATATGTTAATCTATTGTACATAGTGATTATGCTTTAGCAAGAATTATGCCAAGTTTTAATAGCTGTTTAATACGTTTTTTGTGACACACAAGGTATGTTTTGACGCATTATGCGTCACACTTGGCTACTTATGGCACTAAGTATTGTATCAACTGTATTTTGATAAGTCATGGTTTGCTGTAATTTCAAGCCTTCAGGATTTGGTGTCTTTGCATAAGATACAGAATGAAGAATAATACCTTCCATTTCTTCATCACTAATATCAAAGAATTGGCCTTGATTAAATTCGTACCCTTTATTAAAAAACACGCCGTCGTGTGCGTCTTTCATTCTAGAAGGCTCAATTAATATGCAATTATCTTTTGTAGCCCAATCCTTGTGCGCTGTAGCATTCATTACTACGCTCCATTTGCCTAGAGCGGTAGCATTGAAAGACGGAAGATTCCATCCTTCTGCTCCACTTAATCCTCCGAGATCAATGTCAATACTATTTAAATAATCATTAACTTCGCTATTGGTTTTTAACGGTGGAATAAAATTAATGTTGTTGTAATGCTTTCCTTCTAGAATCTTAGTTAATTCTATTTGAAACTTATTTTTGTCTAAAAAAGAATTGTTGACGACACAACTCAACTGATATTCTGGTTTGTTGCCAAAAAGCTTGAGCCAAGTTTTGATAATTCGTGCAGTGTTCTTTCGATATTCGAATTTACCCATCAATCCAAAATGAATTTTATTTGGTAAATATTCTTTGTTTGTTACATGAAAATCTGAATCAAAACCAAGAGGAGCATAAATTACATTGTCTATGTTATTTATATCAAAAATCTTTTTAGTATAGTTACTGGAAACGAAAATTAAATCTTGAGTTTTTAACAAATTCTTTTCTATCTTTGTGAGATCAGAGGTTTCATGAAACGTGTATAAACTCTGATTTTTAGAAAGCCGAGATTCGCTTCCAAAAATATGCCACAACTTTAAACAAGGAGTATTTTTATTGATTGTTTCGAATCTCTTGTTGGTAGAATTCTGTAAATAATCTACAAAATCTTTCTTAATCTTATCGAAGGCTGAAATCTCAACATTTTCACCTATTGGAAAAAATGTTAGTCCGACATTCTTTTTGTACAATTCTCTAAGAATGTTTACTGAGACATTGCCAAAAGATAAGCTATTGATTGGCGCATTAACTGTTAAATTCATATTCTGATTTTATCTTTTTAGCTATGGTTTTCAATGCTGAATTATGTATATTAATACATCCTTGTATACTTAAATCCATTTCTTTACTTATCTTGCGCCATGGAGTAAGTTTGTTTGTGTTTTCGTATCTCATGTTAAAGATCTTAGAAACTCTTTTATCTGGGTATATATCTAAATGTTTTTTAAATTTAGTTAGAATTTGAGTTTTTAAATCTTCCTTTTCGACTTCTTTTTCCTCTTTGAGAGTATGAAAATCGAAGTTCTGATCGGTGAGTTCTAAAAACTTTTTGTTTCTATTCGAAGCGTTTAAACATGTCCATTTGGCTTCATTTCCTAAAAACGTTGAAAACTTAGTGCCTTTTGAACTGTCATATTTTAATGCAGAATTGTAGATTATTAAATCTTTTTCTGATACGATATCATTCTTTAATGAATCGTTATTACAATTCTTTAAAAAAGAATTCACCATTTCTAGATAAATTCCCGAATGCCTATCAATTAACTCCAGAAGACTTTCTTCTACATTCTTTGAATTTTTGATGTTTTCTATTAAATCTGAATCACTTAAAATCTCCATATGTTGACCATTTCTGATTGTAGAATAACTTGTTTATGTGATAATTGCAAGTTTCTTTTTCATCAGAGAATGTTTTCCATCGTATTTTATAGTTAGCCGCCTTCTTGATTATAGGATCGTTAGCCTTTTCTTCGAAGTTAGCTGGTTTCTGCCCCATTCTAGAAAGATGTATAACGAAACCTCCTTGGCTTTGAATCCATTTTGTTTCGTTTTCATATCTAACATCTGGAATAACGCATACTATTTTATTTTCGATGGAGTTTAAAATTCTCTTTTCTAAACGCTTTATCCAAAAATCAGGATCTATCTTCCTAGCAACTTCCGTGCCATAACATACAAGAAGCGGGCGAATTAATTCTTTTTCTTTATTATTCTCTGTGAAAGCTGAAATATTAAATGAATTTTTAGTCAATTCGTCAAGATCTGCCTTGAGTGCGCTTGCAAAAGATATTTTCATACAAGGAATAGAAGTTTTTTCTATCTTTTGAATAAGATACTTAGCCAATGTATCTTTTCCACATCTAGCGACTCCAGCTATTCCAAAGAGAAGAGGAAGCTCTTTGCACACGATTTTAGATCTTCGTCGAATGATAAAATTATGAGTATTCTCCATACCTAGGGTAATTTCTTTAGATAATCTTAAGAAAGATCGTAAGCATATCCTCAGAGTTCGTTAATTCCTGCTTACGCAGTAATTAACTGGCTTTGCAGCCAGTGTCAAGGAAAAAATCGCAAAGATCCGAAAAATCTTTTGCTAAATCTTTGAAACCAGCGTCTGAAAGAACTGCTGGGCAATAAAAAAATTCTCTTTCAAATTCTAAATCTAAAAGACGATCTGAAATTAAAGTAAAACTTAAATTAAGTTTATTGCCCTTTGCCTTAATCATTTCTTTGATTGCTTTAACCGAAGCTTCATAATGTGATTCGGCTAAACATATATACTCCCAATCTGAGCAGGATATTCTATAAAAAGAATCTTGATTTTTAGTGGATCTAAACATAGAATAACTATCTATTAAAAAATGGATTCTGTCAATAAAAAAATTAGTGTTTTTTCACTATGGAGAGATTCAGAATCTTATATCCATAGAACACTATCTCAGTTAGAAGCTATAGAAAAGAATAATCCAGAAATTTCTTTTTCATATTTCTTCTATGAAAATGATTCCTTAGATAATACAGCTTCAATATTGGAAAGATGGCTCAGTTCAAGAGAAGGTAAACTTCTTTCAGAAAAGATATCATTTCCAAAAGAAGGTTCAGTGATGACTGAATCAAGAATGAAAAAGATGACGTATTACAGAAATCGAATGATCGAACTCGGAAGATTCATAAAGACAGATTATTCAATAATCTTTGATAGCGATATTATTTTTGAAAAAGATATTGTGAATCAATATCTATCTAAAATAGATTTAGAAACTGTAATGTATACTCCCTATGTTTCTCAGGATATTAAATGTAAGGTGTGTGGATGCGGAAAAGATTCATATTATGATATAGCTGCTTTATATGATAAATGGAACCATCGTGGAATAATATGGTCATGTAACCCTTTCATGAACATATTCGATAGACAATCATTAATGAACAATCAACCGATAGAAGTAAACTCTTCTTTTGGAGGATTTGTATTTTTAAAAAGCTTTCCATTAAATTTTTGTAACTGGAGAACCAATGGTGACTGTGAACATATTTTATTCTGCGAAGAAATTCGAAAACATGGAAAAATAAAATTATACCCAGATATAAAAGTTAAAGTAAAATTAGATAAAGAACTCATAGAAAAATATGGATAAAAAAGTACTTCTCATTTCAGACGAAGAATATAGCATTAAAAACAACGGAGGAGCCGAGTGTAATAATCATGAAATTATTAAACTTTTAAACTCTTCTGGAATAAGATGCGATTTTTTAACAACACATGATTTTAATAACAAAGTGGGATTTATAGAGGATTATGATTTATATATAATATCTAACTTTTATTTCATTTCTGAAAATGCAAAAACTTTCCTTTATGGAAAAAAATATATAATTACAGAACACGACTATAAATTCGTTCGTGAAAGAAATCCTTGTTTTTTTCCCAACTTAACAGTTCCTCCAGATAGAATTATACATGCAGATTTATACAAAAATGCAAAAATTGTTTTAGTTCAAAGTGGGTTTCAAAAAGAAGTTTTTAATAAAAGCATAAAGCTTGATAATATTATTAATTTTTCTGGTAATTTATGGTCAGAAGAAACTCTTGCTTTGATTTTATCTTTATCTAAAACGCCTAAAAATGGCAAAGCCGCAATCTTGGGAGAAGATGATTATGGAATAAAAGGAAGAGATGTTTCAATAGAATTTTGTAAAAAGGTTCATTTAAAATATGAACTTTTGCCAAAAACAGATCATCATTCTTTTTTAAATAATCTTGCTAGATACTCTACCTATGTCTTTTTTCCAAGGAGTCCAGAGACGCTTTCTAGAGTGTGTATAGAAGCTAGATTGATGGGTTTGTCGGTAATAACTACCGATTACACCGCCGCAGTACACGAAGCTTTTTTTAATTATGAATCAGACAAAATGATTGAATATATAAAAAGCAAACCAAAACAAATCTTAAGAATTATTCAAGAACTCATACAATGAGAATTTTTTTACAAAAAAATGAACAGCAGGCATGGAAATGGATAACCAATGGTTATCAAAAAGCATTTGATTTTTTTGGATATGAAACTATTTTAATCAACAATTTAAACGAAGTAGATTCTTCAAAAGATTATTCTATATTTTTTAGAGAAGATGGAGTTAATGACTCAACTATAGATATTTTAAAGAAAAGTAAAGCATCTTATTTATATGTTCAGCCTAATTACTTTCCTTATCATTGGGGTCAGCATCCATCATGGCAATGTTGCGTTTCAAAAGAAAACATAAATAAATTAAATTCTTTTGAAAACGTAAAGAAGTGGACATTTTGCAACGACACATCTTTTTTTAATTTATGGAAAGATGTACATGTGATGCCATTAGCGTATGATAATTTAAGTTATAATACAGAAACTGTACAAAATTATAAATATGATATTTGTTTTATAGGAGGTTTTGCGGATAATGGATTCAACGAAAAAATAAAAAATATGAAAGAAATGCTTGAAGCCTTTGCAAAATCAGATTTGAAATGTGGATTCTCTGTTAATGGAAACGTTTCTCATGAAACTGAAAACTTTGTTTTAAATAATTCTAAAATAGCATTAAATATTCATGATCTATATCAAAGGGTTGTTGGCTTAGATTCTAATGAACGCACTTTTAAAAGTTTAGGGTGCAACGGTATATTATTGTGCGACGAAGTAGAACAGGTAAAAAACCTTTTTCCAGACACATATTGTAGCAACGATCCACAAAAACTTATCTCAAAAGCCAAAGAAATTTGCTCTCTTGAAATAAATGATTTAAATTCAATGAAAGAAAAAAACAAAACAATTATAAAAAGCAATCACACGTATCTAAAAAGAGTTGAAAAATTTATTTCTTTAAAATGAAAATAACTTTAATAATTCCTAATTATAATAAAGAAAAATTTGTCTTGCAATGTCTTCAAAGCTGCATCAATCAAACTTATAAAAACATCCAAATAATTTTTATAGACAATGAAAGCGCTGATAATAGTTTAGAAATCGTTAAAGATTTCAAAGAACAAAATAAATTTAATTTTATAATAGATACGGCTAAAAATATATATCCCATGTGTTGGGACGAATGCATTGAAAAAGCGCAGCAATATATTGATGGGGATTATTATACAATAATTGGATCTGACGATTTAATAAAAGAAGATTACATAGAAAATTGTGTTAATTTTATTAATTTAAAGAAGCCTTTATGTTTTCAATCTGATTTATTATGGTTTTCAGATCAAAATATATTAAGAATGACCACTCATAGATATTCTGATTTGCAAGAATTTAAAGAACAACTTCTAACAAGATGTTGCGTTCATACTCCAACGGTTTTTTACAAAACTGATTTATTAGAGAAATTTAATTTAAAAACAAATCCTCTTGAATTTTCTGGTGCAAATGACTATGATTTATATTGTCAAATGGCCGATTTGGGCGTGATTGTTGAAAATGCTGAAAAATGGTTAGGGTATTTATATCGAGAAAATGAATACCAATGCACATGGCAAATGCACAGACAACCAGTTAAATATGATTATCTAATACAATCTAAATGGAGGTTAAAATGGAAACTCACAACATGATCAGAACAACTGATTTTAAAAATATAAAAATTTTGATTTCGCAATAACTATTTATGAATTATCTTGTAATAGAAAATAGAAATGAAGGTTTCTTCTCAAATTTCAATTTAATTGTTGGAAGCTTGAGTTCGTTGCATGATTCTGAAATAAAAAATTTCTACTTTCAATGGAACAATCATTTATATCAAGACGACAAAGAAAATTTATTCGATAAATATTTTTATAAACAAAATATAGAAGCCGTTGCTGTTAAATGTCCAAATTCTAATAAATTTAAATTTGACAAAACATGCACCACAGTTGAATTAGCTGTTCATCTCTTTAGTTTTGTTACACCTATTGAGGTATTTAAAAAAATGAATTCTGTATTGAGAATTTATAATTATTTTGATAATGAAATATACAAAAACTGCAACAAGATTTCAGCAAAAAGACCTAAAACTTTAGGCGTTCATGTAAGAGGTACAGATCATGGTAAACATGGAAAACTACTAACACTAGATGATTATTTTTCTAAAATAGACGAAAAATTAAATTATAACTACAATAATTTATTTCTAGCAACAGATGAAACCAAAACAGTAAAAGCATTTACAGATAGATATGGTAGTCTCGTTTTCACTAACTCAGAAATAAAAAGAAGTGAAACTGCACAAGGTATTCATTTTAGTAATTTTACACACAAAGAAAAACTAGCAACAGATGTAATTACAGACGCAATATCATTGGCAAATTGCGAAGAACTTATATTTACAGCTAGCAATGTAGCAGGACATGTATTAATGCTGAATCCAGACATAAAACATGAGCAAATTGATAAACATATTGAGTTCATATAAGTAAATTTCATTAAAATTAGTTTAAACTGCTTTATTGTTTATTTTT
>Ga0222712_10005757_pt1 | contig 12430 bp, 15 predicted proteins | sample C33_657DmetaG_FD_165043 | JGI IMG/M metagenome (GOLD analysis project Ga0222712, IMG submission 165043) | Estuarine water microbial communities from San Francisco Bay, California, United States - C33_657D | ecosystem: Environmental > Aquatic > Marine > Unclassified | place: USA: California...
GTAATCGTGGTGTTACTTCTGGAATACCAAAAGCTGGCGGCTCTGGCATTGTCATTATTTCTTATCAAGTCGCAAAAGGCACAGCCATTGAATTTTTGTCTACTGCCACATGGGTAGCACCTGTTGGCATCACTTCTGTTGACTACCTTGTAGTCGCTGGTGGCGCTGGCGGTGGAGGCGGTTATCCCTCGATTACTTCTGGCGGCGGTGGCGGTGCTGGCGGATTTAGAACGGCAACATCTTTTGCCGTTACTGCTGGAACAAGTTACGTAATTACTGTGGGTGCTGGCGGCTCTGCTGGGGCTGGTGGTAGCGGCGGTTCAAACGGCGGGGCAGGCTCAAATTCTGTGTTTAGTTCCATTACGTCTACTGGCGGTGGTTACGGTGCTTGGAATCAACAGAACGGTGGGGCTGGTGGCTCAGGCGGCGGTGCATCTGGGCCCGTTTCAGCGGGAAGTCGTACAGGTGGTACAGGAACAGCAGGACAAGGAAACAACGGCGGAAACGCAGGTCAATATTCTGCCGCTGGTGGCGGTGGTTCAAGTGCGGTTGGTCAACCATCTCCGGGCGGTAGCCCAAACAGTCAAGGCGGTGCAGGGACTGCATCTTCTTTAAGTGGCTCAAGCGTAACTTACGCTGGTGGCGGTGGCGGTACTGGTGCTTTGGGTGGGGCAGGCGGTGGCGGTAATGGTTCTGACTACCCAGCGGCAAGCGTGGCGGCTGGTGCGGGTACAACTAACAGAGGTGGTGGCGGTGGGGGTGGCGGCAACCCGACTACTGCTGGCGCGGCTGGAGGCTCTGGAATCGTAATTTTGAAGTTGAATTGATATGACTAAAATTTACCAACTCTACGGAATTGACACAGCAATGCAATTGCTACGCCCAAATGCAAAGTGGGAAATCAGCAATCGAGACATCACAAGATGGGAAGATGACCGCCCATGTCCAACATGGGAAGAGATCGACGCAACAATGGAAAAGATAAAAGCGTTTGAGGACTCAATCCCAACCATCTGGACAACTAAACAAATTGAAGAACTTTCGGGGAAAAACTAATGGCACACTTTGCAAAGATTGAAAACGGAATCGTCACGCAAGTCATTGTGGTGGGTAATGCCGACACAGCAAATGCTGATGGAGTTGAAAAGGAATATATCGGTGCGGCGTTTTGCGAAAGACTGTTTGGCGGGGATTGGAAGCAAACCAGTTACAACGGCAATATGCGTAAGAACTACGCTGGCATTGGCTTTACCTTTGACGAAAGTCGCAATGCGTTTATTCCTCCGCAACCATACCCAAGCTGGACGTTAGTGGAAAGCACTTGCCAATGGACGGCCCCTGTTACTTACCCCACAGACGGAAAAACGTATACCTGGGACGAGCCAACATTGACTTGGATTGAGTTTATAGAGGAAACACCATGACAACCACTTGGAAAATTACACAGCTCGACCGTCAAACATCTGACGGATTCATCACTACAGCACACTGGACTGCAACAGCAGTAGACGGAGACTACACAGCCTCCGTTTACAGCACCTGTGGCTTTGCTACCGCCACACCAGCCATCCCTTATGCCAGCGTCACAGAGGCAGAAGTGCTTGATTGGATTTGGGCCAACGGTGTGGATAAAGCTGCAACAGAAGCAAGCCTTGCCGCACAGATTGAAGCGCAGAAAAATCCAGTCACTGCCACAGGAGTGCCCTGGTAATGAGTGATCTTGAAAAAGACTTTGCCGTGCATGAGGCCATCTGCGCTCAACGCTATCAAGCCATTGAAGCAAAACTGGAAGCCGGTAAACAGCGCATGAAGATGATAGAGATTCAACTCTACATCGTTATTGCTGCCATCTTGTTTGGCCCAGGGGTTGCTGCCGACATCGTGAAGAAGCTGTTGGGGCTGTAACAATGTGGACCCTATATCGCTGTGCCTCCTTGCCGCCGGGCTAGTTAAGCAAATCCAGGCTGGGTGCGACCTTTATCGTGAAGCGAAAACCCAGTTCATCCAGGTAAAGAAAACAGCGGACGAGGTCATAGCGATCGGCAAGGAGGCCAAGGGCTTCTTTGCCAAGCTGATGCAGTTCTTTAGTCCGGCACCGGCAAAGGCGGCTACCTCCGCCCCGGCCAAGCCCGCAGCAAAGAAGAAAGATCAGTTCGTCGATGTCGACGAGCAACAGATTTTGAACGATGTCGTGGCCAGGCTCATCGAGTTCTTCCACATCCAGGAGCAGCTCGAAGCTCACATACGCGAGGAGGAAGAAAAGTCTCGGACCGTGTACGACCCCAACGCCAACCTGATGGAGGCGGCGATCAAGAGGGTCAGGGCGCAAGACCAAATGGACCAGCTCGTTGTCACCATAAGAGAGGCGATGACCTGGAACGCTCCGCCGGAGCTTGGTGCCCTGTACAGCAAGGTATTCGAGATGCGTGAAATTGTTGGTGCTGAACAGGAGGCTGCCCGGCTGGCGCAAGAATCAATTGCTAAAAGGAAGCGATGGCAACGTCAGCAAAGAGAGGCGGACCTCAACCTAAAAATCGGAGCAAGCCTCCTGACTTTGGCTCTTATCGGATACCTGTGGCTGTGGCTCCTGTGGCTGAAACAAGCGAGGATACTTTAATGGGCGTACTAGGCTGGGTTCTCGCTGTAATTCTCGTGGCGTTCTTGCTGCCGTTGCTTGGCTTTTTGTACCTGGACATTCTCGAGGCCAAGCACGAGACCAAGGTCCAGCTGGAGCAGGTGCAGAAACTTAGACGCGAAATTGAAAAACAAAGGCGCGATGATAAGAAGCCTGAGAGCTTTCTTGACAACCCACTGTTTGACCGAAGGAGTAAACGTGAACATTTTTGAGATATGGATTTTGTCCGTTCTGCTGGTGCTGGCAACTGGATGCGAAGAGCGTTTTCGCTACCCATGCCAAAACCCTAAGAACTGGGAAACTGCCGAGTGCAAAGCCCCCCTTTGCACTGCCACAGGTACGTGTCCTGACCAACTCACTAAACCTGAACTGGAGAAAAAGTAATGCCTACAGTCGTAATGAATCCAAAGCAACGCCTGAGTGTTGAAGAGATCGAAGTCCGTGTCTGGGCCTTCGTCATCACCGCCCTGATGATTATTCTTTTAGGTTCGGTTGCCATGTTCCTCTACAGCGTCAGCTTCGTGACCCAGCCCATGGCAGGCATGGCACCCATTGACAAGGTGTACACCCAGCAAATCTCGACCATTATGGTTTTCATCACCGGAGTGCTAGGTGGTGTTGCCGGTCGTTCAGGCTCTAAAGCGGTGGCCAACGCCATTGCCAAGGCCGAAGCACATGACGATGATGAGCCGCCTGCAAGAGGCGCAAAAGAATGAGTCTGTTCAACCCATACGTTTTGTTGGGCATCGTCCTGGCCATCCTGGCCAGCTTTGGTAGCGGCTACTACAAGGGCGGTCAAGATGAGTTTGCTAAGCAGCAAATGGAGATTGCCGCCCTGAATCAAAAGAGTCGAGAGACTGAACAGAAGATGGTCGAAGAGGCCAATGAATTAGCACTGAAACTGAAGAAAGCAGAAAACAATGCAAAACTTGTTACCCAAAAGCGCAACTCTGATATTGATTCTGGTGCTCTCAAGTTGCGGATTCCTGTCAAAGCAGCCGCCTGCCCAACCGTATCAGCCACCGCAGATACCCCCGCTCCCGCCGGAGATAGCGTTCAAGCAACAGCCGAACTTGACCGAGAGGTTGCTAAATCTCTTGTCGCCATCACCGACCAAGGAGACGCCAACACCAGGCAGCTCAACGCCTGCATCGACGCATACAACACCGTCTACCAAACCCTGAAAGGAAAACCATGACATCTGAACAACTGGCCCAAGCACTTAAATTAACGCCTGCAAAGGCAGAGGAGTGGATCGATGCAATCAATGAAACCTGTGATCGTTTTGACATATCAACGCCTGAAAGACAGGCTTGTTTCCTGGGCCAATGCGCTCACGAAAGCGGTGGCTTCTCTACTCTCCAAGAAAACCTGAACTACAAACAAGAGAGCCTGTGCAAGGTTTGGCCAAAGCGTTTCCCCACCATTGACGACGCTGAGCCTTACCACAAGCAGCCACAGAAGATCGCCAACAAGGTGTATGCCTCACGTATGGGCAACGGCGACGAAGCCTCTGGCGAGGGCTGGAAGTACCGTGGCAGGGGTCTCATCCAATTGACCGGCAAAGATAACTACGAAGCCTGCGGCGAAGCCCTGGGTGTTGACTTAGTGGAAAACCCCGACCTGGTGGCCACGCCCCAGTACGCGGCCCTGTCTGCTGGCTGGTTTTGGGACAAGAACCACCTCAACACATACGCCGACAAAAACGACATGCAGGGTCTGACCAAGAAGATCAATGGCGGCACCCATGGCATCGAAGACCGCATCGCGCGTACCCAGCTTGCGCTGGATACCCTGATGGCATAAAATCTTTGTAGGGACCTCACGTCCGCAAAAAGCCGCTTTCGAGCGGCTTTTTCTTTTGGAGCACACATGGCAACAGCAGCAAATCCTTTTGACATTAACACCACAGGCGGCACGCTTACGCCTGGGTCGACCACCACTGCTGCCCAGTTTGACCCGGTCCAACGCCAGGTTGACGCGGCCAAAGAAACAACGTCTGGCCAGCTGCAAACCATCATGGCCCAAGACAGCCCGCTCATGCAGCAGGCCCGCGCACAGGCCAAGCAGGGTATGGCTGCCCGGGGTTTGATCAACAGCTCTATGGCCCAAGGAGCGGGCGTAGCAGCCATGCTGGAGCGTGCCACACCAATCGCGGCAGCCGACGCAGGCACCTATGCCAATCAAGCACTGACAAACCAGCAAGCCGTTAACACAGGCGGTCAATTCAACGTCGGCCAACAAAACACGTTTGGCTTGCAAAAAGGTGCCCAGGCTTTTGCCCTCACCGAACGCGAAGCCGGACAGTCATTTACGGCTGGCCAAGCTGGCCTGGAGCGCGAACAGCAGTCCAAGCTACAAACCGCACAACAGACTTTCACTGGCGCTCAGTCGGCCCTGGACCGCGCACAGCAGCTCGTCCTTACCGACAAAAGCATCGAGGCTCAAAACGCTTTGCAAAAAGCACAGCAAGATTTTGCAGCCGCTCAATCCGGTTTGGACCGCGCTCAACAGACCGCACTGCAAACCGGTCAGCAAACATTCACTGCCGGTCAAAATAAAGCGCAGCAAGACTTTACAGCTGCGCAAGAGGCGCTCAACCGCGCACAGCAGCTCGTCCTTACCGACAAAAGCATCGAGGCTCAAAACGCTTTGCAAACCGCACAACAGAACTTTGCTGCTGCTCAATCCGGCTTGGACCGCGCTCAACAGACCGCGTTGCAAACTGGTGCGCAAACATTCACTGCCGGTCAAAATAAAGCGCAGCAAGACCTTACGGTTGCACAAGCGGCATTGGATCGCGCACAACAAACAGCCTTGGCGGATAAAAGCATTACCGCTCAAAACGCTTTGCAAACCGCACAACAGAACTTTGCTGCTGCTCAAAGCGCACTCGACAGAACGCAGCAAACAGCCTTGCAAACCGGTCAGCAAACATTTACCGCTGGCCAGGCAGCCCTGGAACGCACACAGCAAAGCACCGTTCTCAAAGCGCAGCAAGACTTTACAAGTGCACAGTCCGCCCTCGACCGGGCACAGCAGGTTTCACTTACCGACAAGAGCATTACGGCCCAAGCCAATTTGCAAAAAGCTCAGCAAGACTTCCAAGCCGCTCAAGGTGTTTTGGAGCGCGAGCAGCAAACATCGTTGCAAAACGATCAGCAATCCGCAGCCTTGGAACAGATCGGGTTCAAGGCCAAGGTCGACCTGCAAAACATTCCGACCGCGTTTGCTGCCAACATCTCCAACACCACCATGAACGGCGTCAACGCAATCATGGCCGATGGCAACATGAACGCAGACGCCAAGAAGGCAGCCATCACCAACTTGATCACTTACGCAAACGCGCAGGTGGACTGGGCAAATAAGTTTTATAGTGCGGCTATTCCTCCGATCACACAACCAAAATGATTTACCGCAAAGCCAAATTAGAAGACGTCCCGGCCATCGTAGAGTTGGCCGTCATTTCCGTTTCAAACGATCCGTTGCCAGTCAAGATTGACAAGCTGTCAATGTCTGACACGGCCAAGGTGTGTTTGAACCCGGCTCACTTTTTGTGGGTTGCTGAGGACGAAGACGGCAAGATCGTTGCTGCGTTTGCAGCTTGCGTGCAAAAGAGTTTTTGGTTTGAGCGCATGCAGTGTTCGGTGCTTCTGTACTACACAACGGTCAAGGGCGCTGGCCTTCCATTGATCCGTGAGTTTGCCAAGTGGGTCAAGAGTAGATCGGCAATCAAGTTGGCAATCATTGGGTTAGAGCCTGGCGCAGACCCGCGCTTGGCAAGGTTTATTAAACGTCTTGGGTTCTCTCGAGAATCCATGAATCTTTGTTACGTAAGAGGGGTTTCACTATGACTAAAGCAGTTAGCTCAGTGGGTAGGGCGCTTGGCGGCGTTGTCAGTGGCGCGGTAAAAGCCGTGTCCGGCATCGCTAAGAACGTAGGTGGTTTAGTGAAAAGCATTGCCAGCTCCAAGTTGGGCAAAGCTGTGATGATTGCAGCGGCCATTTACTTTGGAGGTGCAGCCCTGTCGGGCGGCTTTAGCTCCATGGGGGCCGGGGGATCGTTCTTCTCGGGGATGGGGACTGGGGTGGCAAACGCCGCCTCCAGTCTCTCCACCGCTTGGACTTCAGCCATGTCTGGCAACTTCTCTCAAGCCGGGTCCGCTCTTAGCTCAGGCTTCAGCGGCGAATCCTATGCAGCAAATGCCTTCGGCCCAACCAGTGCTAACGCGGGATTTGGTGGAGGAAACATGTCAGCAAACGCCGTTACCACCAGCGGCGCACCCGTGGTTCAACCTCCGCCGGGCGCAGGTACGTTTGGCGCAAACACGGTAAATGGGGCGGCAGTCAGCACCCCTGGAGCCGCACCGGGAACGGTTCTTACAACCCCGGTTACCGCCCCCGTTATCCCCCCAGCCGTGCCCCCCAATGGCGCACCGCTGAGTACGTGGGATAAAATTGTCTCTAGCCCATACACCGCTCCTGCTTTGATCAGCGGCGGCATGCAAGTTGGCGGCGCGTACATTCAAGGCCAAGCGCAAGAAAAGCAATTGCGCGAACAGCGTGAGTATGAAGAACGCATGGCCCGCGAGGCACGCGATCGTTACAACACAAATGCTGGCGCTACGCTATTTGCTGCTGATCAAGCACCGATCTATCAATCAGATCAGGCTGCTTTTGACCCGCTTGCAGAAGCACGCGCCCGTAACGCCGCAAGATATGCACCTAGACCAACCGGTGTTGTTGCACGATACATGCCCACTACCGCTTAAAGGAAACCATCATGGCCGGACTAATTAAAGAACAGATGGCAGAAGGCAACGCGCCTGACGAAAACAATCCCGCATTCGTTCAAGCAATGAGATTTGCCATGAGTGTTTTGTACGAACAAGACGCTGCTGACGATGTGGCCAAACAACTCAAAGCCGGTCAAGACAAGGTGGACACGTTGGCCAACATTGCCTACGAGATCACTACCACTGTCGATGAGAGAACCAAAGGCCAAGTGCCTGATGACTTGATTGCGTTGTTGGGCATGGCAATTCTTAATGAGATCATTGACATTGCCGAAGCTCTGAAGCTAGGGGTTACTCCAGCTGAAGCAGCTGGCGCATTCAAGCAAATGCTGTTGCGATACCTGGGCGAGAACGGCGTCGATACTACCCAGCTGCAACAATCTATGGACCAGATCGATCCAAAAGTGTTTGAAGGAGCCTAATCATGGCCGGACTTATTGGTAGCAACGTGGGCCAGGCCATCAGTGGCTTTGGCGCAAACATCGGAAACCTGATGTTCAAAAGCATTGGGGATGAAGCCGATCGCGATGCCCGTATTGCGGCCAAGAAGGAAGAGTGGCAAGCACGCCTTCAGGACCGACAAGACGCCCGCCAAGAAAACAATGATCTGAAGCGAGAGTTGCTTGAGATGAGGCTCGACGCTGGCGCTGTGAAAGGCAGTAGCGGCAACACTGGCGGCAAGGGCGGTGGCAACATCGACATGGAAGAGATCAAGCCAGGCGGCAAACACGAGGTGTGGGCTGCTGCCAAAATGGAAATGACGGTCCCTCAGTACAAAGAGTTTTACAACTCACTGAAGACTGGAGACCAAAGCGCCTTCTTGCAAGAAGTGACTCGCACCAACGTCACGCCAGCAGCGCCCGGCATGGGTGCCGTTGAGGGTGAGATGAGCGATGCCGTTTCACGCAAGACCGCCATTCGCACACCGGAAACCGTCAAAGCCCCGCCACCCGGATTCGAGGCCGAGTACAAAGCCAAGATGAAAAAGCTGGCCGACCTTCAAGAGTCTTACGCTTTGGGCGGCCATTACGACGACGTTACCAAAGGCCGTCAAAATCAATTTCAAACCGAGACTGGCCAAGGTGTATTGGCCGGTGCTATCAAACCAGGTCCTGGCGGCGAAGCCGTTGGCGTGTCGTTGGGTAAAGAGCGTATGAAGGTCGAAGGCGGCGAGAAGCTCAACGTCTTTACAGGCGAAAGCACAACCACACCAAAAGGCTTGTCTGAAATTCAAGAGAACAAGGCCCAGGCCGGTAAGGCTTCCAGTGGCAGTGGCACTGGCGGCGCTAAACCGGTTCGAGTTCAAAGTACCAAAGAAGATGCCAACGGCAATATGATTTTGATTATGAGCGACGGCACAACCAAGCCGTTGTTAGGCGAAGATGGCAAGTCTGTTCGTAGCTCAGCCTTTAACAAAGAAGTTGCCAAGATCATCACTAAGATGGAAGAAGACAGCTCTGCGTTTAAGAAGTTGCCGGATGCAGACAAGAGAGCACAAGCCGAACAAAGATTGACTGGCAAATCTTCAGGGGCCGCGCCTGCGGCAGATGTAAATTTAAAAGGCAAAGTGGAGGCCAGCGGCCAGAAGTATGAGCCAAGCAAATACGAATACCGTGTTAATGCTGACGGCTCTGTTCAACGTAGATTGAAATAAACATGGCCAAAGATTCTGACTGGGAAACAATTGTCCCTGGCGGCGACGACGGCTGGGAAACAATCACCCCCGTATCGGCCAAGCGCGAACTGTCGCCTGGCTCCACACCGTCTACGGCTGGCGCAGGACGCGGCTTTATCAACCCAGTCATGCCCACGCGTGCGCCCGCGAAAGCCGCGCCCACAATCGATTCCTCTGCCGATTATTTCGACCCCATGGGCAACGTCCAAATGGGCGGCGAAGCCCCAACCGGCACAGCGCCTGAGCCAGTCACTAAATCGGTTCTGAACAATTACAAACCCGAAATCGAGGACCGCAGCAAGAAGCCCGGCTTCATGGTGCGGCCTGAGTACGTTGAGGAGGTGCGCAACAGCTTTGCTTCTGTTCCAGCAGAGAAGCGACGCGCCGCTCTTGTAGAAGCGTCAAAAGGTTCAGGATCAAGAGCCTTGGCAGCTCAGCGCATCTTGGCCGACGTTGCCGACGAGGAGAAAGCCCAGCAAACTGAGGCGTTCTTAAACCAGCCAACGATCGACGCGTTGATGAAAAGCAAGGGCGGCGGTCAGCCATCTAAGCGCCCATTACCACAGCTAGGTGAAAAACAAGCGCCCCCAGCTAAGACGTTTTTCCCTGATGTATCGCCTACCCTTAGCGACATCATCGACCAAGTGCCAGAAGGCGAGCGTATCCAAAACGCATTGAAGCGCGATGAGATTACGCGCGGCGTGATCACAGCAAACACTAGCCTGGAAGCAACAGCGGACGCTGTCAATAGAGCAAGCCGTGACTTTGGTGCCGAGGGTTTTGCAAAAGAAAATCCAATCCTTGGCGCGTTAGCGTCAGGCGCGGGCCGTTCCGTGGCAGGCATGGCTAACTCTGTGCCGTTGATCATGGACTTTGCCATACAGATGGTCAACAAAGACGCACAACGCGTTGAGACCCCGGGCTTTGTGCAAGACATTATGCGCAGGTCCAGCAGCTACATGCCCAAGCAGGGCCAGCAAAGCATGAGCGAAGCCTGGGATAAAGGCGAGTTTGGCTCATGGCTTGGTCTTAACTTGGTGGCGCAATCACCGCAGATGGCCAACCATTTTGTGGCAGCCATGGTCCCGGCAGCGCGCCCGTTTGTATTGCCTGCCATGGGCCTGGAATCCGCAGGCGCTTCATTTGCTCAAGGCGATAGTTCGCTTGCGTCTGTGCTTAAAGGCTTGGCCGAAGTTGGCGGCGAAAAGGTTACGCTGGGTTTGTTCGATAAAAGCATGGCGTCTTTGTCAAGGCTGCCCCTCAGCTTACAAGCGCCAACCGTACAAGCCGTTGGCCAAAAACTAGCAGCGGCTGGCGTGGCCATCACTGGCCAGCACATCGCTGGCGCTTTGGAAGAAACCACAACCCAGATTTTGCAAAACGGCGTAGATCGTTTTGTAGAAGGTAAGAACGTCGGCCTGTTAGACCAGGTCGCCGATGCCGCTGTTCTTGGTGCATTGATGGAAGGCCCGTTGGCCGTCCCGCAAGCAGCCTCTGCCTTTAAGGGCGGGGCCAATGAGTTTGCCAGGGCGTTTGAAGCGGACGTAGCCGGAACCACTATCAACCGGCAAGCCAACGATGCTTTGGTTCGCCGGGCAATGGATGTCCAGTCATACGACGCCAACATCATCAGCCCCACACAGACCGCGCGTGTCGATCGTGCACAAAGCCTGCTGAGCCAAGCGACATCCGTTGACGAGATGACCGGCGCAGCCGAAGAGCTGGCCGGTAACCTCAACGAAATGTTGGTGCCGGAGAACGCGGTCACGCCCGCGCCTGATCCGCGTCAAGTAAGACTTGATAGTTTGCTAGGCCAAACGGCCACCCCGCTTACAGATGCCGAATGGAAAGAAGCCAACGGATTGATGCAAGAGTTGGGCGTTACGTTTACACCCAGCGAACCCGCATTGACTGGCGAGTTGCCGCCATTAGTCCCTGGCCGCATCGAGCCAACAATGACCAACGAGCCCCTGGCTTTGACCCCCGGCCCAGATGTCAACGTAGAAACAGAACAACAGTTTGGCCTGGACAAGTTGCGCATGAACGCGCCACGTCCACAAAGCATCCAGGGTAAACCCGCTTCTAGCTTGACAGACGATGAGCTGTCAGCGACCATTGCCGACTCGAACGTCTCAGCCATCACGCGCAGAAGCGCAGAGGTTGAGCTTAAAGCCCGTCAGGCAGAGCAAGCCCCTGCCGTTCCAACAGCCATCACGTCCAATGCCCCAGCAGCCACCACAACGACCACAGAGGCCATCCCAGATGTCACGGGTACCCTTGGGTCAACCCCAGTGCGGGGTGGTGCTGTTGCACCGGTTAGCGACCTCCCTGGGGCCGATGCAGCAAGAGCGAATGCTCAACGATCTCTTGATCGATGGTCAGCCACCCAGGGCGTGGCTTCTCCAATCCAATTCAACCCAGCACCCGCAGAAGAAACTTCAGCCGTAAGCCAGATCAGCCAGGCCCTGGGCAGCCAGTTTGGCACCCGGTTGTTTGCATACCACGACACAAACCCAGAAGCCCCCAATGGCGTAGCCGTCGGCGGCACGGCCTTTGTCAATACGGCCAATGTCGGGATCAATATTAGCCGCACTTCTTTGCACGAGTTCAAGCACACGATTGAACAGATCGCAAGAGCTGAGGCCAACGCCGGTTTAACCAACACACCGGCCCAGCAGTTCACCACCCAAATCGATAGCATCTTTGATGACATGACAGACGCAGGCAAACGCGCCTACGTTGAAAACTTCTTACACAAAGAAGAGCTGGCCGGTATCACGGACCCAGCTGCACGCGAAGCACGCGTTCAAGAATTGATAGCGGCCCCAATGACTCGGTCAGAGATGACCGCCGATTTCCTTGGCAGCCGGGCCACTGATCGCGCGTTCTGGGCAGATGTGGCCAAGGCCGATCCGCAAGGATTCAAAGGCTTTGTTGACAAGTGGCTTGGCATCATCGACGGCTTGCTGAATAAATTGCGCGGCAAGGCGGATCAGGGTAAATACGAATCTGCACGAGTCGATAAATACATTCAAGATTTGAACCGTGCAAAGATGGTTGCGCGTGATGCATTGGTTGCATATCGCAAGGGTACACTCCAGCAATTTGAAGGAGAACTGAATGGAACAACCAGTAATGCCATCGCGCGAAATCCAAACATACCAGGAATTGCAACATCAGCTCGACCAGAACTTGGTGAAGCTGGGCGTGCTGAGGTCCCAAGCTACGGCACAGGCAGACAAGGCGCAATCTCAGTTGTCGGACGTCATTACTCGTCGTCTCCCCAGCAATCCCTAAGCGGAGCTTACTATGGCCGAGGACTTAA
>Ga0222712_10005758_pt1 | contig 12429 bp, 9 predicted proteins | sample C33_657DmetaG_FD_165043 | JGI IMG/M metagenome (GOLD analysis project Ga0222712, IMG submission 165043) | Estuarine water microbial communities from San Francisco Bay, California, United States - C33_657D | ecosystem: Environmental > Aquatic > Marine > Unclassified | place: USA: California...
TATGTCGCACCATCATATCACGTAGATATTGTTCTGCTTTTGCTTTAGGTAAGTTACCGACATCGATATAAAAAATACGACGCTCTGGTGCACGCGAGATACGATAGATAACTGTAGCATCTTCTAGTGTGCGAAGCTGATTTAAAGGCTTAATTGCTTTCTGTAAATAAGAATAAACCATCTGATTATTCTTATCCATTAAACCTGAAGTTACATGAATAATAGAATCAGGCGCAATTCTAAGACCGGCTGTAGTAGCATAATCTATAGGCACACCTGCGTTAGATCCTGCATTCATATAACCTCTATCGCTATAAACATAGTACTCAGACTTGGTCTGATTTACCATGATAGGACCCTTGCGGTTCTTTTTTACTTCTCTAATTTTTCTTATTTTTCTAGGATCGATATAGCGTAATTCTTGAATACCAGTTCTTGGCTGTACATCATCGATAATTAAATGATAGTAGAGTCTGCCGTCTACATACCATCTTTTAAAAATTTCATAACAGCTATTATTAAAATCTAATAACTCTAAAACGTAATTAAATTCATTACGTATTACTTCTTTTATATTTTCACTATAAGGAACTTTATCTAAGTTAATTGATACCGTTTCTTCAGCATTAGTATCCATAGCTTCGTTAACGATATCGTCAACCGCCATTTCAATTTCTGGTTGTAGAGAAATTTCTCTATACTTAGCAACGAGCTCTGCTTCTGTGCGAGCTGTACCTTCTAAGTCTACATATGTTGCATAGGCACCACCAGCCGCAACAATAACTGCGCCATCATCTTTTACCTCTGGGGCAAAAGACTCTAGCGGCTTTTCTTCTTTTCGCTTGATTTCGAAACCGAACAGTTGCATAATAAATTATCCTTGAGTAAGAATTGAGGGCTACTAGTATTTATAGTAGCCCTCTATCCTGTTCTTACTTACGTCCCACCAGCGTTGCCGGTGATACCTGGGAGTACTTCAAAGTTGTCGTATTGGAACACAACGTTAAATTGTTCAATACGATCAGTAGCATCCCAATCTAGATCAATTGCTGTCACTCTTGACGGGAAAATACCATTAAACTGGTAAGTTCTGAGCACTTCACCTGCTTTACCGTATTGAGTTACGGTAGCTTGTGATTTATAAAGTGCTGGTGCTCCTGAACCTAGAGTATTAATATTACCTTCATAAGAATTTATCGCATTATTCCAAGTTTCCATAGCATTGCGGATAAGGAAATCCTCATCGTTAATAACTGTGACTGCCCAATCACCAAATACTCTGTCCCCTGCTACCTTAATTCTACGACCAAAATATGGTACCTGGATTACTCCAAGAGTAGATTCTGGTAGCTGTGCTGCTCTTACAAGAAATGGAACCTTGAGATCAGCAACTGGGTTAACCGGGTTAGTAATTGTAACTTGAAACAGCGCTGGTCTAGCACCGCCAAGGGTGAGCTGACCACGGATTTCGTTAATATTGAAAGCCATTTTCTATCTCTCCCTTTAATTAAAACTTGCCAACAACTTCGTTAAACTCTACACCAGTTCTAACTGCGATGAAGTTAAGCTGGATGAAGTTAATTGAACGAGCTGGTTTAATGTAAATATCACCTACGAATTCGTTTCTATCGATAATCTCAGGTGTATTGTTTGTACCATCACAGACTACTCTAAAGTCATAGATACCACGGCGACCCTGAACGTCTCTTAGGAACGGTTCTACAAGATTTCTAAATTGTGCTCTTGTAAATTCATCGTTGAATTCGAAGAGAGTAAACTTAGCAGCTGTAGCAATGGCTTTTTCAAGCACAATGAACAATCTACGTACGTTGATTCTATCGAATGCAGAAGGCTTGCTAAGTGCAGTCTTATCACCGAAGAGGATTGTACCCTGGCCAGGTTGTGTGATAACTGGGTTAACACCAATCTTGTACAGAGCGTCTCTATCAGCTTTACGTGGGTTATAAGCAAGTCTTACAACGTTCTTAATTTGACCACGGTTATAACCTGCAGGTGAGAACCAAGGATCTCTTAGATTATCTGTACGTACACAGAGACCAGCGATATCACCGTTAAGTGGTACCCAACGATATACATCGTTATACTTGTCATAAGCATACTTATAACCTGAGTCAACTACAGCATAAGAAGATGAGTTGATTGAATTTTTAAATGTAGATACATTATCTACTTCAAAAGATCCACTAACCTGTACCACATCGTCCTTATCTGGAGAGATAAACACCACGCAATCTTTTCTAAATTCACAGATATTATCAATAATATAGTTTGCAAGCTGAGTCTTATTAGTACCACCCATTGCTTTACCTTGAAGTACGAGAGAAATATCTACGTCTTCAGCTGACTTAAACAAGTCATATGCAGTAGTAAGGGTTTCCATATTTACAGAGCCTTCAGTAATTGAGCCCTGTGACCCGTTAACCATTGAAAGTGATAGTGGCTTAGTATTTGTAGATCCAGTTAGAGATACTGCAGCTGCAGCACTTGCACCTGATCTATGGTTAGCCCACCAAATCCAATTTGAACTCTGATTTAGTACAGTTTTGTAATAGTTTGTTGCACCATCATCTTTAACTGCATCAGTAGCTCTAGAGAGACCTTCCCACTTTTCAAGTACTTGACCACGCACACCGGTGAAGAGCCCGTCTTCGTCAGCTACGATAATATGAACTTCATCGTTTACTGCAGTGTTTGCGTTTCTTGAGTCTACGAATGTAGAACGTCCAGGTGCTTTGTCTACGAGATTGTAATATTCCCAGCTTCTTTCGAACTTATGAGATACAACTGAGCTTGAGCTAGTTACTGTTACGTTAGTTGCTAACTGGAACGGTCTTTCAAATGTCATTATAACATCTGATCCTGGGCCGTTTTTAGTAATAAAGTGGCCAGTTTCTGATGCACCTGGAGTTAATGTGATTCCATAACCTGTTGAGGTAGATGAGATCTTAACACCTGATGTGTTTGCTTTTACTACATAATAGTTTGTATCACCAGTTAGACCAGTTACTGCTGTATTGCCTGTATCTGTTGAGTAAGTAATCAAATCACCGTTTGAATATGGATTATTTGATACTGAGATAAAGTCAGCAAGTACAAATGTGTGACCAGTTTCTGATGAACCAGCAGATAGGTTAATTGCAGAACCACCTCTAGAAGTAGAAAGCTGAATACCTGTAGTATTAGCACCTACAACATAGTATACTGTATTATTAGCAAGGTTAGTTAGCGCTGTATTGCTTGCTGCTACTAAATATCTCACTACATCATTATTTGCAAATGGGTTAGATGCAATAGTAATGAAGTCTGCAGTAGCGTTTACAGCAGAGCTAGCATTGAAGGATGAGTTAACTGTCTGAACACCAGTGTTTGCGTTAAATGCTCTTACAATATTTTGCTGTGTAGCAAAAGAATGACCAGTTTCAGATGAACCGGGTGTTATTGTAATAATAGAATGTGTGTCACCAGGTGGTGTTGCAGATAGATAGAACCCTGATGTGTTAGCACTCTTTACATAGTAAGTAGTGTTATTTGAAAGTTCAGTAAGATTTGTGTTGCCTGTAGCTACTAAGTAAGTAACTGCTTGACCGTTAGCAAATCCTGAGCTTGCAATTGCAAACCAGCCAGCAGAGTTTACACTTGAGCTAGCGTTAAAGGTCTTAGTGATAGTTTCTTGATCTTTAGTTAGAGTAGATAGCTTAAGTTCTTGGAATCCAAGATCAGTATTACCTACTGTAATGATGTCGCCAATAGTAAACATATTGTAGAATGAATTAGCTTCAGCATCTGAGTTGGCAGATAGTGTAGCTGAATTTGATCCTACAACGAATGATACGTTAGCTTGGTCGATTTTTACGCTCCCGCCTAGTGTTGTATTAGCAAAGGCAAAAACGTTTTGATTATAAGCATTAGCTGAATCGCAAACAGATACTTTAAGCGAGTTACCAAAAGTACCAGGATATCTTGCAATATAAACGATAGATGCGTCAAATGCTGAAGCACTTAACTCGTCATAACTGTCTTCGTTCTTTACTGAATAAGTATCCGGATCTTCTGATATTGCAGCAGTGTTTGCAGTAGCTGAAGTAATTTGAATAGCTGTATTTGTAGTAACAGTGTTACCTGCACGTACTACATATAGCTGGTTACCGTATGCTAAAAATGATGCAGCAGTGTAGTATGTTTCTGCATTATAATTAGTTGGCTTACCAAATAGTTTGTAGAGTGACTGCTCTGAGTCAATAAGTACTCTTCTGTTGATTGGACCCCAGTTGAAGAGACCTGCAATTGCGCCTTCTGTAGTTGCAACTGCTGGGACAACTGTAGTCAAATCAATTTCTGAAATATTAACTCCTGGACTGATTTGAAATCCCATAATTTATCTCCTTTAATATAAATATACTTCAATTTACAAGTATATTTATAAAAACTTAGTTTTAAGATCTTAGAAAGCGGTCAAAATCACTTATTCCAGAAATAACATCATCCACATCTTGCTGTGCTCCATCATCTAACATAATAGCAAAAGGTGTTAATTCTTCTTCATAATATCGTTCATTATCTTCTAATATTTTTTTACGTACGTCTGTGCTTGTTAATTCTTTAAAATAATTTTGACTTGCCATCCAAGCAAATAAGACAAGACACATCACTAAATCATCATTATGGCCTTCTTCCGCATTGTACGAAGTTCCATCTACTATAAAAGTAGATAGCTCTTCTATGATGTCATAATCGAAAAATACTAATTTATTATTTTCAATTAATGCTTTTAAATTAGAACAACCAATTCTTTTAGTAATTTTAGTAGTTTTCATACCCATTCTATTTTGTCTTTGGAATCCAGCTCCAATCTGGGTACCTTTTTTAGCTGAAGCTTTTGTGATAACTATATTTTCATACTCTAAATCTTCATGTAAAATATTTACTACTTGTGAACCTATATTTACTTCAATAAGAATAGCAGCATTATTGTAAAATCTACCTACATTTGCTAATAAAGTTGGATACAATAACTCTGTTATTTCATTATTTTTAAATGTAGCTACTACTTCATATGGAATTGTAGTAGTATCTATAACAGTGAATGCAGAATAGTCACCACCTAATCCCTCTGAAACGTCAACTGTAATAGCATAATAATGATCTTTTACAGGTTTTTTAAAAACTTTAACTCCATTTTCTATAACTTCTGGAGCTCTATAAACTAATTTAGATAAAATTGTAGGGTGAATAAGCGTATTAGCAGAACCTAAGAACTCGCATTCAAATTCTTGTCTAAATTGATCTACAGAAGTATTTCTTATTGTCTCTTCTTTCCAGGCTTCATCTCTACCTGGAACATCAGACCAATGAACGTCTACTCTAGCATATGAATTATTTCCATTAACTGAATCTGTCCAAATTTTATAAAAAAGATTCATTCCATTAGGAGTAGAAGTAATAATAAGCTTTGATGTTTGACCGGATGAAATAGTAGGAAACACAGAAGCGAAAAACATATCCTGTATATTTCTAGGCACGAATGCAAACTCGTCTAGATATATCAAATTATATGATTGACCACGAACTGCAGAAGATGATGTAGCTGAAGCTAAGATTTTAGATCCGTTTTCTAACTCTATATTACCTTTATTCCATTCAATAATACCTTGCTGCAACCACTTAGGTAGCCATTCATAAGCTAATTGAATTCTAGCTAAAATTTCTCTAGCTTGAACTTGTTTATTAGCAAGTACTGCTATATTAAAATTTTCATTAAATAATATTTTGTGTAACATATAGCCTACAACACCGGTAGTCTTACCCACCTGTCTAGGCATTTTGCATATAGTATATCTATTATTATCAAAAGATTTAAACATATTCTTTTGATATTCATAAGGACTAAATTGAACCAGCCCTTTATCTACAGATACAATTTTAACATATTTTGAGCAAAAATAATTTACATCTTGAGAACATTTAATATATTCCTCAATTTGTTCTTTATTAAATTGTAAAGTAACATCTCTACGTTTAAGGTTTTTATTACCTAAGTAACCAGTATCATTCTGTTGCATTTTGTGGATTTTTTATCATTTTAAGTAGTTCAGCTGAAGAACCTACAAATAAATTATTATTTGTCACTTGTTTTTCTGGCACATTGTTATCTTTATCCAATTCTTTTTTAACTTTAGCAAGATTTAATAAATCTTTATTTGCTTCTGTCATAGTTTTAATAAGATTAGTTGCTACTTCAAATGCTCTAGCAGACTCTGATTGTTTAGCAATATCAATAATATCATCCAAAGCATTCTGACCTTTCTCTATTATACTATAGAGATTAGTACGCGCATATTCATAATCGTTATTTTTTTCAGCTTTTATTGCAGGTAAAACATCACCTATTTTAGATACAGTATTCATTGGTTCTAATCCTAAAGATTCTGCAATCGGGTCTTCTCTTTTAGGTGTTTGCATTAGGGAAGTCCTCTATAGTAACTATAAAGTCCCAATTATCTTCTTCATCAATTTGTGTATAAGAAACTGTTTCAGTAATATCAGTAGTAGGATTACCGTTAGCGGTTAACCCTGGCTGTATAGTTACTCTTGATGCGACTTCATTAGTATAATCACCAGTATATGGCTTTTTGTATTCTGGTGTATAAAAATTGACTTTAGAGATTTTAATAAGCTTGGCCTCATTAACAGGCCCATAGAAATAACATTTCATAGTAAATTTAAGAGTGTATATTATTGCTCTTCTAGTAGTAAATGCTGCATCATAGGTATCTTGCGCAGTTACGCTATTTAAAACTAATGGTATATCTGTTACATCATCAAAATCTTCTAGTAACTTTGCTGTTACTGTCCATTCAGGAGTAAAATAAGGAAGAATTTGCTCTACAATTTTAGTAGCATCTTCATTAGTTTTAGTTAAAATAGACATAGTAAAATTAAGATCATACGGGACTGGATTATAAACTCTCTTATAAACACTATTACCATTTAAATTGTTTTTAGATACTTTTTTACCTATAGTATTTAATTTTCTGTCTGGGGCATATCTAAGATTTTCTATTTCAAATCCTATACGAGGTAGAATAGTACTAACTTGTGAGATAGCTGTTGGGTTATCATCTACGCGAGCAAGAAATTTATCTCTAGGACCATAAGCTATTGGAACTAAAATAGTTTGTTTAGACCCACTTTGTAAAGTTCTATCTATTTTAATATTATTAAATAATGTACCAAATATAATAATATATTTTCTAAAAAGTTGATGATAAAAAGGAGCTGATAGCATTATGTTCTACGCCCTTCTGAGAACGGATCTATTTCTGTAAAGTCTACAAAATTAGCGGCTTCGCTTTCAAAATATTCATTTTCAGCGTTTGCTTGATCAACATCTGAAGCTTTAAATTCTTCTAATGTTAAGAATATACCATTCTCTGTAGCAAGCTCATTACCGTTTTCAGCTAATAGTATATAATCATTAGTAACCATGCTATAAGCATTATAAAGGTTGTCAATAGTTGGTATGCCTGTATTAAATATTTCACTTGAATATTCAAACAATTCTACAGTCATTTCATAAACTTGTAGTGCACCTAATTGATAAAATACTGGTTTTTTATTAACAAATTTAATCTGATAAAGAGCCTGAGTTAATGGAAACCAAACTAAATCACCTTCAAAAGGTCTCGCTTTATTAGTAAGAGAAGTTATTTCTTGATCGAATGATCTCTGGGAGATAACAAATTGAAGTTGATCTCTTACTTCCAAACCAAACTTAGATAAGAATTCACCCTCACCCATTAAATCATTAGCACTCTTTAAATACATTTCTATACTAATACCAGTACCAAATGAATATGTTTCACCTTCTCTAAAAACATTATCTTTATTAATAGTGGTTCTAGGAATATAGTACATGTCTATACCGTAGATTTTGATTGCTTCTACAATCAAATCTTCGATTAAATTTTGCTCATTACTAGCACCAATATTATTAAAGTATTGTGAGGTTGCCATTACCCTATCATATCCATAACTGGTAGGCTATAAGACCTAATCATTTCAGCTTCTAACTTTTCTATCTCACGTTGAGCATCAACGTAAATTTTATCACCATTGAACGTAACTCCGCCAGGCATTTGAATACCTGAGAATTTAGAAAGGTTCATACCCCACTGTCGTTTAATAAGCTGCGCAGTATATGTTTGAAGCCATCTATCAGACCACACATCCGGAAATTCTAATGGATCTACGACTTGATAAGCCTCTACAATTAAATAGTTACCTACTGCAATTTTATTCCAGTTAACATCAACATATAATCTATTAGTATGTCTATTGTATCTAATAGGCTGCTTACCAACTAAAAGTTGTTCTAATAATTGAATATGCTGGAATGCCTGGTAATAAGGTACCATAGATTGATATACTAAAGTATACAAGTCGTTTAAAGCTATCTGGTATCTAATATTAAAGATATTATTTGTATTAATATAATCGCCTATATCGTAAATATTAATAGCACCAATAATATTATCTGGTAAACGAACATAGCCTCCTACATAGCCTCTAAGATCTGCACCTACACCGGTTGCAGAAGTAATTGAGATAGTAGGATCTTTTCTGTATTTTGTTCCGTTATTTGTTATAGTAGCTGAAGTAATGACCCCGTTGGCATTGGTTGTAATTGTAGCAGTAGCACTAGCGCCGTCTACATCTCCAGCACCGTTAGTTATAACTACTACATCTGAATTAGCATATCCAGAGCCACCATCAACTACGTTGATTTCTGAAATACTACCTGGTAAATTACTTTCAGTAAAAACATGCTTATAAAATACTTTAGAAGTACCATCAAAGTGATAATCCATATAATATTTTAATGCTTCATCGATGCGATCTTCTACTTGATCGTCATCAACATTAATCTCGATTACTGGTTTACCTAATTTTCTTAAGCAGTATTCTTTAAATTCTGCTCTAGTTCTTGGAACTGCCATTGGTTACATCCTGTTTTATAGTATTTATGCAGGTGGTGTTTTATAGTAATTGTTTGCTACTAGATCTTGTAAATAATCATTATATCTAGAATCAGTATCTTCTATAACTATGTAAGTATTAGGAAAAGCTTGTTCTGCTTTAGTTTGATTTTCTGCTACTATAACATTAATATAATTGTTAGAAGAGTCCATAATTAAATAATTTTTTATCATAATGTTCTCCTTAGTATTGTATAATTACTACACCTGCAGTTCCAGCTGCTCCAGCACGAGTTGTAATAGCAGTACCACCGTATCCACCGCCACCACCAGCACCGAAACCGCTTCCTGCAGAACCAGCAGCTCCTGCCACTGCAGTAGGCATCGTTCCACCTACTCCAAATCCTAAAGCGCTTGATCCACCTTGACCTGTTCTAGGTGAGGTACCTGAAGATAAGCCACCAGGTGCCCCTGCTTCACCTGTTAAGTTAACATCACCACCTGAACCTACTCCACCAGCACCACCTGCAACACCAGCTGCAGCGCTAAGTAGCCCGCCACCACCACCTGTAGCCTGATAAGTTACTGCGTTATAAACTACTGAAGATGTACCACCAGCACCTCCGTTACCAGCTGCAGCACCAGCAGTTCCAGCAGCGCCAACTGTAACGTTTAGTGTAGTTAGTCCTGCAACAACGTCAAAGTGTGCAATAGTTACTCCTCCACCACCGCCACCACCTCCAGTATGTCCTGCAGTTGCAACTGCGGACCCACCTCCACCGCCACCACCGCCAACTACAGTTACTCTAAACCTCTGAACGTTAGTTGGAATAGGCCAGGTTGCGTTAGTAGCGATTAAGGCAACCATATTATGGAAACCGGTACCTATAAACCCAGTTGAAATGTAAGAGTTGGTTCCTGTATTTGTTAATATATTATCAACTACTAATGTACTCATTTTAACCCTCTTAAAGTATTTTCATGTAAGCATCAGAGGCAACAGTTACTGTGTTGCCTGAAGCTATTGTAAATTTATGTATAAAACCAGCAGCATAGCCGGCGTAAATAGTTAAGTTTCTATTTGTAGTATGTCTGTGTTGGAAGCCACCACCTGCTGCTAAAATGCTATCAACAGAGTTATAATCTTCACCGGTCATTACTATACCGTACTTATTTGTTACGTTAGCAGAGACTGGGTAATTACCATAATACAAATAACCGTTAGTTATAGAAGCATTAGCAGAATTTAAACCTACAGAAGCAGAATATGCAAACGCTGTAGTTATATTACCGGTTAGTGTTGCGTTTGCAGTTGCAGGTTGTATTAGTGATTGTACACCATAAGCAGTACCTATTGTACCTGTACTGAACGTGCGTACTAAAGAATAAACACCTCTAGCTGTTGTTACAGTGTTTGAAGATGCTCCGTTTGCATAATTTCTAACATCAGCTCTATAACCTTCCAGCGCAGCTGCAAACGCATCAGATGTTGCTGTACTATTACCATTATAAACTAGTGATCTACTTCCAAATACAGTACTATTTAAAGGTGTTCCTAAAGAATCTTTATTTTCAGATATATTTTGAACAACTCCATCACGCCCAAAGTATGATCTAGCCGCTGTTAAAGTGGTGTTTTGAATTAAAGCTGAAGTATAAGACCCATAAGTAGATGCATCTGTAGTATAAGTTTTGTTTATATTTAACCCGATAACAGAAGTATGAGCAGTTCCTATTCCTACAGTTCCTGTATGATATAAACCTAAAGTATTAGCAACATATGTAGTACCAATATTATAAGCAACTGCATTTACTACGGTGCTGTTTGCAGTAAATGCAGTACCAACTGAATACGATGCAGCGTTTACAGTACCTGTATGATACAAGCCTAGAGTATTAGCAACATATGTAGTGCTAATATTGTAAGCAACAGCGTTAACTACAGTAGAGTTAGCTGTAAAAGAAGTGCCTACAGTAAATAAAGCAGTGTTAACTGATGATGTAGCATTAACATACCCAGTTACTGTGGTATTACCAGCAACTGAAAGATTAGCAGTTATTGCGGTAAATGTAGTATTTAATACAAGTGACGTTGAGTATGTTACTGCAGTGCCGTTAGCACCTATAGGTGCAGTAAATAGAGATACAGTACCGTCAGCAGCGTCTGAAGACAGTTGAATTGTCGCAGCACCACCTGATGTAGCACCGTCAGCGGCGTATTTTACAGATACTCCATCCATAAAGTTGCCAGCTCTTATATTAAAGTTGCCAGCACCATCATTCCAACTTATACGTTTATGTCCGCTACTATCTAATACTATAGATCCTGAAGAACCGTTTAAAACTAATGTACCTACAGTTAATGACTGTGAAGTAGTACCTGTATGATATATACCTGTTGTATTGGCTATTAATGTGGTGCCAATAGTATATGATGCAGCATTAACAGTTCCAGTGTGATACACACCTGTTGAATTTGCTACTAAAGAAGCGCCTACTGTAAATGAAGCTGCATTAATAGTACCTGTATGGTAAACACCAGTAGTATTAGCAATAAATGTCGTGCTAATGTTATAAGCAACAGCGTTAACAACTGTTGAGTTAGCAGTAAAAGAAGTGCCTACAGTATGTGATGTGGCGTTTACAGTACCAGTGTGATAGATACCAGTTGCATTAGCAACAAACCAGTCTACTGTCGTGTTACCACCATATATACTGTTTGCTTCAAAGTCTGCAATATGGAAAGAAGCATCTGTAGTATCAATATAGATAGAAGTATCTGGTTCTGGAGAATAGTTATCAAATACTTTCCATCTACCATCAGATGCATCTCTAAAGAAACCAGTATGATGATAAGTACCATCATTATAACCTGCTGCAAAACCTAGATCTGGATTAGCATCTGATTTACCTCTAGCTGTACCTCCAGAAACAAAAGCATCAACGTTTGTATTAGCAACTGTAAATGTTGTTGAGTTAGCGGCAAAAATATTTAAATATGTTCCGTTATATGATGCTGGAGTAACCCCAGTAACAGTTACATCCCACCCTGCAGAAAAATTATTATTAGCAGTAAATACTACATGAGTACCGTTACTTGAAATACTAGTAATAGTAGCTAAAACACCATTATTAAGGTATATCATGTTATCAGTGAAAGCTACCGTGTTACCTGATAGTGATACGGAAGACCCTGTAATTGTAAGATTACCACCTACAGTTAGATCTCCAGTAAACGAACCAGTAGTACCAATAAAGGCATTAGAATAAACATTCTTATAATAACCAGTAGTTGGTGCGCCTAAATCATAAGTTGCATTAGCTGCAGGTATTAAACTACTTGCTGCATATGCATTAAATGTTATTCTATCAGCAGAATCAGAACCTAATGTTGTGTTTGCTGTATTGAATAGCCCGCTAGTATTAGCCTGTA
>Ga0222712_10005759_pt1 | contig 12429 bp, 4 predicted proteins | sample C33_657DmetaG_FD_165043 | JGI IMG/M metagenome (GOLD analysis project Ga0222712, IMG submission 165043) | Estuarine water microbial communities from San Francisco Bay, California, United States - C33_657D | ecosystem: Environmental > Aquatic > Marine > Unclassified | place: USA: California...
AGCCTGGCAACACAAGGCCTGGGAGTGCTGGCATGCGGCGCAGCATCAACCTGACCCTGGTTGCGGCACCGCCGCCCTGTTGTTGCACCTGGCTGGGCACTGGCCGCAGCAGCCCATGGACCCCGCATGGCATTGGCTGCGGCAAGTGGGCAAACTGGCCCTGCAACAACTCTGCATGGGACAGGGCCCGCAGGCCCTGCTGCCACCGCCGGGCCACAAGCTCGCGGAGCATCTCAATCAGGCACCGTTTTTTCAAGGCGCCCAACGCCTGCGCAACGAATCCCTGAGTCAGTGGTGGCAGGCCATGGCCGCCTTGATCAGCGCGCAAAGCAACGGCGATTGGCAGGCCTGGCTCAAAAACCACGCCCCCCAGTGGCAGGGCAGCGGCAAACTGGCGCTGCACCTGGCCGAAAACCCCGGCGACGCCCAGCGCCCCTTCGCCTTTCTTGCCACCTTCACTGATGCGCCCGGGCGAACCGGCGAGTTGCGTCACCTGCCACTGGCACGCGCCCTGAAACAAGCCACCGAACGCAAAGACCAAGCCTTGCTTGATGCCATCATGCAGCCTCTGCGTTGGATGGCGCAGCACAGCAAATTTCTGGCGCGATGGCTAGAAGACCGCCGCCTGTTTCAAGCCCTGGCCTTGGACGCGCGCGATGCCTGGAATTTACTGCGCGAGTTAAGCGCGCTGCCACCCAGTGGCATCGTGCTCAACCTGCCCAATTGGTGGCGCGAGGGCCGCTGCAGCCGCCCGCAACTGCAGGTGCAACTGCAACTGCGCGAGGAGGGCGGACAACTCAATTCACAAAGCCTGCTGGACTTCAAGCTGCGGCCAATGCTCGAGGACCAGCCCTTGAGCGATGCGGAGTGGGCGCAGATTTTAAGCGCACAAACCGGCCTGATTTCGCTGCGTGGCCAATGGGTTGAAGTGGACTCCGCCAAGCTTGAGCAACTGCTCGAGCACTGGCAGCGCGTGGAGCAGGCCGGCGCAGAAGGTCTCAACCTGTTGGAGGGCCTGCGCCTGCTGAGCGGACTGCCCACGGCCAAGGCCGCCGCCTCGCAGGACGAGCTTGCGGCCTGGTGCCGTGTGGAGGCCTCGGCCTCATTGGCCCGCGAGCTTGCGCCACTGCGCCGCCCACCAGCAGCGCCAACGCCCGAGGGACTCAAGGCCGAGCTGCGGCCCTATCAGCAACAGGGCCTGGGCTGGTTGGCCGCCATGAGTCGTCTGGGCCTTGGCGCCTGTCTTGCCGATGACATGGGGCTGGGCAAAACCCTGCAGGTGCTGGCCCTGTTGGTGCAGCGCCAAACCCAGGCCAAGGCGCCATCGCTCTTGGTGGTGCCTGCCTCGCTGTTGGGCAACTGGCAGGCTGAGGCCGCGCGCTTTGCGCCTGCGCTCAAGATCCACCTTGGCCACCCGGCGCATCAGGACCCGGCGAGCCTGCGCCAGTTGCGCCTCAAGCCTGCCGCAGAACTCAAGCCCGGTGAGGTCCTGCTCACCAGTTACACCATGCTGCGCGACTCTCAGGCCTGGCAGCAACTCTCCTGGGACCTGCTCATTTTGGATGAGGCCCAACAGATCAAAAACCCCGCCTCGCAAACCGCGCAGTGCGTGCGTCAGCTCAAGGCCAACTCGCGCTTGGCCCTCAGCGGCACACCGCTGGAAAATCATGCCGGCGATTTGTGGAGCCTGCTCGAATTCCTCAACCCTGGATTGGCGGGTGGCCTGCGCGAATTCAGCGACAACGCAAAACGCGCCAGCGAGCAGCCACAGCGCATGGCTGCCTGGCGGCAACTGCTGCAGATGCTGATTTTGCGCCGCCTGAAAACCGATCCGCTGATCGCGCCGGAGCTGCCGCCAAAGATCGAGCGCGACATTCTCTGCCCACTGAGCCGCAGACAGGCCATCCTCTATGCCAAACGCCTGACTCAACTGCGCGAGGCCCTGCAACAACAGCGCGAGGAGACCAGCGCCACCAAGCGCCAGGGCCTCATTCTCGCCGCCCTCACCCACCTGAAACAAATCTGCAATCACCCCAGCCAATTCAGCGGCGATGGCGATTGGGACCCGGCACAGAGCGGCAAGTTTTTATGCCTCGAACGCCTCGTCGCGCCCATGGTTCAGGCCCGTGAGAAGCTGCTGGTCTTCACCCAATTCCGCCAACTCTGCGAACCACTGCAGCTGCTGCTGGCCGAGAGTTTTGGTGACCCCGGCCTCATCCTGCATGGCGGCACGCCTGTGGGTGAGCGCCAACGCATCGTCGAGACTTTTCAATCCCGCAGTGGCCCGCCCTTCCTGGTGCTCAGCGCCAAGGCCGGTGGCACGGGCCTCAACCTTACGGCGGCCACCCAGGTCATCCACTTTGACCGCTGGTGGAACCCGGCCACGGAGAGCCAAGCCACCGACCGCGCCCACCGCATTGGCCAAAAGCAAACGGTGCTGGTGCACAAGCTCATCACCGAGCACAGCATCGAGCAACGCATTGACGCCATGCTCAATCAAAAGGCGGAGCTGGCGCGTGGCCTGCTCGATACGCCCAAGAGCGTGGCGCAGGAGCTTGGCCAACTCAGCGACGAGGAACTGCTGGCCTGGCTGGCCGGCGGGCAGCAGGCCATTCAGGACACCGAGATTGATGACCTCACTGACGATCGCGCGAGTCCAACCAGATCGTCACCGGACCATCATTGATGAGCGCCACCTGCATGTCCGCACCAAACACCCCACGCGGCACCGGCTGGCCAAGCAGCGTCTCCAACTCCTGCAAAAAAAACTCGTAAAGCGGGATCGCCACCTCAGGCCTGGCGGCACGGATGAAGCTGGGGCGATTGCCCTTGGCGCACTGCGCGTGCAGGGTGAACTGACTGACCACCAGCAACTCGCCGTTCACCTCGCGCAGGGAGCAATTCATCTTGCCGGCCTCGTCGGCAAACAGGCGCATGCCCACCAGCTTCGCCGCCATCCACTGCGCATCGCCTTGAGTGTCCTCGTGTTCGATGCCCACCAGCACCAGCAAGCCGCGGCCAATGCCGGCCTGCCGCTGACCGGCAATATCAACTGAGGCTTCGAGGCAGCGTTGGATGAGCAGGCGCATGGTGAAGTCCTCTCACTCTAGGCAGCCCCGGCCAAATGTCAGCCGCTTTTGAGCCGTTGAAGCCGAGGCCCAAGACAAGGCCGGCGCTGCCAGAGCCTCAGCGCCCCCGGCGCCCAGAGCTTTTGGTTGCCAAGGCGCGGCTTTCGATGTCCCTTCGGGCCCCTGCCTTTTGGGCGGGCTCAACCCTTCATTCACGCCATGTCCCAAGACCAAAAAACCTCCGCTGCTGCGATGGAAAAGATCGTCTCGCTTTGCAAGCGCCGCGGCTTCATCTTCCAAAGCAGCGAAATCTACGGCGGCTGCGGCGGCGTCTGGGACTACGGCCCGCTGGGTGCCGAACTCAAACGCAACCTGCGCAGCGCCTGGTGGAACTGCATGACCCGCGAGCGCGAGGATGTTCTGGGCTTGGATGCCAGCATCCTCATGAACCCGGCCATCTGGAAGGCCAGCGGTCATGTTGACACCTTCGCCGACTTGATGCGCGAGTGCAGCCTGAGCAACAAGCGCGTGCGCGCCGACCATGTTGAGGCGCAAAGCGGCAACGCCCTGCGCTTCACCGGCGCACAACTCGGCGAGACTCCCAGTGGCCAGAGCATCAGCATGGAGCAGGCCATCTGCCTGCTTTCACCGCAGGGCGAACATCTCGAGTCCGCGCGCAAACGCGCCAAGGAAGCCTACCTGCGCCGCCATCTGCAGACCCAGAACCACTCCTGGAACGATGAGCAGATTCGCGCCGCCGTCTCCAAGGTTGAGCTTCAGGGCGAGACCTCGCAGGCCGTGCAGCAAAGCGTGGACTTCCACCCCGAGACCACGGGTGAACTTGGCCCGGCAAGGCCATTCAACCTGATGCTCAAAACCTTCCTTGGGCCCACTGCAACTCTGGATGATCCCACCTACCTGCGCCCGGAAACCGCCCAGGCCATCTTCGCGCAGTTCAAAAATGTCTTTGACTCCAGCCGCGTGAAGGTGCCCTTCGGCATCTGCCAAATCGGCAAGGCCTTCCGCAACGAGGTCACCCCCAAGAACTTCACCTTCCGCAGCCGCGAGTTTGAGCAGATGGAACTGGAGTTCTTCATCCGTCCGGATGAGGCCGTGGAAATCATCTGTGGCGAGGTGGCCAAGTGGAGCGAGGGCGCCGACCTGAGCCAACCCCAACCCAACTGGGGTTGGGAGTTGTGGCACCGCTATTGGGTGGAGCAACGCACCGAGTTCTATCGCCGCATCGGCCTGGGCGATGTGCTTGAGTATTACTGGCAAAGCGAGCAGGACCTGGCGCACTACGCTCGCGCCTGTGTGGACATCCTCTGCGAATTCCCCTTTGGCACCGAAGAACTCGAGGGCATTGCCGCCCGCGGCGACTTCGACCTCTCCCAGCATCAAAAGCACAGCGGCAAACCGCAGGAAGTCTTCGACGAGGAACTCAAGAACGCCGCCGCCAAGCTCAGTCCCGAACAACGCGAGGCCCTCATTGCCAAACGCCTCGCCGCCGAGCAGTCCAAGACCAAGGGCGAGCCCATGCCTGAGGCCGAGGTGCGCGCCTGGTTTGAGCGCTTGTTCAAGGGCAACTTTGTGCCCCATGTCATCGAGCCCTCCGCAGGCCTGGACCGCATGGCTCTCGCCGTGCTGGCCAAGGCCTTCAGTGAAACCGAGAAGGTGGATGAAAAGGGCAAGAAGGAAATCATCACCGTGCTGCGCCTGCACCCGCGCGTGGCCCCGATCAAGGTCGGCGTCTTCCCCCTGCTCAAGAACAAGCCCGAGTTGGTGGCCAAGGCCCGCGAGGTCTATGCCCTGCTCAAGCAGCACATGAACTGTTTCTACGATGAAACCGCCAGCATTGGCCGCCGCTACGCCCGCCAGGATGAGGTCGGCACGCCCTTTGGCATCACCATTGACTTCGACACTCTGGGCGAACAAGGGCCCGAACTGGCGGACACCGTGACCGTGCGCCACCGCGACGACGGCGCCCAGCAACGCATCGCCATCAAGGACCTGCTGGCCTACCTGCTGCCGCAGGTGCAGTAAGCCTCGCGGGGTACCCAACGCAAGGCACGCAACCCATCCGCCCCAGCGGGGTTGATGCCCGCGTGTCCCTGTCCTTCAGAATCCTTGTCCTGATCCTCTGCGGCGCTGCCAGCATCGCGGCGGCGCAAAGCCCGGAGCAGGCCGGCTTGCTGCACTTTGAGAAGCACATTCGCCCCGCCCTGCTCGAGCACTGCCTGCAGTGCCACTCGCAGCAGCGCGGCAAAACCAAGGGCGATTACAGCATGGACGATGCTGCCTCCATGCGCCGCGGCGGCGAGTCCGGCAAGCCAGCCATTGTGCCGGGCCAACCCGCGCAAAGCCCACTTTATCTGGCCCTCACCCATCAGCACGAGGAACTGCAAATGCCGCCCAAGGGCGCCTTGCCCAAGGAGCGGATCGAAGCCTTTCGGCAATGGATTGCCATGGGCGCCGCAGACCCACGCCAAGGCAGCGCCAGCAGCGCCGAGAGCAGCAGCGATGAAGCCAAGGCGAAACGCTGGGCCACCAAAACCGCCGAGGCCCGCAAGCACTGGGCCTTCCAGCCTTTGGCCAAGGTTGAACCCCCAGCCACCCACTCAAACTGGCCACAGACTGATGTGGATCGCTTCATCGCCGCAGGTCTTGAGAAGGCCGGGCTCAAGCCCAATCCCGACACGGACCGCCGCCGCCTGATCCGCCGTTTGGCCTTTGACCTGACCGGCCTGCCGCCGACTGCCGATGAGATCCGCGCCTTTGAAGCCGACACATCGCCTGAGGCCCTCAAGCGCGTGGTGGACCAGTACCTGGACTCGCCGCGCTTTGGCGAGCGCTGGGGCCGACATTGGCTCGACATCGCCCGCTATGCCGAGAGCAGCGGCAAGGAAATCAACATCGCCTACCCACACGCCTGGCGCTACCGCGACTATGTCATCGAGTCCCTCAACGCCGACAAGCCCTACAACCAATTCCTCATGGAGCAGATCGCCGGTGATCTGCTGCCCTTCAACGACAAGCGCGATCAGGCGCAAAAGATCGTGGCCACCGGCTTTCTCGCTTTGGGCAGCAAGAGCCACAACCAACGCGAGCACCGTCAGTTCGCCTATGATCTGGCCGATGAACAAATCGATGCCTTCTCCCAAGCCATGCTCGGACTCACCGTCGCCTGCGCGCGTTGCCACGACCATAAATTCGACCCCATCAGCCAACGCGACTACTACGCCCTGGCGGGCATCTTCCTCAGCAGCGACACCTTGTACGGCACCTACGGCCAACTTCAAAACGGCCAGCCCAGCACCCTGATCGAACTCGATGAGGCCGCTGCCCTGCCCGCGGCCGTCGCACCCATCAGCCCGACGGAATACGGCGAACTCAAGAACCGCCATGAAACCCTCAAGGGCGAGGCCGACGAACGCCGCCGCGAGGTCTTTGCCATGACTCCGCAGCAACGCGCCGCCAACCCAGCCGGCAACTTCCTGCGCATCCGCGCCAGCCTTGATCGCGCCGACGCCCTGCGCGCGGATCTCGACCTCTTCCAACCCGGGGGCCAACCGCGCACGCTGGCCATGGGCCTGTTGGAGCGCGACCGTCCTGTGAACAGCCCGCTACTGGCCCGCGGCGAAATCAAGCAACCCGGCGCCGTGGTGCCGCGTGGTCTGCCAGAGTTCTTCACCTCGTTGACGACGCAGCGCCCTGAGCCCATCAATGACGGCAGCGGCCGCCTGCAGTTGGCGCGCTGGATTGCCGCAGAAGACAATCCTCTCACCGCCCGCGTCGCCGTCAATCGCATCTGGCAAAAACTGATGGGCGAGCCGCTGGTGCCCACAGCGGACAACTTTGGCCTCATGGGCCAACCCGCCCTGCAGCCCCAACTGCTCGATCACCTCGCCGCCCGCTTCATCCAACAAGGATGGTCAGTCAAGCAACTCATCCGCGAGTTGCTCCTCTCACGCAGCTACCGCATGAGCAGTGAGCCGCAGGCTCAGGCCATGGAGCAGGACCCCGACAACCACCTGCATTGGCGCATGCCGCTGCGCCGCCTCGAGGCCGAGGCCATCCGCGATGCCATGCTTGCCGTCTGTGGCGATCTCGACCTCTACCCAATGGCCGGCTCGCCGGTGGCGCGCATCAGCGAAGGCCGCGAGGGCCTGCTGCAACTCGCCATTGAAGGCAGCCGCCAGCGCAACACCAACCGCAGCATCTACCTGCCCATCATCCGCGATCAAATCCCCGAGTGGCTCTCCAGCTTTGATTACCCCGACGCCAGCCTGGTCAGCAGCCAACGCGACAGCACCAATGTGCCCAGTCAAAGCCTGCTGTTGATGAACCACCCCGAGGCCATCGCCGCAGGCGACAGCATGGCACGGCGTTTGGCCCAAAGCGGATTGCCGCGCAGCCAATGGCTGGCCACTGCCTGGCTCTGGGCCCTTGGCCGCGAGCCCAGCACAAGCGAGCAGCAGGCGGCGCAAACCTTCTTCAATCAAATCGCCGCCGCCCAAAGCGCTGAGGGCAAGCCCGAGGACGAGGCCAAGAAGATCGCCTTGAGCGCCTTCTGCCACAGCCTGCTGGCCAGCGCCGAATTCCGCTACCTGCAATGAGGGCGACATGCCTCTTGCACTTGGCTCTGCCTTGCGGCTCCCTTGGGGGTCATGAGCCTGCAGCCCGCCAGCGTCGTTGAACTCTGCCAGCAATTGGTGCGCATTCCCTCGGTCAATCCCGACGGCGATCCAGGCACCAGCCACACCGGAGAACTGGCCTGCGCCGAGGCCGTGGCGCAGTTTTTGCAACACTGCGGCGCCGCGGTTCAACTCGACGAGGTCCTGCCCAATCGGCCCAATGTGATTGGCCGTTTCCCCAGTCATCCCCTGCCCAATGGCGCACGCAAACCGCGCCTTCTCTTTGCCCCGCACACCGACACCGTTGGCGTTGGCGGCATGAGCATTGATCCCTTCGCCGCCGAACTGCGCGACGGACGCCTTTGGGGCCGCGGCGCCAGCGACACCAAGGGCCCGATGGCCGCCATGCTTTGGGCCCTGCATGAATGCCGCGAGGACTTGGCGGATCTGCCGGTTGAAGTCCACTTCGTGGGCCTGATGTCCGAGGAAAGCGCACAGTGGGGCAGCAAGCACTTCGCCAAGGCCCACGGGCCCTATGACTTTGCGCTGGTCGGCGAACCCACCGGCATGCAAACCGTGCTGCGCCACAAGGGATGCCTCTGGGCCGATGTCATCACCCGCGGCGTGGCCGCCCATGGCGCCACCCCCGAGCGCGGCGTCAACGCCATTGTGGCCATGGCCCGCCTGATTGACGCCCTCAATGGCCCCTTCCGCGAAACCCTCAAAACCCTCGGCGGTCACGATGATCTGCTTGGCCACAGCAGCATCAATCTGGGCATGATCCATGGCGGCACCCGCAGCAACATCGTCGCCGACTTCTGCCGCCTGCGCGTGGACCTGCGCACGACCGCCGGCCTCAAGTCCCACGGCGGCGCGCTGCGCGTGCTCGAGCAATTCGTCAAGGGCATTGACCCCGCCGCCGAGGTGGACCCACAGCCCGAAACCCAGGCCCTCAACACCGACGCCGCCCACCCCATGGTGCAGGCCCTGCTGTCCTGCGGCTCCAGCCTGACCGGCGCGCCCTGGTTCTGCGATGCCGCCCACTTGGCCGAAGGTGGCACCCCTGGAATTGCCATTGGCCCCGGCCACATCGCTCAAGCGCACACCCACGACGAGTGGATCGAAGTGACTGCCCTGCAACAGGGTGCCGCATTCTTCACCCGCTTCCTGCAAAGCCTCAAGGCCAAGACGGCCTGAGCCATGGCAAGCAGGCCACAGCCGACCTTGGCGTTTGCGCATGGGTCCATGCCTTGAATCGCTGGCTTGAGCATTGCCCCGGTGATCCCTGTGACTCCGCGACTCTTCCCACGCCAACGAGTTGCTCCGCCTCAACAAGACCCATGTGCCCCGAGCTGCAGCGCAGCAGGCCGGCAAAGCCTACCCAGCAATCGGCACTGCAATCCACAGCAACTGGATTGCGGCTCTCCATTCTCATTTCTGAAAGCCTGCTCAAACCCGCAGCGGTTTATGACTTGGGCTTGAGGCAATTCCGGCGGGATCATCAAGCGCTGCCTGCATCAACGGCAGCGTTCCATGAAACTCAAACTCACCCACCTCAGCGCATTCCTTCTGGCCGCTGCCTCCGCAGTCGCCACACCCCAAACCCAACCTCGCCATGGCGACGACCCACCTGCTGGGCTGAGCCGAGGCGAGTGGCAAAGCGTCACCGCCGCCTATCAGGCCTTTCGCCACCGCTTCGAGGAGGCAGAGGACGACAGTGGCCTGACCTACACCCGACAACATCTACAGCAGTTCACCGGCCGCTTCGACGGCCGCAGCTTTGAAGTCTCCCCCGATGCCAAGATCGGCGACCAAGCCTGGATCTGGGGCCTGAGCCTCAGCGCCTACGGCCTGGGTGAGGCCAGCGAGCCGTTGGCGCCAACCGCACTGCCCGCCACGCAGCGCAACAGCCCACGCGAAAACGAACTGCACTACCAGCACAACGAGATCCTGCGCGAATGGTGGCACAACAAGCCCGAGGGCCTGGAACATGGCTGGACCCTGAGCCAGCGACCCGCAGGCCCGGCCAAGGCCAAGCTGCATCTGCGCCTCAAGACTCTGGGCGCCCTGAAGCCCAAACCCGGTCGCGATGCGCAGAGCCTGAGCTTTGCCGATGAGAAGGGCGAGGTGCTGCTGCACTACGCCGGCCTCAAGGCCTGGGACGCCAAGGGCCGCCAGCTGCCCAGCCGCTTCCTCACGCCAGACGCCAGCGGCTTCATTGAACTTGAAGTCGAGCAGGCCGAGGCGCTCTACCCCATCACCATTGACCCCATGATCAGCTTTGAGCAGCGCCTGAGCGATCAGGCCCTTCCACCCGATTGCAACAATGGCTACGATTATTTCGGCCACAGCGTGGACATTGACGGGAACATCGCGGTGATTGGCGCCGACGGGGAAGCCAGCCTCAGCAACCTCATCAATGGCAATGCGCAGGAAAACGCCGCATACGCAGTGGGCGCAGCCTATGTCTTCTACCGCAATCCAACGACCCTGACCTGGAGCTTCAACACTTACCTCAAGGCCTTCAATGCCGATGCGAACGATCACTTCGGCTATGCCGTTTCGGTCAGCGGCAACACGATTGCCGTTGGCGCCTATGGCGAACAAAGCAGCGGCGGGGGAATCAATGGCAGCAACCCCAATGATGACAGCATCCAGGATGCCGGAGCGGTTTATATTTTCGTGCAGGACCCGAGCAACAACCTCTGGAGCCAACAGGCATACCTGAAGGCCCGCTACCCTGACGCCTACGACAACTTCGGCAAGACACTCTGTCTGGATGGCGATACCCTGGTGGTGGGCGTGCCAGGCGATGACTACCGAAATTGGGGCGTGGACAATTCGGGCAGCAACGGCAACAACAACAACAACATGAAGGACAGCGGGGCCGTCTATGTGCTGACGCGCAGCAATGGCTATTGGACCCAGCGAGCCTATGCCAAGTCCACCAATGCCTGTGAGAATTATTATTTCGGCAGCAGCGTGGACCTCAAGGGCAATCAGTTCATCGTTGGCAGTCCCAACGACGCCAGCAACGCCCTTGGAGTCAACGGCAACCAGAACAACTGGTCGTCTCCGCAAAGCGGTGCTGCCGCAATCTTTACCTACAGCAACAACCAATGGTACCAGAGCGCCTATTTGAAACCACAACAGTCAGGCAGCTACAACTTTGGCTACTCGGTGGCCATTGATGGCAACTGGGCCTGCGTGGCCGCACTGGGACTGACCCCCGGCAAGGCCGGCGTTCACTGCTTCCGCAGCAACAATGGCCAATGGGCATCGGACACCATTCTCTTGAGTCCTGCCAACCAAGGACCCAGCTACAGCTCTTTCAACCTTGGTCATGTGCTTTCCCTCAGCGGCAATACCCTGGCGTTTGGGGTCTCAGGGGACTCGAGCACCGTTCGCGGCACCGTGCCGTTGAACAACCCCCGGTCCAATGATCAATGGAATCCCTCCACCGGCGCCGTTGTGGTTTACACCCTGGCGGCCAACTCAAGCTCCTGGAACAACCTGGCCTCAGCCTACTTCGTGAAGGCCACCAACGCCGCTCCCTACGATCACTTTGGCTTTGCTGTTGCCCTTGACGGCGATGACCTGCTCGTCGCTGCCCCCTACCGCAACAAGACGAATTCATCCGGCGATTACTATGGCGGCGAAACCTACGCCTACCGTCGCGATGCTGGAACCTGGAGCAACACCGATGCGTTGGTTGGCAAGATTCGGGCGGTTCAACCACAAAACCGTGCGGGCGTCCAGGATGGCTTTGGCAATGCCGTGTCCATCAATGGCGACCTCATTGCCGTGGGCGCGCCCTTTGACAGCAGCGCCGCGGTTGGCGTCAATGGCAATGCCGCTGGCGGGCCCATCCCCTACTCCGGCGCGGTCTATCTTTTCGCGCGTGCCCCCTCCGGAATCTGGCAGTTGCAAGCCTTCCTTAAAGCCAGCAACCCCGACCCCTTTGATTACTTTGGCACCAGCGTGTCCGTCAGTGGCACCACGGTGGTGGTCGGCGCTGTGGGAGAGTCCAGCGCCGCAACCGGAATCAACGGCAATCAGGCCGACAACAGCGCCCGTGGGGCCGGCGCGGTCTATGTCTTCACCAGCGGAGCAGCCTGGAGCCAACAAGCCTACCTCAAGGCCAGCAATGCGCAAACCAGCGATCTCTTTGGCTGGAGCGTCTCGCTCGACGGCAATGACCTCGCCGTCAGTGCCATCTGGGAGGACAGCGCTGCCACCGGCATCAATGGCAACCAGGCAGACAACAGCGCTGAGGATGCCGGGGCCGTGTATCACTTCAACCGCAACGGCGGCAATCAATGGGCGCAACGGACCTACATCAAGGCCAGCAACACCGAGGCCAACGATGTCTTCGGCAATCATGTCAGCCTCAACAACGGCACGCTGTGCGTGGGCGCCTATCTCGAGGACAGCGCCGCCACTGGCATCAATGGCAATCAGGCCGACAACAGCGCGCCAGACTCAGGAGCGGCCTATGTGTTTGGACAGAACGCAGGGGTGTGGTCGCAGCAGGCCTACATCAAGGCCAGCAACACCGATTCCGGAGACCAATTTGGCTGGCGGGTGCCCATCAATGGAGACACCCTGGCCATCTCGGCCTACCTGGAGGCAAGCTCTGCCACTGGCATCAACGGCAACCAAAACGACAACAGCGTGCCTGCTGCAGGTGCTGTGTATGTCTGGACCCGCAGCAACAACATCTGGGC
>Ga0222712_10005762_pt1 | contig 12427 bp, 12 predicted proteins | sample C33_657DmetaG_FD_165043 | JGI IMG/M metagenome (GOLD analysis project Ga0222712, IMG submission 165043) | Estuarine water microbial communities from San Francisco Bay, California, United States - C33_657D | ecosystem: Environmental > Aquatic > Marine > Unclassified | place: USA: California...
TAAAACTCTGGACGGAAAAAACCTGTACGAGAAAAAAATCCGTGCTTACGGATGGGCTGACAACACAGTCGGTAACCAATTCCCTAGATTCTCTGACACACATATCATTGACAGTAAGGATGTTCCAGCCGAAGGGACTAACTATATGGTTATAGACCCTGCTGGGGCTAGAAACTGGTTTATGATTTGGGCTAGGAAGGGAAATGACGGAAACCTCTATGTTTATAGGGAGTTTCCTGACATAAGTTATGGCGAGTGGGCGTTACCCAGCGAAAAACCAGACGGCAAGGAGGGTATGGCACAGCGTAACGGAGCAGGTATGGGTATAGACGACTACAAGAAACTGATACGCAAACTTGAGGGCGATGAGGAGATAATGGAAAGATACATCGACCCTCGTGCAGGTGCGACTCAGGCAGTTGGCAGAGACGGAGGAACATCTATTATAGAACTTCTAGACGGAGGAGAGGAGCCAATGTACTTCTCACCAGCCGCAGGTATCAGCATCGACCAAGGAGTTGCTATGATTAATGACCTAATTGCGTGGAATCACGAACAGCCACTCTCACCTTTGAACCAACCTAAACTTTTCGTAACAAAGGATTGCAAAAACCTTATTTACTCCATTAAGGAATGGACAGGAGCAGACGGAGACAAGGGGGCAACAAAAGACCCTATTGACTGCCTGAGGTATTTAGTGGTAATGCAACCTGAATTTATAGACACAAATCAAATGCCAGTTAATAAGCCCTTTTCATACTAATGAGCGATTACGAATCACAAAAACACGAGATGAGCGAGTCTTCTGAACCGCTTTTAATCGCCTCTGATAAGCCGAATATCCCAGAATTGGTCAACGAGTTAAATCGTTCCTACCTGTTTGGTGCGAACACCACTGCTTTAAACGACAACGATGACCTGCGTTTTTGCAGATGGGACGGACAGACAACTGACGGAAAGAAATTTTCTGAAAATCGGGATGAAGATGACCCCGCTCTTCCGTTTGAAGGTGCTTCTGACTCCAGAATCAGACTCATAGACAGAGTCATCAACGAGCAGGTGTCTCTCTGGATGAACGCACTCAAGGGTTCTAAACTTGGTGTGTCTGGAAGAACCGCTGAAGACTCAAAGAACGCCTCATCTATGGCAACACTGCTTGAGTATATCACCACAGGCAGGATGAAGCAGGAGATGAGAAGGGAAGCGGAGTTGTTCGCCAACTACACAAACCAGTTCGGATGGTCTGCCGTTCACATCGGATGGGAGCAGGAGATGGGGACTAGGGAGCAGAGGTTCACCATTTCCGATGTTGTGAATATGGCCTCTGAAGCGTTCAAACAGAACCCAGATTCGCCTCTTTCGTCTATTCCTTCGCTCATTGTGGACGAAACCAAGGATGAGATGACTGTGTCGCTCATAATGAACTTTTTGCCCAATTTTTCCGAAAAGGAGATTCGGAAGATGGTCAAGGAGTTGAGAGAGCAGGGATACACTACTGTATACGATGAAATTTTAATAAAAAGCCTTCCTGTCGTCACAACGCTCAAGCCGTATGACGAAATCTCGTTCCCGCCAGAAACGATTGACCTTCAGAAGGCACGGATAGTTTTCAGGAAACTGTTTATGACAGAACTGGAAGTCCGTGCTATGATTGGCACTGACAAGTGGGACGAGGAAGGCGTTGAGGAAGCCTGTAAGACCAAGGGTATGTTCTCTTGGTATAGAGACCCGAATGTCGTTCCTACGACAGCCCTTGCACAAGACTACAGATTAAAGACCAACAATCTGATAGAAGTGTGCTACGCCTATTACAGACAACTGAGCGAGGACGGAACTCCGTGTGTTTACTACACAGTGTTCTCTCCACACGCCAGTTCTGAAACGCATTTGAAGCACGGAAAATTAGGGTACTCCCACGGAAAGTATCCTTTTGTAGTGCTTCGCAGGGAGTACATCAGGAAGGCCATCTATGAAACTCGTGGTATCACAGATATCCTTTCTACTGACCAAGCCGAACTCAAGGCACAGAGAGACGCTATGCGTGACCGCACTGCGTTTGAAACTGTCCCACCCCTGATGTATAAGAGACGAGTTGGAGGTACTGGTCGTATAGGGCCAGCGATGCTACTCCCTGTTTCAGATGTCAATGCGGACTACAAGTGGATGGAGCCGCCCAGAGGTTCACCGCAGATTGCGGAGTTCGTGGTCAACCAAATCGAGAAGGATGCGGCTGGCTACTTTGGATTGACCAGAGAGGACACGCCACCTGCGTTGTCGCAGATGCTCCAGCAGAACTCCGTGGACAACTGGCTGACGGCTTGGTCTGAGGTCTACACTCAGATGCTCCAGTTGACATTACAGTATATGGATGTTGTAGAGGTCGAGCGTATCTGCGGAAGCCCTATTCCGAAGATGATGGACGACATCACCAATCAGTACGACTTTGAGGTGAAGTTCGATGTCCGTAACCTGTACAGCGACCTCGTCCTTGAGAAGTTACAGGCCATCAATCAGTACATCCTGCCGCAGGATACAGGCGGTATCATCGACAGAAATGCTATGGTCAAGTTGTCTGTTGAGGCCGTATCCTCAGACATCGCCAAGGCTGTTGTGACTGACCAAGCATCGGCAAGCCAGAGACTGTACAAGGATGTGCAGACCGAAATCGGTATGATGATGCTTGGCAACGAGGCCAACTATGTCGAGAACGACCCGACAGCCCAGACCAAGTTGATGTACCTTCAGGACATTATGTCCAAGAATCTTAAGGCACAGCAAGCCTCGCAGGGTGACCAGATGTTCCAAGCCCTGTTGCAGAATTATGTAAAGAACCTCCAGATGTCTGTGATGCAACAGCAGAACAAGCAGATAGGCCGTATCGGTGTTACACCAGTTTCAGATAAGATGAAACAAGAACAGGGGGGACAGACCAATGAAGGATACTGATTATAACATTGGTGTTTACGCTTTTGCTGAACGCAACCAACTTTGGGAGCATATTATGTATGTTTTAGACTTAAACATTAAGGCTGAAACCGAAATGGCAGTCTCCAAAGACCTAGTTGGGGAAAGTCGTATACATCAATGCGGCAGAGCGGACGCTCTAACCAACTTCAAGGCTTTGCTTCTTGAGGAAAGAAGGAAGGCCAGAATAGACGCTGGGCTAAGTCCAGAATAATTTACTTTCGTTTGACATCTGTAAAAAGGATGTAAAGTGGAATGCAGTTTCTGGGAGTCTGTAAAAACCCTGACCTAAACAAGGCACTTTAGACCTAATCTAATGGACAATAATAAAAACACTGGAGAAGTGAACGAATCCAACGCTGGCGACGGCGAAAACAGTTCACAGGAAAGCAACTTTCCTAGCACTGCTGAAATCAACAGTAGGCTGAACGAACTCTTGTGGGACGATGTTGCCGAGCCACAAGCGGAAGCAGACGAAGCCGTTAGTAACCAGTCTGAAGTCCAGCAGTCCGATGACGAGCCGCAAGAGGCCGCAACTGAGGATACTGAAGGCGAAGAGGTTCATTCACAGTCCGAGGAAGAACAAGAAGAAGTTTCTCGTGGTGTTCAGAAGAGAATCGACAAACTCACAGCCAAGCGAAAGGAAGCGGAAGCCGAAATCGAAAAACTGCGAGCGGAAGTCGAGAACCTGAAGAACGCTACTCCTGCTCCTAAGGAGCGAGAACTGCCAGACGACCCCTACTCAAACTTGAATACGATTGCAGAAATTGAGGCAGAGATTGCCCAAGCAAGGTCGGTTCGGAATTGGGCAGAGGAGAACGCTGACGGATTCACGCACACCAATGAGAAGGGCGAGGAAGAGTACTACGACCCTGCCAAGATTCGGCAGATTAAGGTCAACGCAATGAAGGCACTTGAAGAAGGGCTTCCCAAGCGTATGCAGTACCTCCAAGCAAGGGACAACTTAGACCAAGTTGTTGTTAAGGAATATCCGTGGTGGAACGACAAGACCGCAAAGGAGCGTCAGATTGCTGAACAGTTCCTCAAGTCTTTCCCCGCAATAAAGAAGTTCCCAGACTACAAGATGGTTATAGGTGACTATATCAGAGGCGTAAAGGCCAGAGAAGCGGCGTTCAAGGCACAGAAGCCAATAGTTAAAGCACCAGTTCAGCCTCGTTCTAGCGGAGTTGCTCCGACTGTTAAGAAGGAAGATGTTCGCAGTCAGAACGCATACGCAAGGTTTGTTAAGACGAACCGCACGGATGACCTAGCAAATGTAATGAACAAGTTCCTAGACTAACCCCCATACTACTATGGCTAAATTAACAGAACCAAATATCGTCAGCGGTAAGCGTGAAGCCCTTGCTGACATCATCTCGATGGTGGATGCCAAGTCCACTCCGTTCACCTCGATGGCTCCCAAGGTCGCCAAGCCAGGAAATACGCTTTTCCGCTGGCAGGTTGACTCCCTCCCGACAGTTTCCGCTGAACAGGCTGGCATTGTCGATGGTACGGATGTTGACCCGAATGGTGCTCAAATCAAGAACTTCGTCAAGGATGGTGCTAACCAGTACCGCTACGAACTGTCGAACCACATCCAGATTTTCAGAGAAAGCACTCGTGTGTCTCCTCTGACGACTGACATCGCTGTGGTTGCTGGTGTTCGCTCAGAACTGTCGAACAATGTCGCCAAGGCCACTGAAGTCCTGAAGCGTAAGATGGAAAGAACCCTCTGCTCCGCTAATCTGCCTAAGGCCGATGATGGCGTTTCTCAGGGTTATGCCACTCGTGGTCTCGACTCGTGGATTAAGAACGACTTCACAGGCGATGCTTATCTCCCTGTCCCGACTGCGTTCCGCACCCCGACCTCGTCTATCTCCAGCGTTGGTACTGCCGCTCTCGACGAACTCGTTGTCCAGAATATTCTGGCCTCCGTGTTTGAACAGACTGGTCGTCCGCAGGAGTTCGACCTCCTTGGTGGCTACAAGTTGAAGCAGGCTTTCACTGCTCTCACCTACACAACCAGACAGAATGCCAACACTAACACGGCCTCCGTCATCAGAACTCTCAACAGAGACTCTGAGCAGAGCGTGTACAAGTCCAGCATCGATGTCTTTGAAGGTGACTTCGGCTCGATTCGCATCCACACCTCGCTCTTCCTCAAGAACAACTTCTGCGGTTACCTGCTGAATATGGACTTGGTTGGCGTTGGCTACGGCGGCAACATCGCTCAGGTCAAGGAACTGACGGACAATGGTGGTGGCCCTGCCCGAATGGTCGAGGCTATCGCTACTTGCATCGTCAAGAATCCTCTTGGCCTCGCTAAGTTCGACTTCACCAACTAATCGTTAGTGGCTGACGACTTCGTCCAGTCGCTTGTTGAGATAATCCCTGCCCATCTCCATAAAGAGATGGAAAGGGAACTCATCAACGGCTGGCGAATGCGTGAGTCAGTTGCGAGAGCGGAAGCAAAGCAAATCGCACATCACGGCCACAATAATGAGGCCAATGATGTTGCAGGATTAGGCAGAAAAATCGCAAGCATTCCTGCGGATGCCTATCACTACTGGGGACAGCGACTCGGGTACGAATGCTGGAAGGACAAGCAGTTTATGCGTGAATACCTTCGTGATAATCCCGAACTCGCTGTCCGCAATTATTGCAAAAAGACAGTTGTGCAGGGGGCTGTATTCTCCTCTGACGGATATATTATAAAGTAATGCGGACAACCAACTTCTCACAGGTGTTTTTCGAGGCCATTCAGTATAGTGGCAACGACAGGCACAACATCACGGACGAGACATTTGCTCAGTTCCGTGACTTCATTTCTGCTCGACTCCGTGAGGCTTGGGAGCAAGACGAGTGGCTGGATGTTTGCAGACTTACTCAATTTACGGCAACTACGGACGCAAATAATGTCGTTTCGTTTACTCTTCCTGCTGATGCGGGAGAGGTTCTTGCGGTCTATAACCTGAACCCTCAGGTCTCTACCAGAGCGAGGGAGATTGGCTACGAGGTCTACGAGGACGGAACACAGATAAAGATTATCCTCCGCTCCAACCTTGTTGAAAGCGGATGGTACACATACAGAAAGAAGTGTCCTGTGCTTACAGGGGAACTGTATGACGACACCAAGGTGTACTATCAGGGAGCACAGGTGTACTTTGACAGCGGGTCAAACACTGGCACATACCTCCCAATCTCGGGACAGCCACATTACGGAAACTTCTATACCGCCCTGACTGTTTCAGTGTCGGCAGGAAACAGCCCACATACTCATCCTGCCAACTGGCAGAAGATAGAGATTCCATACATTTTTGGTAACTACCTTTCTTGGGGAGCCGCCGCCAACTGGCTTGTATCTGAAGGTCAACTTCAGGAAGCGGCAGGTCTTGACTCAAAGGCCAATCAGATGCTGTCCATAGAGGCAGACAAGATTTCGAGACAGCAAAACCAGACACAAAAAATCAAATTCATCAACCCTTACACCTAATGTCCGCATCATATGTTTCATTTTCTTCTCCTGCAATTAGGAGAGTTACACACGCTGACTCCACTATTGGAACAGCCTATACGACCATTCTGACTCCACCTACTCTTCCTAGCAGACGAGTTATGGTTATAGTTCAGAACAAGTCAACGACCGCCAATATCGAGGTTGTTTTTGACGATACCGCTACTGCTGGCATTTTGGTTGCTCCGCTTGGGTCAATTTCTTTGGAGAACTACAATGGCACTGTTCGTGTTAGAGCCACTGCCGCTTCAACATTAATCCACCTTGCTCACGCAAGCGTCTAATTTATGTCGATAACCCTTAGCCAAGGGCTTCCTGCCAATGTTGTTGAAATTGGCAATGAGGTCACTCAAGCAAAGATAGATGAAATAAATTCTGGTACTTTAGCCCTTCAGACTTGGGTTACCTTGGGGTTTGCACCTAAGGCTAGTCCAACCTTTACAGGCACTGTTACTATCCCTGCTGGTGCTTCCATTAGCGGTTATTTAACCACATCTTCTGCATCTAGCACTTACCAGACAATCTCTGGTATGACTTCATATTTGACCACATCTGCGGCTAGTAGCACTTACCAGACTATTGCTGGTATGAGTTCATACCTTACAGATGCTCCATCTGACGGCTCTGAGTATGTCAGAAAGAATGGTGCTTGGTCTGTGGCTACTGGTGGCGGTGGTGGTGGCATTTCTGATGCTCCTTCTGACGGCAATCTCTATGCCAGACAGAATGCGGCTTGGACTTCATTCACAGTTCCTACGCTATCTGTAACAAATATTGACCTTACTGGTAACTTTAATGGTTACAACACAGGGTCTGGTAACTATACATTCAAGTTTGATTCCTCTGCTAATACTCTGCGTATGCAGAATTACCTAGGCTCTGGAATTACAATTTCACCAACAGAAATCACATTCCCAGACTCTACGACCATCTCAACTGCTCCTGTTATCGCTAAGATAGTAAATACACAAACTGCTTCATATACTTTGACGGCGGCTGATACTAATAATATAGTGTATGTTCCTGCTGGTTCTGGTGGAGGTATGCCTATGAACATTTTTGTTCCAGAAGATACAACATACAACTTTGCTATAGGAACAATTATTATTCTTCACTACGATACAGGTGGTGGCGGTGGTGCTATTGATTTTACAACAACTGGTGCTGGCTCACCAACCCTTGTTGGGAACACTGGAACAATGTCTGCTGGCACTCTTGGTCATAGAATCCTCACAAAACTTGCCGCTAACTACTGGTATATTTCCTAATATGTTCACACTTATCGTTTCATCAATCGCTTTTCTTGGCGGTGTTTATGTTGGTGTCAGATGGTCTGACAAGTTGAGCGGCATATATGCGGCCTTCTTCAAGACCTAATGCCTGTTGAACTCGTCAAAGATGGTGATGCTGGATTTGTCGGACTAAACAGTCGTGACAACCCATCCTCATTACCTGCTGGCGTGGTCAGCAAGTCTGAGAACTACAGGTTTGACAGGGGTGTAGCCAGACCAAGAAAAGGTCTTGAGCGTCTATCTACAGTAGAGTTTTCTGGTACTGAGATTTACGGAAGCACTACCTATGTGGATGTAAACGGAGTAGAGACCATAGTGTTTGTTACAGGTACAGAACTGTACAAGTACACATCTGTTTCTGGTCTTTCTGCTCCTGTTGCATTTCCTGCTGGCGAGACAATTACGACCAGTGATGGTTGCACCTTATGTCAAGGAATGGACAAGTTGTTCATCACAAGAGGACACCTTAAGAGACCTCTTATGTGGGATATGGCTTTGTCCATAACAGCACTTCCAACTACAACTACCGCTGGTCACGAGTTTCCGAACTGCACTGATTTGATGTATTATGGCAACAGGTTCATTGCACAGGGCAAGTATCACAGCGAGCCAAACAACATCAGAAGAAGAGACTCTGTGTGCGTAAGCAACTACCTAGACTATACGGACTGGGATGTGCTTGATTCTTTTACATTCAACAATGGTGGCAACGATGAGGTCATCGGAGTAGCACCTTGGACTCTGAATGAGTTTACTGTGTTTATGCGTAACAGCATATTCTATGTGAACATCGGTGTTGGCAGGTATGCGACTGGAGATGCTCTTGATGCAACCTGTTTTATCAAGACGCTTGTAACTGACATTGGTTGTATAGCCAAGAAGAGCATAGTACAGGCAAACGGAGGTGTCATCTTCCTGTCTGATTATGGCGTGTATATGATGAACCCAACGCAGGTTGGCTCTAATGAGTCTATGCGTTTGTTGACCAATGCACAGCCTATGTCCGCTCCAGTCGATGACATCATACTCCGCATAAACAAGACATACGCTCATAGGGCTGTTGCCGCATACTGGAACAACAGGTACTATCTGGCAGTGCCAATAGACAACTCACAGAAGAACAATGTCGTCTTGGTGTACAACTTCATACTGAATGCTTGGGAGTCGGTTGACACATACCCAGCGGCTATTGACATCTTTAACTTTGCCATAGCAAAACTGGATACTCAGAGAAGACTGTTTATCATAGACTCAAACGAGGGTTTGTTTCTTACTGAGGAACTAGAATATGACGAGTATGGTGCTATTGAAGGCGTTCCTATTTTAGATATGGTCAACGACAAGCCAAGACTTCCGTTTGTACTTGGAGAATTGAAATTCAAGGAAAACCAAATAGAGTCTAAACTTGTTACTCGCAGATATGTGTTCGGAACTTTCAAGGACAAGCGTTTCAGCAGTGCCGAAATAGACTTTGAGTTTGATGCTGGTACTGCTATTAAAACCTTTGCTTTAGTTCAGAACCCAGATTCTACTACTCTTATTGACAATTACGGAAGTCCTAGTGACGATGATGAGACCAGAAGAATCCCTCTTCGTAAGATAGGAACTGGCGTACAGTTGTCGTTTGTTGCCACAAACCTGAGGCCGACAATTAGGTCTGCCGCAGTGTACTCAAAGATGAACACTAAGAACATTCAAACCAAGAAATAATATGTCACAGATTCAAAAAGGCGAAACATTTGCAGACGGACAAATAGTAACATACGACAGACTCAATGACCTTGTTGACTCTGCCGTCCTGCTTCCACCTGTCATCAATGGACAGACTGCTTTAAGTCCTCTTACAGGAAACGAGGAGACTCTTATCTACGACCCTGCATCTTTGTCATTAAAGAAGTGCTTACTTAAGAACGCACTGCTTACAGGAAATGACATTTCTACTGGCTTAATAAGCAACGCTATTGGTGGAGTTACTATTAATGGATGGACAGAAGTTAGACTTGATGCACCAAACATAAAATTGGAAAACTACGCTACTGTTGGGTCTTCAATTGATTTAATTACCCACTCAAGCATTCAACTATCTTCCTCAAGTGGAAATATTAACTTTAGTGTTCCTAATGGTAATATTACATTTACATCTACAAGAAGTATTCGCCTTCCTGTTGGTACTACTGCCCAGCGTCCTGCAACACCTGTCGCTGGCGACACAAGATTTAATAGCACTACAAGCAAGTTAGAGTTCTATAATGGTACTGCTTGGGTTTCAAGCATTACATCTAGTTCTGGAACATCAACATACTTGCTGTACGAAATCTACCAAGAGGATATTAGTGCGACTGGATTTGTTTCTACTACATTTACTAAACCAGTTGGTGAAGTTTGGGAATTTGAAGTAATTTTTAATTGGTGGTCGATTATAAATTCCTCATCTTCATTTGCTACCTCTGAATTGTTTTCTGTTAGCGTAGTTCTTGATGGTTCAACAAAATGGTATGTAAGTAATCCTTCTATTAAAGCGACACCACCTAGGTATCAAACAACAGCAAAATGGACTGAAGATTCATCAACTACTTACACATCAAAAACTGTATCAATAACTGGTCAAAGTGGAAGTTGGGGTTTCTCTGCACCAATTACATCTGGAACAACATCAATGATAATTAAGAAATACAAGGTATTGTCGTAATGTCTTTGCGTTCTGATATATGTGATTTCATTAAAGCCAGACCAGCCTAATGCTTTACGATAAGCACATAGCCTAACTTGAGTTGGCCTTTTACAACTAAACAGGCAAAGGATGCCTACGAGTACATCCTAGAAAAGAGGGGTACTAGTAAGCGGTGTGTGTTTGATGTGGAGTGGTTGGACGAGTGGTTGGCTTGGTTGGACGAGCACAAGTATCTGTTCTGCAATTACGAAAATGGTAAACTCAACGGAGTCATAACCATCTTCCCTATTATAAAATACAACAACATCCCTACTGTAAGCACCATACTGAAGAACATAACCATAAACTCCGAGAAGCACGACTTCTATATTATGGATGCTCTGGTTGACAATTCCGATGCCAGAGTAAAGATAATAGAAAAGATACTGAAGAGGTATCCAGAAATAGAGTCTGACCCTAGTTGTCAGATACTGGCTTGCAGGAACTCAAGGGTAAAAAAACTCAACAAATCTAAAATCTTAACACTTAAAACTAATGGGTTCAACTAAAGTTCAAGCACCGCCACCTAGAGACTACTACAGAGAGATGTCTGATGCCATCCGTGCTCAGATAGACCTTGCTCCGCAGATGATGGAGGCCGAGAGACGGCTTATTCCTCAGTGGCAGAAGATGCAGTACGAGCAGATGATGGGTCAGGCTAACAACCTGAAGACCTTTTATCGTGAAGTGATGGGAGACAGTGCTAACCTGCTTTCTCAGTATGGCTCTACATTTGCTGGTGCTCTTACACCTATTGCGGAGAGTTCCAGAAAGACCTACGAGGCTGGTCTTGGCGGTGGTGCTGAGTTGCAGAACAAGATGCGTACACAGGCTATGGCTGGACTCAACGCAGGTAGTGCTTTGACACCAGAAATGATGACACAGGCACAGCAGATGGGTAGAGCGGCTAGTACAGCCAGAGGTCTTGCATTTAGCAATCAAGGGATTGCTTCTGAAGTTCTTAGCGGATACAACCTTGGTTTACAGCGTGAAGACAGAGCCAGACTGTTTGCAAATACAGTACTTGGCAACGATGTGACAATGGCTGGAAATGCCTACCAGCAGTATGGTTCTCCGCTTGTTCAGAGCGGTATGTCAGCCCTGTCTCCGATGGGTCTGGCTGGTATGGCTACGCAATACAACGCCAATCTTGGCCCGACATATCTGCAACCAGAATCTCAGTACAACGCCAATCTTGTCGCGGCTAATCAGAATATGGAACTGCAAGCCAGAACAGCAACCGCTCAGAACAGGGCTAGTATGACAAGCGGCTTGCTTCAGGGTCTTGGAAGTGCCGCTGGAGGTCTTGCTGGAGGCGTAGGACACGCAGGAGGCTGGTCAAAGTTCTTATCATAAATTTATGGCAAGCCCATTTGCACAATATAAAGGCGAACAGATACAGCCTATAAACATTCTCCCATACACAGCACAAACTGCTGAGATGATGGGGAAGGGGATTGCCGCTGGCATAGGCGGCTTGGGTAATGCTATTGCTAAATATGCCGAAGGAAAGGCAGAGCGTGATGAGTTGGCTCAGACTGTTCAGAGTTCTGTGGCTCAGTATGTTGTTCAGGACTTGCAGAATCCTGAGGACAAGGAGTCATATAAGGCTTCCGATGATGCTCCGCAACACAGTGCTGACCTGATTAACCTAGCCCTTAAGGAGGGTGAAGGAGATGTGGCTCGTGGTATAGCGGGTATGCCTCTGAGCAAACTCCGTGCTTGGGCTAATCTTGACGCTAAGTACGAGAAGAAGGTTCAGCAGACTATAGAGAACAGGTTCAAGCAGGACGCAATAGACGCAGAAGGCAGAAGAATCAAGATTGCCGAAGATGGAATGACTCTTGAGAAGGAAAGACAAAGACTGTCTAAACAGATTGCGGAATTTAATCAGGGTGTAGCAACTTCAGAATTAGGACTTAAGGCATCAGAGACTGGACTTAGATG
>Ga0222712_10005763_pt1 | contig 12425 bp, 8 predicted proteins | sample C33_657DmetaG_FD_165043 | JGI IMG/M metagenome (GOLD analysis project Ga0222712, IMG submission 165043) | Estuarine water microbial communities from San Francisco Bay, California, United States - C33_657D | ecosystem: Environmental > Aquatic > Marine > Unclassified | place: USA: California...
CGAGCAGCATGTGCGGAACATCCCGTACACGGTCGCCCGCCCCGAGTACTACACCACCAGCCATCAGGTTCCTTACACGACCTGCCACCCGGTGTACGAGCAGCATGTGCGGAACATCCCGTACACGGTCGCCCGCCCCGAGTACTACTACACCGAGCACCAGGTCCCCTACACGACCTGCCACCCGGTGTATGAGCAGCACGTGCGGAACGAGTACTACACCACCTGCAAGCCGGTTTACGAGACCTACCAGGTTCCCGTCACCCGGACCTACTGCGAGCCGGTGTACGAGCAGCACAAGGTGATGGTGCCCTACACGGTGCAGAAGCCGGTCCACTGGCAGACCACCGAGGAGGTGCGCACCACCGTGATGCGGCCCGTCTACGAGCAGCATGTGCGAAAGGTGCAGGAGATCCGCTACCACCAGGTCTCCGAGAAGAGGCAGATGGAAGTCCGCAGCACGGTGATGGAGCCCGTGCGGACCGTGCGAACCGAGAAGGTCTGCACCGGTTCCTGGCGGACCGAGCAGGAATTTGTCGAAGGCCCCGTGGTGACCCGCAAGGTGCGCACCCCCGGTCGCTGCGTGTTCGATCCCTGCTCATGCCGGACGGTCTACATCCCCGGCGAGTGCGTCTGCGAGCAGGTCCAGCTTCCCGGCCGGACCGTCTGCCGCAAGGTGTGGGAACCCCGCGAGGAGGAGCGGGAAGTCGTTGAGTGCCGCATGGTGCCCCGCGAGGTCAGCCGGGTGGTCGAATACACCACCTGCAAGCTGGTTCCCGAGTGCGTGGAGAAGGAGATCCCCTACACCATCTGCAGGATGGTTCCCGAGGAGAAGGTGGAGCATGTGGTCCGCGACCACTGCCGCATGGAAACCGAGTGCCACCAGCGCGAGGTCTGCCACACCACCTGCAAGATGGTGCCCCGTCAGGAGACCCACATGGTCAACTGCACGAAGGTGCGCATGGAGACCGAGCAGCATTGCCGCCAGGTCCCCTACACCACCTGCCGGATGATCCAGCAGCAGCACTGCCGCACCGTCCGCCAGCAGCATTGCCGTATGCGCTACGAGCAGCATTGCCGCCAGGAGCACTACACCACCTGCAAGATGGTGCCCCGTCAGCAATTCCGCACGGTGACTCAGCAGCACTGCCGGATGCGCTACGAGCAGCACTGCCGCCAGGAGCACTACACCACCTGCAAGATGGTGACCCAGCAGCATTGCCGCACGGTGACTCAGCAGCATTGCCGGATGCGCTACGAGCAGCACTGCCGGCAGGAGCACTACACCACCTGCAAGATGGTGCAGCAGCAGCAGGTGCGCGTGGTGAGGCAGCAGCATTGCCGGATGCGCTACGAGCAGCATTGCCGCCAGGAGCACTACACCACCTGCAAGATGGTGCCCCGCCAGGAAACCCACATGGTCACCTGCCAGAAGACCGTGATGGTTCCCGAGCAACGGGTGGTGAGCGAGCCCTACACCGTCTGCAAGATGGTGTCGGAGGAGCAGTGCCATGTCGTGAAGAGGCCCGTCTGCCGGATGGTGTGCGAGGAGAAGGTGTGCCAGGTTCCCCACACCACCTGCAAGATGGTGGCCGAGGAATGCGTGCGCCAGGTTCCCGTGACTACCTGCCGCATGGAAGCCTGCCCAAGCACCCGGACCTGCTGCCGGGTGGAGAAGTACCTCGAGCCGGTTTGCTGCGAGCCAGTGGAATGCGAGATTCCCTGCGTTCCGGTGAGCCGTCATCACCTGGGCGATTGCCTGAGCATCTGGCGTCGCTGCAAGTGACCTGAACCCGCCGCAAGGCGGCCCCACGCCACCGAGGGTCCCGGGACTTTCCCGGGGCCCTCGGTGTGTTTTCGGGCTTGGGTTTCACGGGTGAAAGGCCGGTTGCTTTACAGGGCCCAGCCGCCGAGTTAGCGTGTAAAGGCTGCCCCGGGGTCATTTCTTGCGGGGCCTTAAGATTTCTCCGCGGAAGTTTTGCATGCGCGCCATCCGGATGCTCCATGCCGCCTTGTGCGGTCTGCTGGCCATTGGGTTCTGCCGGGCGGGTCAGCCCGGTGAGACGCTGGGCTGGATTCCTCCCGAGGCAAACCTGACTGCCAGGGTAGATTTCAAATCATTGTGGCGCGGCCCATTGTTTGCCGATTACCGCCAGGCTGTTCTCCGTGGCGGCGCGGCCTACTCGCTATTGCAACTCAGGATGAGTCCGCGTTTGGAGGATCTGGAGGAGGTGTCGGCCGGGGTCTGGATGGGGCCGGATGGCATGCCCGAATTCTTGGTGGCGCTATCCTCGGCCTCCCCCATCAACATGGAAAAGGCAGCCCGTTTGTTTCTGGGTAATTCGGCCGTCGAATACGACAAGAAGGCGGGTCTGTGGTGGGCCGGTGAAGCCGGGCCGGTGATGGCCCGTGTGGAGCCAAATACCCTGATTTTTGGTCTGGAAAAGCAGGTCAGGGAGGCCATTGGCCGCAAAAAAGTCCCGGTGGCACCTGAAAAGATGCTGGTAGGCCAGATGGCCGTCCGGGTGAGCAAGAACTCCTTCACCGATGGTTTGGGGGCGGCGATTCCTGAGGAATTTGCCGCCTTGGGAAAGGCGTCCAGCACTTCAATCAGTCTGGATGCGGCCGCTAAGTCGTTGGTCGTTTCGGCGGAAATGCGATTTTCCTCAGAGGAGGAGTCCTCCGCCGCTTTGAAAGCCCTGGAAAACGCCCGCCAAATGGGGCGGGGGGCGATCGAGCAGGGGCGGCAACAAATTCGGTCCGAATTGAAAAAGACGGACAAGTCCCTCGCGGAGCACGGTGCCCTTGTCTTTGGAATGGGCGGCCTGAACCTGTTGGAGAAGGACCTGGACAAAGTGCCGTTGGTACGGGAGGGGAAAACGGTCTCCACCAAACTTTCGATGGATGCCTCCCAGGTTGGCCTGATGGGCCCAATGATGGCATTGGGTTTTTTCGGGTGGATGGCCGAGGCACAGATGGGTTTGAAACCGCCCCCCGTACAGGGAAGGCCGATACCGGTTCCGGCGGAACCACGGGAGATGGAGCGTGAGCCCGAGGCGCCCAAGCCGGTCAACCCCCGCGAGGCGGCCGTTTCCGCCCGAAGCCAGAATAACCTGAAGCAGATCGGGATCGCGTTGCACAATCATGAGGCGGCATATGGTTACCTGCCGCCTGCGGCAGTGGTCGACAAAGATGGCAAGCCGCTTTATTCATGGAGGGTCCTTCTGCTGCCATTCATGGAGCAGGATGCGTTGTTCAGGAAATGGAAGCTGGACGAGCCTTGGGATAGCCCAAACAACAAGCCGTTGAGCGAAACGGTGGTCAAGGTGTTCGCCGACCCGGAAAAACCAACGAATAAAACCCATTACCGGGTTTTTGTTGGCGAGAAAGCTGGGTGGTTGAACGGCCCCAGGGGCTGGAGGCCGGACCAGCCTAATGGAAAAGGTTTGCTTAGATTTTCGGCTTTCACCGATGGCCTATCAAATACCCTTGCGGTGATCGAGACCAAGGATGCGGTGAATTGGGCCGCGCCGGATGATTTGCCCTACGACGGAACCAAGCCGCTCCCCGCCTTGGGGGTGGGCGACAGACAGTTTGCGAATGCTGTTTTTTTTGATGGGGCCGCACGAAGAATTGCCACCAACACCTCCGAACTGGCCATGCGGGTCATGATCGAGCGCGCGGATGGTGGTGCCCCATTGGGAGTTCCTGATTCCCGGCCGAAACCGTGACAAGCAGTTCCCGTTGAGGCAATATTTTCGGATGCAGGTGGGGTAAAAATGCGCAATCAAATCCTGGTGATGTTGGCGGTTGTTTTCTGGAATGGCTTCGGTTCGGCCCAGGAGGCCTTCTTTCCCAAGGGGACGCTGGCCTGGTTTCAGGTGAAATTGCCGGAGCTGGCAGCTTCGCCATTGGTGGAGCCGTTTCGCCTGGCTTGGGAAGCCGCTGGCCGTGAGGCGGTGGATGGATTTTTGAAGCGGTTGCCGGTGCAACCTTCGGAGGTGGGGCACCTCTCGGGGCTTTTGTTTATGCCGGAAAGGGCGCAAGAACCAGAAGGGATCATGCTGGCGGGTTTCGCCTCGGAGGTAAAGGCGGGCGATCTATTGCGGAAGAGTGGCTTGGCCCAAGGTTTGAAGGAAACCGATGGAATTCTGGTGCTGCCTCAAGGAGGCATCGGCGTGATTCAGGTGGATCCGAAAACCATCGGCTTCGGTCCCCCCGTTGCGCTGGCTTCCTTCAAAAGGTTGCCCAAGGAGGAGCGCCCGGTGTGGGATCGTGTCCGGAAGGCTGCTGATTCTGAGACGGTTTCGGCTTGGATCAGCACCGACCTGTCAGCCCTTCCAAGGCAAGTTGCCGAAGAAATCCAAAAATCAGTGGGGGTCGCACTGGAAAGCCTAAAAGGATCCGAGGTGGCCGGTCTTGGTATACGTTTTTCGGGTGAAACTACCACAGCTAGGGGAGTGGTGTTATACCGCGATGAAAAACTTGCTGAAAGTAGTCTGGAAAGCTGGAAACTGGAAACCGATTTGGTTAGGGGCCTGGCACAGGCGGGATCCGCCTTGGCAGGGGTAGCTCCCTTGGCGGGGCTTTTTGGTGATACCCCTGGCCTGAAGGAAATGTTTGGTTCGCTTGGCAATCCCTTAACGGCGGAGGCTAACGGCTCCCTGGGAGCAATCGTCTTTTCCTATTACGCGGGATCCTTGGCCGAACTTGCGGAAAAATTAGGCAAGGTGGAATTCAAGCGCCAGGGTCAGGTGGTTTCAGTTGAGGGGGCTATTCCGCCGGAAAACTTGCGAGTGGGTGGAGCCCAGGCGGCCATTGCGGTCGGATTGCTGCTGCCGGCGGTGCAGAAGGTCCGTGAAGCTGCCAGCCGAACCCGTTCCATGAACAATTTGAAAATGCTGGGGCTGGCCCTCCACAATTACCACGATGTGAACGGTCGTTTTCCACCTGCATTTGTGGTGGACAAGGCAGGCAAGCCGCTCTACTCCTGGCGGGTGCTGATCCTGCCCTACATCGAGCAAGACGCCATTTACAAAAAATGGAAGATGGACGAGGCTTGGGACAGCCCCAACAACAAGCCGCTTTCTGATTTGGCCATCAAAGTCTTCAATGACCCCGCGCGGGAGGCGTCCAACAAAACCCCTTACCGGGTATTTTTTGGCAACGGGGCGATGTTCGATGCCGGCAAGCCGGCCCCTATGGCAAGCGGAACCCGACTGCAGGATGTGACCGATGGCACCTCCAACACCTTCATGGTGGTGGATGCCCGGGAGGAGGTGCCTTGGGCCGCACCGCAAGAGTTGCCGTTTGACCCCAAGAAACCATTGCCCCCGATGGGGGCCCCTGGAAGGCAATTGTTCCTGGCATTGATGGGGGACGGGAGCGTCCGGGCGATTGCCCTTGGGGTAGCCGAGGAAACCTTGAAAGCCTACATCACCCGCAATGGTGGCGAGGTGATCCAGCCGGACCAGCCCTGATCCCAAAGTGGGAATTTCGTGGGCAATTGGGGGAGCGCCACTTGTCGGTGGCGCTCCTTTTTTTTGCAAAACGCCTGATGGCTGGCGCGAATACATTGGTGTTGGCCCAAATTGAAGATGGCGAGAAGGTCTGGTGTTGAATGAATACCCGCAAACTGAACCAGGCCGGAGTGCCACCCTGGGCGATGGGTATCGCCATGCAGGCGATTCAAGATCTGGCCTGCCACAATGGCTCAATCGCCAAGGAAGACCGCATCGATATCCGTGAGCTGATAACAGCGTGTGTGGCGGATCCCGCCACCTTTGATTCCGACCCGTTTGTGGGAAAGCTTGCCAAGGCGCTGCAGGAAGAAAAGCGCGAACCCACCACCCGACAGCCTGTCAGTTACCGTACCTGGGGGCCCGACGGCATTGAGGAGGCCTGCCACGAACAAATGCGACAAGCCTGCAAGCTGCCCGGGGCGGTGGGGGCTGCCCTCATGGCGGATGCCCATGTGGGCTACGGCTTGCCAATCGGTGGTGTTTTGGCCCTGGAAAACGCCGTTTGTCCTTATGCCGTTGGGGTGGATATCGCCTGCCGAATGAAGCTGACCATTTACGATGTGGCGCCGGAGGATTTCACCCGCCAGGCTGACTTGTTCCGACGGGCGTTGCAGGGCGGCACCGTGTTCGGCGTGGGCAAGGAGCGCAAGCAGCGGGTGGATCATGCGGTGATGGACCAGGATTGGGCGGTCAGCCGGATCACCCGTGAGAAAAAGGATGTGGCCTGGGCGCAGTTGGGCACCTCGGGCAGCGGCAATCATTTCGTGGAGTGGGGTGTGCTCACCCTGGAACAGCCGGACCTTGGCCTGGAGGCCCGGCAGTACATTGCCCTGTTGAGCCATTCGGGCAGCCGGGGCACCGGGGCGGCGGTTTGTTCAACCTACAGCGACATGGCCCGGGCCCAGCTTCCAAAGAAATTCGGCGATGTCGGTCGCCTGGCCTGGCTTGGGATGGACTCTGAAGCCGGGCAGGAATACTTCGCGGCGATGAACCTGATGGGCGACTACGCCGCGGCGAACCATGATGTGATCCACAAGCTGGTGGCCCGCATCGTGGGTGAAAAACCGATTGCGGGTGTGGAAAACCACCACAACTTTTGCTGGCTGGAGGAGCACCAGGGCAAAAAAGTCTATGTCCACCGCAAGGGGGCCACACCCGCCGGAAAAGGGGTGCTGGGGGTGATTCCCGGTTCGATGGGATCACCAGCCTTCGTGGTGCGTGGGCTGGGTAATCCGGAAAGCCTGGACAGTGCCTCCCACGGCGCCGGCCGCTTGATGAGCCGCACCGAGGCGAAACGCCATTTCAACCTGAACAAGGTGCGCCGGGAGCTGGCCCACATCGGCATCGAGGTGATAGCCGCCGGGTCTGACGAGGTACCCGGGGTGTACAAGAATATCCACCAGGTGATGTCCAGCCAGCGGGACCTGGTGGAGCCGGTTGCCCGTTTCGATCCGAAAATGGTGCTGATGTGCGGGGACGGAAGCCGGGCGGAGGATTGAACCATCCCGCCTCTGGCATTTCAAGGTCCAAGCGGGGCTTTGGTCCATAAAATACGGGTATGGCTAGCCTTTTAAATCGTGAAGAATGGGTCGAGCAGGCGTACTTTTTCCGCACCCTGCGGGAAAGGTTGGCCCAGAATCTGCCCGCCCAGGAGATCCTCCAGCGCATCGACATGGAACTGCTGGCATCCACCCGGATGCCCATGGCGGCCCAGTTCCTTGCCGCCGAGATGAAACACACCGGCAACCTGGCCTCGGGATTTTTGAGGCTTTCCCATTACTTCACGCCATTTCAGGGTTTCGTGGTTTCCAACGCCGAGGCGGAAAACCTTCGGTTCGCCACCGAGACGGCCCTGACCATTTTGGAAAAGGAGGCACTCTACAAGGCGGCCGGGGCCAGCGCCTCCGGCCTGTTCGTGTTTCAGTTCGAATGCATCTCGCGCCACCGGCTTGGCTACGACGGTGGGTTGCCCGCCATGGCGGGCGACCCGCTGTACGATAATTTGTGGAGGCAGTTTCTCCAAGACCTGCGGTACCAGGTCGGCCTCATCGATTTCGCTGATTTGCTTTACCTGCGTTCCGAGGCCTACCTCATCGATCAGCGCCGGGCTGATCCGGAATATCACCCCCCCCTGCTGGCCTTGCTCTCGGAAAAGGAGGGGAGGATCGCCGGTGCCAACCGGGGCCGGGATCCGTTGTACCTTTTTGCGGCGTTGCAGCGGCAACTGGGTTATCCGGAAGTGCCCCGTGCCAAGCAGGAAGACACCCTCAGCAACGCAATCGTTACCCTAAAGGCCCGCCAAAAGGACCTGGAGGCGCGGATCAAGCTTCTGGAAACCGAGGTGCGTGGCACCCTGGACCTGAAAACCCTGAAGGAATTGGGGCGTCCGGAAATGCTGAAGCCCCCCGAGGATATTCCCTGACGGGGGGCATGGGCCTATTTTCTGCGAAGATCAGGCGCCGGGACGGCGGGCGCGGAAGGCCTGCAGGATCTCGTGCAGGTCGGCGGTGATCACCACCTCGTCATCCATGAAGTCCTGAAGCCAGGCGTAATTGCCCCGGCTGGCCAGGGCAACCAGGGGCAACAGGTCGCCCAGTTGCACTTTCACCGTGGCCTCGGGCAGCACCTCATCCGGCAACTCCGGGGGGGTGGTGTACAGGCGCAGCAGGTGATTGTTCATGGCATTCAACCTTTCCAGTGGGCGGGAACTAGCCCCACAGGCGGGCAAGGCCACCTCCCAGGTGGGAAGCCAGACATTCTTTGGGAATGGTGGCTTGGGGAGGGGGACCCTGTAAAACATCGGCAGGAGCGGTGGCCGACCTTTGGTGATTTTGCGGCGGAATGCGAAATTTTTTCGCAAGCGGCCTGAATCATTGGATTTAAGGCGCCTTTTTTGCCGGGCCAAAGGCTTTGGTTGGCCTTCATTCTGGATTGCCGGGGGTGGGAATGGCGCGAGTTGTCACCATCGTGGGGGACGGGGCCTGGGGAACTGCCATGGCCTGGGTGCTTGCCCAAAGGTCGGGGCGCCAGGTTCGAATTCTCGGCACAAGGCCCGAGACCACCCTGCAGTTTCAGAAAACGCGTGAAAATGTCCGCCTGCTGCCCGGAATCAAAGTTCCCGATTCGGTCAGCATTCTGGTGGACCCCGTCGAGGCCTTTGCCGGCACCGAAGCTGTTTTTGTGGCGATACCCACCCAGTACACGCGTTCGGCTTTAAGGCAGTTTGGGTCTCATTTTCCAAAGGGTGTGGCTGTCATCAGCTTGGTGAAGGGAATTGAAATCGGCACTTTCCTCCGGCCCAGCCAAATCATCCAGGAGGAATGGGGTGCGAGCGTCCCGGTCGCGGTATTGAGTGGCCCAAGCCATGCGGAGGAGGTGGCTAGGGGCCTTCCAGCGGGGGTGGTGGTGGCCTCAGATCAACCCGGTTTGGCGGTTTGGGTTCAACAACTGGTAGGTACCGATCGTTTTCGGGTCTACACCAACGATGATCCGGTGGGAGTGGAGTTGGGGGGAGCCCTGAAAAATGTCCTGGGTATCGCCGCCGGCATGGCAGACGGTTTGCGGTTGGGAGACAACGCGAAATCAGCACTGATCACCAGGGGTCTGGCTGAAATGAGCCGGTGTGGTGTGGCGCTTGGAGCCAAGGCCATCACCTTTGCGGGGCTCGCCGGCATGGGAGACTTGCTCACCACTTGCTTTAGCCCCCATGGCCGTAATCGACAGGTGGGCGAATGGTTGGCCCAAGGGGAAACCCTGGATACCATCCGGGCCAAAACCCCCAAGGTGGCTGAGGGGGTGACCACGGCCCAAGCATTGATCCCCTGCCTCGACGCCATCGGCGTGGAGATGCCCATCGCCAAGGGTGTGTATTCCGTCTTGTTTGAGGGTATGGCACCCCGCGAGGCTGCCATGGGCCTCCTGCTTCGCCAGCAACGACCGGAGGATTGCTGATGCCGTTTCCCGGGGGCACTACCCTCGCCCTGAAGGAATGGAGCGCCGTTATCCAGGCACTTCTGGAAGGGCGGCCGACCCTGCTGCTGCGCAAGGGGGGGATAGCGGAAAAGGGTTTTGAAGTTCCAAGGGAACCATTCTGGCTTTATCCAACCTGGAGTCACCAGCAGGAGCAAGGCCTGCGGGAGGAGGCCAAGCCGTTTCTCCATCCCAATCCGGGGCCCGGCGTTGTCCGACTGCATGGTTGGGCCCGTGTGGTTGGGCAATGGCGGGTGGGGGAACCATCGCTTTTGCAGAAACTGGAGCCGTGGCACCTTCTGAAACCGGAAACCGTTCAAAAACGTTTTCAATACAGGTATCCGGGCCTGACGGTTTTGGCCCTTGAAGCCTTTCGTTTGCCGATTGCGAAAGAAATAGGGGTCAACCCGGCATGGGAGGGGTGTCACAGTTGGCTTCACCTGGATAACGCCCTCGAGCTTTCAGCCGGAAAATCTTGCCTGGATTTCGCAGAATGCGATGGCATGATGCGAGGGGTGGAGGGTATTCTTGGCAAATCCGTGGCTTGACCTCAAGGAAGAGGCCCTTGCCCGGTGATTCCAAGGATGGAGTCCGTAGATGTCACCTTCACCCTTGTTTTCCCTGGTCCTGGCCCTTTTATGCGGTCAGGAACCTGTTGTCGGGGAAGCCGGGGGTGGCAAGGGCATCAAATCCTCCCTGCAAACCCCTCCCAATAATCCAGCGGATTGGCTTCGGGTCCTCAACACCGGCAGTACCCATTCCAGCCTGGGTCAATACCTTGGCGGCAAACGCTTTGGGTATGAAATCGAGACCGAAGGGCCGATCCTTTGGAACGGCAAGCTGGCTTGGCGCATCGTCGAGGAAACCGCCCGCGAGGAATTGGCGGACGGCAAGCCAGTTCATGAGGTCTCGCAGACCACCAGCGTCTATGCACTTGAGGGCGAAGGTCCGCTGATTTATTTCCATCAAATCGCGGAAGAAAACGGCAAACGAACTGAGCGTATCGCGATGCCCACGGGAAAAGGCGACGGCTTGAAGCTTGTCGTCAACCGCGACGGTCGTCAGGAAACCCGTGAAGTGGAGCGGCCCAAGGCCAGCCTTTCCCACACGGTTCGAATGAACGCCTGGCTGTCCTCCAGCCCTGAACCGGGCACGCGCATGACTTCCTGGGAAACCGAATGGGATGACGAGAACCCCAACCGTCCGACCGTCTACACCTTCATCGGCAAGGAGTCAGTGGAGGGGGAGCGGGTCAATCGGGTGCGCTGCGAGATGGATGGTGCGCGAATGGATTGCCTTGTGACCGACCAGGGAAAAACCCTTTCGGTCCGGGTCGGCCCCCTCCAATTGAAGCAGGAGCCCGAGAGCATCGCCCGGAAACTGCAAGCCGGCGGGGTAGACCTGGCGGAGGCCCTTTCCATTCCACTGGACGGTTTGAAGGATCCCAAGTTGGCTCCCAGGGTCACCAAAGCCGTTTGGTTGATGCGGGGGCTGGAGGATACCGGATTCAGCTTTCCGGAGGACAAGCGCCAGAAACTGGTCGCTCCAACCAACGAGCCCAAGGGGGCGGTTCATTTGATCACCCAGGGTTCCCCGTTGCCGGGCAAGGCGGAACCCTTGGGTGAGGCTGAAAAAAAAGCGATGCTGGCCTCCACCCCAACCCTGCAATCCGACGATCCAAGGCTGAAAGCGTGGGCCCAAAAGCAGGTGGGGATGGCCCAGTCAGTGCGGGACAGGGCCGCGTTGTTGGTGGGTGCTGTCAACCGTCACCTTGGAAAAACCATGGCCGCCAATGCCGAGGATGCCCTCAGCGTTTTGGATCAGGCCCGCGGAGATTGCACCGAACACACGCTTTTGTTTGTCGCGGCTGCCAGGTCTTGTGGAATCCCGGCCCGGGAAGTGACGGGCTTGGTTCCGGGCGAAATGGTGGGCAAATCGGGAACCCGCTTGGCCATGGTTTGGCACGCCTGGGCCGAATACCACGATGGCACCGGATGGCAAGCCGTGGATCCCACCTGGAATCAGGCCAGCGGGGTGGACGCCACTCATGTCAAGCTGGCGACGGGCCCCACGGATTGGAGCTGGATGAACCTGCTGGGGGTGTTGCGGGTCAATCTGGAGCGCGCGGAATTCAGCCGTTAAGCCCTTGCCAACCAACGAATTCGGCCAAACCGGTGTTGAACTCGGGCGGGAAGGGTCGCCTGACGGCCTAAACGCCAGAAAAATCGGTCCCCAAACCCTCTGTGGCAGGCAAACCCTGCTTGCGGACAGGGTTAAATCCGGGGATGATTGGAATAAGTCTGAAATTGGATTTTTAGTCGGAATACGAAGCCAGAGCAGGAGATGGGGAAATTCCCCTCGGGCCGCTGGCGAAGGTAATTGGATCCGATCCGCTTCAAGGGGGGTGCCTAGGCGATGCGTGGCAACACCAATCCAAGCAATGGTAATCACACCCGGGTCAATGCATTTCGCCGTTGGGTGGCTATATGCCTGGGAACCGCCGCCGCCGGGTTGTTTCCATTGGCACCGGCTCGTGGCGAATACATCTTCGTCGTGATCGATTTGAACAAATCCTACTCGACCCTGATGGCCGGCCAGCAGGGTGGCGGTATGGGTATGCCGGGCGGAAGTGATGGCATCGGCAGTGGTGAATCGATTGGCGGCATGGGGATGCCGGGCGGCCGTGGTGGCATGGGAATGCCCGGAGGCGGCGGTATGGGGGGGCCCGGGGGCCGAGGTGGCATGGGTGGTCCTAGCATGGGCGGCCCTGCCATGGGCGGGGCGGGCATGGGCGGGCCTGGTGCGGGTGGCATGGGCGGCCCGGGTGGCCGTGGAGGCATGGGTGGTCCTGCCATGGGATTGATGGGTGGTGGCATGGGCATGCCCGGCATGGGCGGAGCCGGCATGTCCGGCGAGGGTGGTATGGGCGGCATG
>Ga0222712_10005764_pt1 | contig 12424 bp, 9 predicted proteins | sample C33_657DmetaG_FD_165043 | JGI IMG/M metagenome (GOLD analysis project Ga0222712, IMG submission 165043) | Estuarine water microbial communities from San Francisco Bay, California, United States - C33_657D | ecosystem: Environmental > Aquatic > Marine > Unclassified | place: USA: California...
GGCGAAGCCTTTTCAAATTGCCTAAGAAATTTTACCTTTGCAGTCCCTTAGGGGTATTGGTTGCGTAGCTCAATTGGATAGAGCATCTCACTACGGATGAGAAGGTTTGGGGTTCGAATCCCTACGCGATCACTGGAATTTTCAAAAAATGCCTGTAAATCATTGATTTATAGGCATTTTTTTATGGTAAAGGTTTTGGTTGAGTATGTTTTAATTCGGGATCAATCTTAAGATTGTGAATAAGTCAACAATGGCGATAAACCTTTATTGATTAGTTTTTAATTTTCGTTTATTAATGTATTCTTTGAACTCTACGAATGACATTCCCTGAGTTTCTTTTGAGATTTTTTCTTTCACTGCTCTAAAGAACTTAACTGTGTCAAATTCTTTTTCTGGTATTGTTTCGTTAGTTTTCATCACCTTCTTTCTCGTATCCTTCATAATAATAGGACTGCTCAATTCCTTTAAAAATAACTTCTCTATTATTTATTTCGTCAGTTAAGTTTTGACTTAATAAGGTTCTTAATTCCAACCCATTAATGGGGCTTCTTTCCATTGCTTGTAAGTACAATGACTTATCTACAAATTGCCAATTCACTAATTTTTTAAGCCTTGTTTTTAAAATCATATCGAGCCAAATTCGCATTGTTCTTCCATTGCCCTCCATAAAAGGATGAGCTATATTCATTTCAATATATTTTGCGATAATTTCTTCGAAATTGCTCTCTGGCATTTGCTCAATTTTTACTAAAATTTCGTTTATATATATAGCGTTTGCAAATCTAAAACCACCTTTCGAGATGTTGTGCGTGCGAACTTTTCCGGCAAAATCGTATAATTCATTAAAAAGATAACGATGTATCTCCAAAAGACCTCTGGTGGTTCCTACTTCGATTTTGTCAATATCATTAGATTCGAATAAACGAAATGCATTTTCTAAACTATTTTTATCAATATTTCTCATATAAAGACTGATCTACAAATCGGTTTATTCAGTTCCAAAAATACTCAAAATGTTCATCATTTAATTAAAAGAGTCTAATTTTCATGCATTCTATCGGGTTGATTTGCTCTTGCGCTGTGTTTGTAGTTAAATGCTGATACCCAAAAGGACCTTTCGTTAATTTTTCTATTTTGAGTTCACGACAGTTACGAAGGTAACCAGGAAATCAGACGCGAGGTACCGCGTCTCTACTGACGATCGACGGCTCACACAGCAACACATTTCTTGGATCCACCTCAAATCGCTCCGGCGCCTCTTTCAGCATAAACGTCTGAGTTTTTTGTTTTTTGTCCATTTGCATTTTCAGCAGGATAGGGGTTTTGCTTCCTTGCTTATAATAAGCGACCTCCACAGGTATATTAAAAATAAAATCTCCTTTTTGAATTTGTTCCAAATTGACCTTTAAATTATTAGTCTTCGCATCATAAGTCCAATTCGCCTGTATTTTGGGAATCACCGGTTGGAACAACCACTGCTTAAAGAATATTTTCAAATCCATTCCAGATGCTTTTTCCATCTCAATTCTAAAATCATCAGTCGTTGCAGATGACGTATAAAATTTAGCATAGTACGATTGGATCCCTTTTTTGAAACGGGTTTCGCCCATGAGATTTCTCAACATATGCAATACCCAAGCCCCTTTTTGATACGTAATGCCTGTTATGACTAATTCTTTCTCAGCGGTCCTTGGACTCACAATGCTGAAGTCGGGCATTTTTGCCGATAACTCTAATACTGTTTTTTTAGCCTTTTCGATCCCTTTGGTATATTCTTCTTTGCCATATTCATTTTCAATAAACAACAAGGTGAAAAATGTCGCAAATCCTTCACTCAGCCACGCATCGTCCCAAGTCGTTTCGGTGACCGAATTGCCAAACCACTGATGCGCAATTTCATGGATGACGACATTCCGAGTTCTTTCCGACCTTTTGCCGGTCACTAAATCTTCCCCATAGAAAATCGCGGAGGAACTTTCCATCCCGCCATTCACACTGGGCGTTTGGATATTGGCCAATTTCTCATAAGCAAATGGCCCCACATATTGACTATAAAACGCCAATACCTTTTTGGTCGGCTCCCGGAAATCATAAAATCCCGCCTCCCTATTTTTAGCATAGACCCAAGTTTCAATGGATTTGCCCATGAACGGATCCAAATATTGCACCCCAAATTCAGCCACCCCGATCACAAACAACCAGCAAGATGAAGGGACGGATTGTTTCCAGTGCGTCAACTTCATACTGTTTCCTAATTCAGATTCTTCCAGCAACAGGCCATTGGAAATCACTTTGTAATGTGAGGGCGCCCTAACTTTAAATTCAGAGGTGGCTTTATCCGATGGATGGTCCAAGGTGGGCAACCAGTGCCTTGCCCGATTAGGCCAATTTTCATTAAAGAAACTACGATCCCCTAATTTCGTTTTCCCAATCCTTAATCCATCCAAAGGAACCCCATGGTATTTAATCGTGAAAATGATGGTTTGATTTTTCGTGGATGGACTCGGTAAATCAAGGATGATTTCATCATTTTGATGCGTATATGAAATGGCCTGATCGCCTACCATTATCGCGTCTATTGCCATTCCCTTATTTTCTTTATCCGCTTTTTGATTGACGAAATCCAATCGGAAATTCCGAAGCCCCACTTGCTTAAAATCAATGGTGATCGTCGCAATGCCCCTAATTTCATCGTTGTTATCAGATAAATTTATCTCAAAAGCATAATGCTTAATGTCGATGTTTTTATTGACCGGGTAATCATCTGCATGTGCCGTTGAACCATTGAAAACCAGGGTAATGCCAAAAAATAAATAGAGAATTTGTTTCATTATTGGAGCGTTACTTTTTTCAAATAAAATCCTTTTGCATCTACTTGGGGTGGTAAAACGCTATTGACAATAAGACCCTTATTGTCCATCACGATACGACTCGTTTTATCATTAGCTGTCACCTCAAAAGGCATTGGCATCATTAAATTCCCCACCTTGATTTGGTATTTCTGAAAACCAATTTCCTTGATGTTTACGTCCAACACTTGGGTCGTTCTCAGGTAAAAGTCAAAAAATGGTTTTAGGTCTTTTCCTGCTTTTGAACTGAATAGTTTTTCAACATCCGTTGTGGTGACAAAATTGTCATAAGTGTATTTTGAATCGGTGGCTAAGGTCTTTAAGGTAGGCAAAAATACTTCATCGCCTATCAAATAGCGTAAACTGTGCATGAAAAAGGATCCTTTTCCGTAAATATCACCACCGGAATAAACTTCCTCCTCGGTGACTTCATCCCCAGGCACCACGGCAAATTTGTTGCGCGCGCCTTTTCTGTGGCCGGCAATGATCTCATTGTAGGCCGACTCGCCGCCGAGTTCAAACATCGCTAAAGCTTCCGCGTAGGTCGCAATACCTTCTTGGATCCACATATGTCCCCAGTCTTTGTTGGTGACCTTATTTGCCCACCACTCGTGTGCATATTCATGAAAAAGATTGGCGGAATATTCTTGGCCTCCGATATTTTTATAGACAAATTTATTGTCAAAAGTAATCATGGTTTGATGTTCCATGCCTGAATTGGGTACCTCCGCAATGCCTATTTTTTCCTTTGCCCACGGATATTCACCAAAATATTTTTCTAAGATTTGATTGTCACGTTTTTTGGTAGCAATGACTTTTTTGGCATGCATCGTATCCACTTCCAAGACATAATATTCAATGGGAACTTTGTTGCCAAGGACGGTAACAAGTTCATCTTTAACAACTTGGTATTTGCCTATGTTGAACAAAATGCAATAATTACTGATGGTGTAATTGGTTTTCCAATGATAGGTTGACTTATTCTTTTTAGTCGACACATTCATTAATAGCCCGGGTCCTGCAACTTTCAAGTGAGCAGGAACGCTAATTTTCAAATCGGCTCCTTCGTTAGGCTCATCGCTGGGGTGGTCTTTACAAGGAAAATACATTTTTCCACCTTCTGCTTGAATGTTTATGGATACCCAGTCATTCCCATTTTTATCTTTCTCCCAGGTAAATCCACCATCCCATGGAGGCCTAATGGCCACGGGTGGAATTCCATGGTATTCGATCCAAACTTTTTGGTTGCCTTCGTTGAAACCTGTTGGGGAGGTGATGAATATTTTATCATCATGTTGATAATAGGATGCGGCTTTGTTGTTCACCTTAATTTGGGTGACTTTGTATAAGTGTATTAAGTCCAAAAGGAGTGTGTCTGATCTTTTTGCTAAATTCAAACTGACTTCGGTAAATCCGCTGATGGACCTTTTCGCTATATCTACATCCAAACTTATCGTGTAATGCCGAATGTCCATATTGGCCTGCAAGGGTTGCAACTTACCTCCTGAAGTCAGGTAAAGAATATCTCGGCTGTTGATGTCATCATTATGCTGACTTTTGGCCATCCCACTTAGCATTAAAAGCATAAAAATGATTCCCATTTTTATGTTAGAGCTGTATGTTTTTAGTTTCATAGTTATAATTTTTTTGGACGGGGTATACCCGTCCCTTACGATTTATTTTTTCGGACGGGAAAAACTCGCCCGCCACTATTACCTTTTACCTATTACCTTTTACCTATTACCTTAATTTACCTCTTACCTAATACCTATTACCTGAATTTACCTCTTACCTAATACCTATTACCTGAATTTACCTCTTACCTATACCTATTACCTCTTACCTCTTACCTAATACCTATTACCTATTACCTCTTCCCTAATAAGTAGCTCTCCCCCCTGAAATATCAAACAAAAACCCTGTCGTAAACGTACATTCTGCTGAAACGATCCAAGCCGATATCTTGGCCACCTCATCGATTTCCCCCAGTCTTCCCATGGGGATTTTGGCGACCATATATTCCAATTGCCTAGGGTCTGTATCCGCGTTCATGGCGGTTTTAATCACGGCCGGCGCTAATCCATTGATCGTAATGCCAGCAGTGGCATATTCTTTTCCGATGGATTTGACGATGCCAATAACCGCGGCTTTGGAGGCTGAATAACCAATCATTCCCGGATTTCCTTCTTTTCCAGCCATGGACGCAATCAATAAAATTCGTCCATAGCCGAAAGGTTCCATCGCCTTCACAGCGTATTTGGTCATCAAAAAGGTACCTCGTTGGTTTACCTGATACAATCGATCAAAATCCTCCGTGGAATAATCCGTGATTTTGGTGCTAGTTGGCCCCACGATACCGGCGCAATTGACCATGATGTGTAATTGGCCATATTTTTTGCCAACCTCCTCATAAGCCGAAATGATACTTTGCTCTGAAGTGACATCGGCGATGATGGTCATGACATCGTAACCGGCCAAATTGAATTCGCTTTCGGTTTGCTCTAATTTGGATGGGTTGCTATCGAGTAATACTACTTTGCCTCCTTCTGAAGCTATTAATGCGGCTATTCCTTTTCCTAAGCCATCTGCTCCGCCACTGATTAATGCTACCTGATTTGTAAATCTTGCCATGTTTGCTATTTGTTTGAAAATAAAATCCTAACATAGAACAATTTTGTGAAATTTTAATACTTAATTGGAATACTTTTTCACCAAAAACTTATTTAATATGATAACCCTTTTAATCACCCTATTATCTCTTGGGGTAATTTTAGTAGCCATATCAAAATTTGACATTCATCCATTTTTAGCTCTTTTCATTGGTGCCATTGGTTTCGGTATTTGTGTCGGAATGCCCACAGACCTTATTTTAAAGTCTGTCAAAGATGGTTTTGGTGGAGTTTTAGGAAACATTGGCCTATTGATTTTATTAGGGGTAACCATCGGTACTTTCCTCGAAAAAACAGGTGGCGCCATGGTCCTTGCCCAAAAAGTCCTTTCATGGATTGGCGAAAAATCCATCATGCTAGCCATGATGCTGAGCGGCTGGATCCTTTCCATTCCCGTGTTTGGCGATAGCACTTTTATCATGATGAACCCCATCAGTAAGTCTCTTTCTTTTAAAGGAAAAGTGCCTTATGCGGCAACTACCGTAGCTTTGGCTTTAGGTGCAACGGCAAGTCATTCCTTAGTGCCGCCCACTCCAGGACCCATCGCCGCGGCGGGGATTATTAATGCCGATTTAGGAATGGTCATTTTTTGGGGCATCATAGTCAGTCTGATCAGTTTGATTCCCTGCTATTATTTTGTCAAAAAATACGTCACTAAAATAGAACTTGAACCCAAATTTGCCGAGGGCGAACAACAAGAAACCAGCGGTAAAAAACCATCCGCATTCAAATCATTTTTACCCATCATTTTTCCACTTTTACTCATTATTTTAGCTTCAGTGGCCAGTTATCCCTCTAAGCCATTGGGCGAAAATCAATTGACCGACATCATCCTTTTCTTAGGAACTCCCATCATTGCGTTGTTAATAGGTGCTTTTTTATCCTTTACCCTTCCTGAGAAATTTGATCGCCAAGTGCTTTCTTCGACGGGCTGGATTGGTGATTCTTTAGTGATCGCCGCCCCCGTGATTTTGATTACAGGTGCTGGAGGGATTTTTGGTAAAATGCTTCAAAATTCAGGTATTGCTGATATTGTTACGTCGAACATGAGCACGGCCAATTGGGGAATTTTTCTACCCTTTATCATTGCCTTTTTTCTGAAAACAGCTCAAGGATCATCGACAGTCGCGATGATTACGACAGCTTCCATCATTGCTCCCATCTTAGGGACTTTAGGACTTGACTCAGAATCGATGCGGGTATTTGCCGTTTTGGCGATAGGAGCGGGGGCGATTGCTATTTCGCATGCCAACGATAGTTTTTTTTGGGCTGTAACCCAACTATCTGGTTTGACCATCAAAGAAGGAAATAAATCTCATAGCGTCGGTACCGTCATCATGGCTTTCACTTCTATTTTAGCCATTTATTTGTTGACATTTATAGCCTAACCATATTATTAGCCTCCCGGAAAGAGATTATCGGGAGGCTATTTTTATCGGGCAGTCCAACCACCATCCACGGACAACATAGCGCCCACCATATAACTTCCGGCGTCACTCGCTAAATAAATGGCGGCTCCTTGAATTTCTTTTAGCTCAGCCCAACGGCCTAATGCCGTGGCACCTACCACAAATTTCAAACCCTCCTCCGTATCGGCAATCGGTAAATTCATTTCCGTTAAAAATGGACCTGGGCAAATAGCATTGACATTGATATTAAAGGGCGCCATTTCTAAGGATAATGCCCGAGTCATTTGGACCACCGCTCCTTTACTCGACGTATAAGGCGTGCGATTTGACAATCCAATAAGTCCCAAGGCACTAGCCAAATTAATAATGCTTCCTCTTTTTCCCTTTTTCATGTAAGGAATCACCGCCCGAGAACTTAACCAGGTCCCCGTCACGTTAACATCCATCACTTGCTTGAAATCTTCAAGCGATAACTCATCGATCGCCCCTCGGATATTAATTCCCGCACTATTGATTAAAATATCTATTCGTCCCCATTGTTTAAAAGCAAATGCCGCCATCGCCTCAGTTTCGACTTGTTGGGTTACATCCGCTTGGAAAAAATGTGCATCGATCGGATAGGTATTAGCCAATTCTTTTGCCGCATTTTCGCCTTCCTCTTTATTTCGATTGACCAATAAAACATGCGCCCCGGCAGATGCCAGTCCCGCCGCCATGGCAAGCCCTAATCCTTTTGAACCCCCGGTAATAATGGCCACCCTTCCTGTCAAATCAAATAAATTAATTCCCGGAAATTCATTTTTGTCTAATCCTACGCTCATTTTTATGTTATATTTATCCTAGTCCTAATTTACTTTTACTATACTGTAAGCAATCCACGATGTTTTTTTCTTCAAAAGCCAAAGCCTGCTCTCCGGTCAATTGGCTCGTGGACGGTAATTTACCCTCAAATTTTCTCTCCCTCACCATGCCTAAGGTTTTGGCTAAAGCAGATGATGAAATATCACCCATGGTCTCATAATAGGCCGCATCCAAACAAGGTATTTTTAAGGGATCTCGGGTGATCATTTCCAAGTTAAACGTAATCGACGGATTTAATTTTTTGCATAAAGCTACAGCAGCAGGCAAATCGACAATTCCCTGACCCAAAGGAACCTCCGAAAGTAAAAACCCTTTTTCATATTCTTGAACCCCCATATCTTTTACATGGGTGGAGAATGAATAAGGGGCTAAAGTTTTAATAACCTCCATGGGATTTTCTAAAAGCGATATATTATTTCCAAAATCCAAAGTAACACCCACCCATTCACTTTGAATCAGTTTGATGAGTTCAACCATTTCTTCAGCCCTCCAATCCTTATGATTTTCTACCGCTAATTTAATTTTATGTTTCCTGACAATCGGCTCGGCTAAACGCAAAGATTGAATGGCGATCGACTTAAAATGTTGGAATTCAGCTTGCGAATGAAAATTTTCATAGCGCCTACCAGATAAACAAACCGTTCTTAAAATCTTCGCTCCCACCTCTTTTGCATATAATAATTGGGCTTCAAATCTAGGTACATCAGCCTCATTCTTAGGTAAACCTATGCTTCCTTCCATGTATAAACCCAGTTTTTCTCTTTCATCCCGCATTTTTTTGGTAAAATCATCGGTCCAATCATTCAAGGTTACTTGAATCCCACCGGCACCTATTTCCTTGCAATGCCTTAAAAGCTGCAGGGCATTTGTGAAACTGGGGTAATTATCGCTCGCCGTTTTAGAATTCCAACGAGCCCAATACGAATGAACGACAACGCCCATCGCAGGACCTTCGATGGTTTTTTTGATGGCTTCTCCGTTTGCCCCATAAATACCTAATGTCGCTCCTCCAATGCCTAATCCCAAACCTCGCAAAAACTTTCTGCGGTCAATCTCTTGCTCAATCATTCGTTCTTTCTTGTCCATCATTCATCAGATTAATTAGGTTTCTTTAGACTCTCAACGTATCTCTTTATTTCACTCGTTTTCCAAGGATATACTCGCCCTTGCGAAGCATTTCTGGTGGAAAAAATAAATCGACTCGCTACAGGCTCCGCTTGATTTCCCCACTCATTTCGAATATAAGTTAAAATAGAGGCTATATCCGCATCTCCCATGGTGGAATGTGCAGGCATAACAGGCAAGATCGTTGGCGCATCATATTTTTTCCCAGCCACCACCATCGGACCCTCCATCCCATGCAACACAATCAGCGATAGGGTAGTGGCGTCTCCCAAAACCCACTCAGAAGCCCTTAATGGCGGCGCAAATCGGTTGATCCCCTTGCCATCCACTCCATGGCAACCGGAACAAGTAGCCAAATATTTTTGTCGGCCCTCCGCAAATTGTATTAAAGATTTTTCATCCAAAAAGCTTTTTGAATCCTTCTGGCTAATACTATTTTTTTGAGGCCAATGAAACATGTTTTCCAACATGGCCCATTTATTATCATCCAAAATTTTATTTTTTTCTTTGAAAATTTCAGGCATCGCTGCCAATTCGATGGGTTTATTGTCTTTTCGATTGGGTGCTTGAATCGCCAGCGAGGTCAAAAGGACTTTCTCTTTCCACGACATAGGCCCTTTCCTTTTCAAATCCACGAGCGCCAAAACATCTTTTATTTCACTTTCTTTTCCTTTTTTTACAACAGCAGAAGTGATCATTTCCAGCATAATTTCTTTTTCGGCCGTAGGCGTGACCCAACTATCCAATGAAATCAAATAGCTTAGAAATTCATATTCTCGATTCCACAAACTACTCATGACCGCATCCCTCAAAAGTCCCGAGTGTATATGTTGGCCCAACAATATCCCCAATAATTTAGATTGAATGTTAGGACTTGCCATTTGAACACTTAAGGCTAATTGGACTGCCTCAGTGGGTTTAGCCCGCTGCGCGATGGCCAATAGTTTTTCGTCTAATAAGGCATTGGGCCTATTGGGTTTTAGACTTAACAACCTCAAAGCATTATTTTTTATGAGGCTATTCTCATCTAAAATCAATGAGCTTAGAAATTCTGTATCAGCCGCTTGCAGTCCATCCAATGTCCACAAGGCATGTAATCGGCCTAAAGTAGACGCATTTTTTTTGACTGCTTTTTTCAGCTCAGGGATCAGCGATTTGTCCTGTTTTTCAATGAGTAACCTTTGAGCCATATCCCGATAAAAACCATCTGGATGGCTTAAATATGAAATTAATGATGTACCACTGGCTTGCTGTAAAGCTTGGACTTTTCTACCTTTTTTACCCTTGGGGACAATGCGCCAGATTCTTCCCATGTGAATGGGCGCGTCCAATTTTCTTTTAAGATTTTGTTCTTTTAAATAGGGGGTCATGTACGAACCGTGCTGAATGATTCCATGGTACATATCTGCAATATACAACGCGCCATCTGGCCCCAAAGCCATTTGGGTCGGCCTGAAACGCTCGTCGGTAGAAGCTAAAAATTCGCGTTGGGGATTTGGATCATAGGCCCTTAAAATCCCATTTTTTTCAGTAACCACATTGCGCTTGATTAAATTCCCCGCTGGTTCACAAACCAACGCGTTGCCATAATATGGCTTTGGGAATAGTGTACTTCTTAAAACCAAGGGCGAGCACGCGGCTGTAAATTCCATGAGTCGACCTTTCTTGTCCAAAGTACCCTCGATGTATCCTCGATTGATGGCCGGATTTGACCTTATTGGAAAAATTCTTCGATCGGTGGTTAAGCCATGATCAATCCCGGAACTAATGCTATGATTTTTATTTCGTGTAATGCTATTGGCCGGCACTAAATCGGCATGCAATTGTGACCAATTATAATTATAAAATAACCTTCCTTGGTCATCATGACTCATGCCCCATTGGCCCCTAAATTCAGTACTATCTCGCTGCCATTTTCCTTCCAAGAGGCGATACCGAAGCCTCGATTTTACATTGTAATACCAATTGTCCAAATTTAAAAGAAGGCCATTATCCGAATGTTCCGGCGCTCCATTTTTAGCATAGGTTGAATCTAACAGAACTTTTGTATCGGCTTTTAAGTCGCCATTGGTATCTTGTGTCAACCAAAGCGCTTTATTTTCAGAAATTAATGCCCCTCCTTTAATGAGCCCTAGGGCCCGAGGAAGAATCAATCCATCTAAATAAATCGTGCTTTTGTCCATAACCCCATCCCCATCTTCATCTTCTAAAATCGAAATCCTGCCAGATTTTTCAACCTCTCCTTTGCCGGCAATATCCGGCATAAATCCGCGCATTTCTACGACCCATAGCCTTCCGTCTCCATCAAAGCTCATGGCCACCGGTTCTTGGACCATAGGCTCTGAGGCGACTAATTCTATCGTAAATCCAGGCTCAATTTTAAACGTTGACTTTTCCTGAGCGGGCGTTCTCACGGGAGATATATCCCATTCAGAGCTCCTTGGGCTTTGAGCACAACATAAAATAAATACCAGGAGCAGGGTTACTCTCATGTTATAATCTAAATCTGTTTAAAATCCTTTGACTTCCCAACCTTTTCGGTAGGTTCTCTTTAAAAACTTTTCCGCCGCTGGATAATTAGGGAATTTCATTTTGGCTGAATCCCAAGTAAGCAATTGGTCCGGTACGCGAATCGCAATTGTTCCCAACAATACCGCTTCAGCCATAGGTCCCGATTGTGCAAAATGAGATTCGGTTTTCTCTCCTCCCAAACACGCATCCACAAAATGATGGTAATGGTTTCTTTCCGCCAGCGAAGGTAGTTTTACCTCTTTGGGTGTACCAAATGGGATGTAAACAGGCATTTTTCCATGGGGAATTAATAAGGCGCCTTCCGTTCCGATCAACATCGATGATTCAGCTGGATATTCTCCATCTTTATATAAATCCATGATCTCTTTCGGTGGATAAAATTCGCCATCAAACCATTCTAATTGGAGTGTATCTTTCTCCGTCATCTCATTTCCCGGAAATTGCCAAGTAATATGATTTCCTTGAGGCCATGTATCTGCACGGCGCTCAGGTGAATTTTGCCACGATTTTTGTACTTCTGCTACGACCGATGTAGGGGGCTTCAATCCCAAACCTTTCCATACCGCGTCAAAAATATGACAACCAATATCTCCAGACCAACCGGTTCCAAAATCTTGCCAAGTTCTCCAAATAGCCGAATGATAAATATCGGGTGCATAAGGCCTTACCGGCGCTGTTCCTATCCACTGATCCCAATGCAAATGCGAAGGAACTTCCTGTCCCTGTGCAGGTCTTGGACCTACTAGTCGGTATTTAGCCACCGCACCAGGTCTATTGGAACATAAATACGCATGTTTTACTTTGCCTATGAGGCCTTGCTTGATCATAATCACCCCAGTTCTGTCACCCATCGTGGAAGCAATTTGAGTTCCTAATTGGGTTGTAACTCCCGCCTTCACCGCTTCTTTAGTTAAAGCACGCACCTCCGCCACATCATGGCACATAGGTTTTTGGCAATACACATGTTTTTTATTTCGGA
>Ga0222712_10005765_pt1 | contig 12421 bp, 33 predicted proteins | sample C33_657DmetaG_FD_165043 | JGI IMG/M metagenome (GOLD analysis project Ga0222712, IMG submission 165043) | Estuarine water microbial communities from San Francisco Bay, California, United States - C33_657D | ecosystem: Environmental > Aquatic > Marine > Unclassified | place: USA: California...
ATCTAATTAAATAGTAATAATTAGTAGTGAATTAGTAGTATATTTTTCCATAGATCATCTCTAGAATAGGTCAAAAAAGGCCATAGAAGGCCATTAGAGCCATGTTAAATGGCGGGGGGAATCTAGGATATGGCTACAAATCTGGTGTTAAATCTAGACACAACGCTTGGGTCAAGCAAGTTGTCGTTACAACCACCAATAGGAAAATCTGAGCTAGATGCTGCATTCTCGATATCTTTGTTAGATCTAATTCTATTATTCCAATACTCTCCCATAGACTCAGAATCAATCCATTCTTTCATAATAGATGGCTCTATATTGTAGATGATATCTCTTGGCTTATCTGATATCTTTAGTACCATATAGACGATATATGCCTTAGCCTTATTATCGTATAACCATTGTATTGGGCCTACTGAGGATTCTAGCTCTCCCTTGTTTATCCCGCCCATTTCCATATAATTCTCAACATCATCATCTTCAACGTCAGTAATGTCTACCCCAAGGGATTCCGCTGTAGCCTCAACATCTGCCCATGTAGATTCATTTGGAAAATTGTCGACAAATATTTCAGCATTAGCTCTACTTAAGCCATATTTTTCCATTGCTCTTAGTATCTTATCTTCTTTAAGATCTTTAACTAAATCAGCAACCATAAACTTCTTCATGATCTAATTATACCCTACCTATTTGGTCCAAATACAGGAGTAATCACAGGATGTGAATCATCCTCATCTGACCATTTTCCTGTAGAGTATCCTGACTCTAATTCGGGATCTTTGTCTATATCCTCTGTAAAGTCTATATATGCTTCTAGGTTATCTAGGAATCCCATCACAGACTTCCTTCCGCCTCGATTTTAAATCCATTCTCTCTATCAAATAGTACATAATCCATATTGACTACATCAAATGTCTCTTTGAATAAAGATATAACTCTATCTAATTCTAGTTGACCACAAGTATAGAGATCAAATTGGATCAATCCTGGATCTACCTCATCCCAGATATGAAAGGCGATATGGCTAGTTTCTATCATGACGATAGCTGTTAAGCCCTTATTGCCGTCCTTATCTACATAGGCAGCGAATGGGCCTTTAATAATCTTCATGTCGATCTTATCGACTAAATCCTGCAAGAAGGCAATCGCTGCGGACTCTTCTTTCATCGGCGATTTCACTTTAGCGTTTACTAATAGGTGCTTATGGTATAACATGTTATTCTCCTTAATTAAAATTATATTGTTTGCTCCATAGATCAACTGCTTCTTGGGTCATATCGTCTATATCTCTATGATCTTCACAATGTTCAAATGGATATGTAATTCCTTCTATATCATCTCTATAGGTCTTTATGCTTGTAGCTTCTTTAGTGCAATAGTAGCATTTCATCGGTTCCCTGCCTTTTAATTAAATAAGGATAGTTGTATATTCTTAGTCAACTGCTTTCCTTTGAGTATCTCTACTATATCATGAAACTTATCAAAGTCACATATATTTCTTCCAAAGTTAGCGAACCTTGTGCATATGACTATGTTTTCTTTTGTGTAATCTCCATTAACATCTATCTTGTCAATGGATGGAGCTAATGGATGTTTAGGCATCCAATCTGGATGATCTTTATATAGGAGTGTTATATCTAAAGGTATGTTAAACCAATAACACTTCCCGCCCTGTTTCTCCCAGATCTCCGCCAGATCTTGTGGGGTAACATATATTTTAGCAGGAATCCATTCCTGAGAGGATGGACCTGATGCTCCACCTACTGATGATCCAGTCTTTTCCATTCTTCTCTTATTCGTGGAAGAATTAATTACTGTCCAATTACCCTCAGCATCCTGGCGTACACCATTAGATAGGATAGTTGACCACAGCTTATTGAAGTGATCTCTGGCCATTAGTCATTTCTTCAAGCGACTCCATTACACACATAAGGTCATGCTCTGGGATATCATTAAAGTAATACTTATTTTCTTCGACTGTCCAGCCTTTCCAGCCATCTGGTTCTTCCCAGAATGCTGATGCAATCTCCATAGATTCTGGATCCTTCATAATTCTAGTTAATGAGTTGTACATATTCACCTCTGCAAATAGGGCCTCTCTAAACCCAGTCCATTTAAACAAGATACTAATAAGTTTATCTATCATCTGCTTTATCCCACTTCTCCCAATATGCAACGCCGTCCTTATCACGGTCATTCCATTCTTCCCCGCTCATATCAATATCTTTTAGCATCTCTTCTATGACGATCTTAAGACGCATTGACCTGTCAAGGTCATACCCGTTGTCAAATTGATCTGAATTCATGAGTTCTCTTTCTCGCCGCACTTTTCGCTTTCACTAATTGCGATCTAATTTAGCCATAATATGTTTATGATTAATTAAAAGATACTTGTTGGCATCATCATCTTCAATTTCTGTGCCTGAGTGGTCTGGGAAATAAACTACATCTCCAACCTTAAGCTCTGAAATAGGTACAAGGTCGCCTTTGTAGTTGACTTCACCCATACCCATATCTACGATAGTTCCTGTTTTTGGCCCAGAATCATTAAATGCCGCTGAAATAACTAAGCCAGACTTAGTCTTCTTGTCTGTATCTTCTGTCTTTGTAACCAGTAGCATTCCACCAATAGGTTTAATCATCTTCATCCTCATCTGCTTCAAATATATCGTAGTCAATGTCTTTTAATTGACTAAAGCTGGTATATGTCGCATACGCAACTGCTAGTAAGGCCACAAGTAACCCTAGTAAACTGATTGTTTTCTTATTCATTATTCCTCGAATGATGATTGTGTAAGTGGAAGAATATTGTCGTATCTACGCTTCCATGTTTCTGCTCTGTCTTCCGCCTGCAACCATTGATCTTTTATTAGCTGCTCTCTTTCATAAGACTCATTTAAAAGGTGCTGAAGATTACTTAATCTTTCAGACTCAGGAGCATTCTTGGCCCTTGAAGTTCCAACCGCAGAACCTATGGCAAATGCTAATGCTAAAAAAAATATCTCTGACATTTCCGCCTCTTTCTCTTTCCCTAATTATATAGGAGAGTCCAGGGTTTTGTCAATAGCATCATCTATTGTTCTACTGTGTTCTTTGTCACAGCTCCCACACTCTTTACACATATTACTCCAATAAAGATCCCCACCAGCCCTTGGTAGGGCTTGGCGGGGAATATTTAATTAAACTTTCTTAGGCTTTGTCTTCTTTTGTCCAAGTATGGTCTCCCTGCGGATTCCGTGCTTGTTTGTGTCAATCTTTGTTGCTGGTCTTGGACCGTTAACTCCAGATCTAAACTTGCCTTGCGATGGATTCTTTCTCGCTGCTTCTTGCGAAGTTACTGCACCTGACGGTGTGTTGTTTGGAGGAGTATCCATTCCTGTTCCATTACTCATTAATAAATCTTTCTCTTTGTTCTGGAGTTGCTGTCATGTTTAAAGTTAAACCTGCTTCTCCATCTCGTGAAACATTTAGCATTCCGCCTGGAATAGTTGACATTCCAGATTCGCTACCAAATGCTTCGCATCCGCATTCAACGCACATATTACTTTGGACCTTGTGCTGAAGCTTGGTTTGATACATCTGTTGCTGGGAATGCTGCTGCTGGATCTGCTGCATACTGCTCACCATTCCATACTGATGCATCATTTACCTTTGGTGATGTAAAACCGTTTAAATCTTTTCCGTCTGCCATTTTGTTCTCCTATAGGGTTGTATTTAGATGGGTCTAGAATGCCATCTATATACCTATTATAGCATTTATCAGTTTTTGTATATCTGATGCCAACAGTCTTCGCAAATAGTAATATATTTGGTTTCTGTTGAAGTTAGGCGGGTTGCAGGATTACTACAACCCGCCATTTCGCAAGATTCTTCTAAGGTCATTACTTCTTTTTAGTAGTCTTTTTAGGGGCAGTCTTTTTAACAGGAGCTGTTTTCTTAGCTGGAGCTGTCTTCTTTACTACCTTCTTCTTTGGCGCTGCTGCCTTCTTTGTTGTTTTCTTCACAACTGTTACCCGTCTCTCAAATTGGGTGCCTTCTTGAACAAGGCCATCCCCATCTTTATCCACAGCATTGTAGTTGAATCCATCAACCGATGCTGGGAATAACCATAGCTTTAATTTCTTAAACATTTATTTCCTATCTATTTTATAAGTAATATAATCTACCACTTGTTTTGGAGTCCACTCTTCTGGGAACTCAAAATTATTTATTTGATCTATTATTGATTTAGTATACTTTCTTTGAAAGTAACCCTCTAATTCGTAGATCTCATCTTGTGCCATATCTTATTTTATCATTTATATGTCAATGGGGCAAGGTTTCCCCTGCCCCACGAACATAATTGATACTACTTCTTAAGTGTTACCTTAAGCTTAGGGAATTTAGCATTCCACTTTTTAGCAAGAGCATTATACTCTGCTACATATGTAGCCTTAGCAAGATCTGCTGCTGCCTTGTCAACGATAACCTTAGCCTTAAGAGCATCTAGTTCCGCCTTTGTTGCTGCAAGGGCTGTTGCCTTTGCTGCTGCGTCAGCCTCTGCTGCAGTCTTAGCAGCGTTTGCTGCTGCAAGCTGTGTTGTGAGTGCTGCTAGGTCTCCAGCCAAATCACGAACTGCGATAATCTTTACAGATGATGCAGAAGGTGTGCTGAATCCTGTAACTGCTGCTGCCATGTCTGCTGATGCAGCATAGAAAACAATTGTTACTGGACCTGTTGCTGGCGCAACAAACTTAACGTCTGCTGATCCAAAGTTTGTGAGTGTTGCTCCTGTTGTTACAGTTACTGTATCAAGAGTTGCACCATTAGCAATTGCATTAAGAGTCTTTCCAGAAATCTTGTTTCCGAATACGTCCTGTGCTGTTGCTGTTACTGTTACAGATGTACCTGCTGGAGCAGAATCTACACCAGTTACGGCGATCTTATCAATCAAAGTAGATGTTCCTTGTAGGTAATATGTTACAGTTGAGCCAAGATTTGTGATTGACACAGAGCTTACTGCTGTCGTTTTAGTATATACATAAAACGTTGCTGTTGTTCCTGTACCAACATTCTGTGTCCATGTTGCTGAACCTGAAGATGCTGTTACTGGTGCTGTAGTTGTAGCAAATGCTGAAACTACTACTGCGTTAGTTGCTGAAACAGTTACTGATGTTCCTGTATCAACTGTTACTACGAACTCAACTACATCTAGTGAGTCAACAGAGTTATCTGTTGGAACTGGAATTGTAATTGGTGTTGCTGCTGCTGTTCCAGCAGTTTGTGCCGTCCATGTAGGACTTGCTACCGTACCAGTATTCTTCTTAACAGAAGTTACTACCATCGGAGCAGCACTTGCAGGTGTTGCTAGTGAACCCATTGCAATGGCTGCAACCATTGCGAGAGCGATTTTCTTAAATGACTTCATTTAATTTATTCTCCTTAATTTATCCACCTCTAGATGAGCGTGGAATTCTATTTTGTGTACGAGTTCCGCCATTGAGACGGAGAGTGGTTATCTTCTATGCTTTTCTTCATATCAATGTCTTCGTACATACGAACAACATGTGTGCAGGGATCTTGACCTTCATCAAACTCTGCATACTCTTGTTCAGACATTGGTAGTCCATCGTGTGTATAACATACAGGAGGTCCGCACCAACCTTTTTCTATGCCGTATGTAATCCATTCGTCAAATGTCATATCCACTCCGCCAACTCTTTTAAGAGAAGGTGCTTGGGCTTTGCGCCAACCACAGTATGGACTGGATTTCCATCCTTAAATAATACCATGGTTGGAATTGAATGTACAGAGTATTCTGCTGTTTTTACAGGATTCTCATCAATATTTAACTTACCAACTGGTAGACCCCTAGACTCAGAGATCTCATCTAGGATAGGAGAAACCTTTTTGCAAGGCCCACACCATTCCGCCCAGAAATCAATTAGTATAAGATTATTTTGATCTAATGCTTCTTGAAAGCTTGAATCAGTTACTATCACTTTGCCTCCGCATGAGTTGGCCAGTAGTAACTACATGAATCACAGCATGTATATCCTAGTTCACGAAAGTCAGAGTAATCGCTATAGAAATAATATTTCTCTGGATCTTTCTCAAATAAACGCCCCTTGTGTGTGTAATGAAGATTATTATCTCCAAGCCACCATGGTTCATCTGACTCAAGTAACATGAAATGATCTTGATATATCTGATCGAACTGAGCCCTTGTGCTGTTCTTGTAGCCACGAAGAATAATCTCTTTAATGATTGCTTCGTTGTACATAAATAGCCAGTCTTCATGGCCATCCCACATTTTAACTGCAGGGTGATTTTTCCATGCGCCAGAACTGTATAGTCCAGCTAAAGACTTTAGTATTTGTAGGTTTTCTACGCTTTGCTTGATAAGACGCTTGCGGTCTAAATGCTTTGCGGTCTCATCAAAGTCCGCCTCTGGTAAGAATGTTTGCATGATACCTATTCTACTAAATAACTAGAACCTAGTCAACACTTGGTTCGTTTTTTAATTCTTCTGCTGCTGCATTAAATTTATCCATAAATCTTTGAATTACGAATAAAGTTGTTTCTCTAGAATTCAAACCAATTGCCTTAGATGACTCTTCAGTTTGATCTTCTGCTGGAATTGCATTCCATAGTCTTTGATACAGCTCTACGGCAACATCTTCAATTATGCCTTCAAGTACAGTTTGCTGATTACCCATTTAGTGCTCCTTGTAGATTAATTAGTTTACCATTCTTTATCTGTGAGTTAGAAGTGATTGTAGAAGTCTTAGATATTAATTCATAGATTTGAGAATAAGTAAGATGTGGTTTAGCTGTTTTAATTGTTGCCCATTGTGTAGCAGCAATTACGGTTGAGGCAGATGTTCCTGCAACATTGATTGTGTTTCCACCTACGGTGACCGCCCTAGTTGTTCCTTGTGCAAAAAAGTCAGTCAGCAATGGATCATGATTTGAATAAATTGCAATGCTGCCAGTAGGCATTGTTGCTCCTACAGAGATTGCTTGTGGGATACAGGACGGCCAATCAATCTTAGAATAGTTTCTTGAATTTCCCGTTGGGAAAAATACTGGTATCCCAGCATCGGCAAGGATCTTTACCTTTGACTCTGTTATAGGTGTTTTATTGCAATAATCTGCCGTATTGGAAGAGTTAGCCTGTCCCTGAGACATTGAAACAACCTGAATATTTAGCTTATCTTTGTTACGAATAACCCAATCTAATGCATTATATACGGTTGCTTCGCCAGTTGCTTGACGTAAACCTTTAGAGTTTGCGCCAACAATTCTTACAAATACAATTTTTACATTTGGGTTGGTTGCAACTGCAAGGGACGCCATCTCTGTGCCGTGATTAAATCCATTTTTAGAAATCCATTCTGATTTAAGAACGGAAGAGTTTGGACCTTCCATCTCATTTAAACCATTTGGACACGAAGACCATTGCGTAACACATGCTTCATATAGAATTCTATCTTTAAAAATAGGCAAAGAGTTATCTAACGCTGTATCTAAAATAGCAATGACTGGTGTTCCAACTGTTTTGTTGGACAAATTTGCCGCATTAGCGGTTGCAGGTATAAGTAGTGTTAGGGCTAGCATAGCCCCTGTTATTTTTTTATTCATAAGGTAATAATACTAAATAGAGTAAATCTTGTCAATACTATTTATCTTTATTTAATTTAGCAGAATACCATTTCCCAGCGTCCATATCTGGACCCTGCACCTTATTTTCTTCTAACAATAAAGTAACCGCTTTGCTTAGATACTCAATTTGAAATTGCATTCTAAGCATTTCCATCTCAAGCAATCTTATTCTTTCTGACTTTCTCATTCCTGACTCTCTCTATCCAAGGGTGTTGGGGCTGTTGCCAAGCTACCGCATTCAACACATTGCATTTCTAAAAAATATGTAGAAATTTCATAATCATCAAAGACTGCTCTAATATAGAATATCCTTGATCCACACACACACTCATGTGTTGGGGTTCCTCTAAGGTCCATTGCATTTAACTGATGCTCTTGCTCTTGACGGGCTTCTTCAACATCATTTTTATCAAATACTAGAACATCATACCTGCTGAAAAACTCTCTGGCTATTCCAATACCTATGAGGCCCATAAGGGTTGCTGCTAAACGATTAACCCATTTCATAAATCTATTATACTCTAGACTTCAATAATTGTAAAGGGTGGTCTGACTGCCATATTAAACTTAGCTGCCGCCTCTAAAGCCATACGCACACGTTTGCGTGGAGTCTTAACCATGGATGTAGAGTATAAAGATCCAAGCGCTAACTCTTGGCCTGCGCCTTCTGACATATACTGTACATCAGCTTCTCCTATATGGAAATCAGAGTCCATGCTAAAAATTCTTCCAGCACCCTGTACTGTAATCAAAAAGATTCCGCCTTCATCGCCATCTTCAGTACCAGAAGAAAAATTTCCATAGCCATGTTCTTTAAATGCTTCTTTGACTGAATCAACAAACTTTGTTCTAATAAATTTATCTAAGTTTCTATATCCAACAGTTGGAGTATACTTTGGTGGAGTCCAATTATATTGAAGTATCTGGCCCATTCTAAAACTATCTACGAAACCAATCCCATATTGACCAACTTTAAAAACTTTTGGATCTGTACGTTGAAAAATCAAACCAGACTTGTCGTCTGATGCGGCGGCGTCTCCGCCCATAAAAACTTTATTTTCATGAATTAGGGCTACTATACAGGTCATAGTCCTAGTATACTATTTTTAATATTCCGAGTCCAGCTCATCAATTTTATGGTCAATAAATGATAGTTTAAGGAGTGTTTCCTCAAGCTCGGATTTAACAGAAATAAGCTCTTGAATGGCATTATAATATTTATCCTTCCATTCAGTCAGTTCACGCTCAACTTTATACAGCGCAATTTTTAAATCTTTTACCTCTAATTTTAAATGATCTTGCTCACGCTCAGCCTGTCGTACTTTTTCTTTTTTATTTTCTCTTAATCCAGCAATGATTGCAGTTCCTGTACCAGATACAAAGGCGGCAGAAATAGCAATAATAATAGAGGTATAATTGTTCATTATAAACTAATTATACAGCAAATATGACTTAAACTAACAGTTCCGATGCTGAAATTTCGTTGCCAATATAGCGTCTTTTAATGATAAATTCTTTAACATGCTCTGGCCCGCTTGCTCTTCCAGATAAAATAATTACCCATCTAGGTTCTAGTTTAGCAGAATGACAAGATTCGCAAATTAGTAGGTTAATAGGAAGTAAACTAGATTTTCTTACATCCAGCTTATTCTTTGATTTGTTACAACTGTAGCATAAAATTTTTTCCATTATTCAGATTCCTCAACATGTTTAAAAACAATCTCATCGATTATAGTGAATTCTTCATTTTCCATAAGCTCGTTGTGCTCTATTCCGTTCTTGTTATATCTCACAATTGATGCCCATGCACCAAGTTTTTCAACAGTACCGTGGCACTGCTCTGAATGAATAAATACAATATGGGTTGTGTCATAGTACTCTTTCACTGGGTTTGCCCTCCAACTCGCATCTGACTCCATATGATTCAATCAATTTCTTGACCTTTCCAACATAATCGATGACCATCTCTTTTTTGATGCCATCAAACTGTAAAAAATTATCTTCATATAATCTTAATGCTAAGAAGTCTGGGTACATTACTATATCCATTAGAAGCATAGAGGGCTTCTGTATCTGATGAACCTTCTTTTTCATCTCTTCTGTATAAAAAACTGGTTTGTTTGGCTCCCCAGTCCATTGGTTAATACCATATTTAAAATGTTCTGCTTGCTTGTCTGAGGATTTATCAATAAACATTTTTTTTCTTTAACCTCTTCCAAGACTCTGGAGACTTGTGCAAATTCTTTGACTTGTCTATTGATCCAGATGTTAAATAAACTCCGCCCCAAACTCCATATTCATTTCCATCTGCCCCAGCCTGATAACACATGCTAACTACTGGACAACTTAAACACATCTCATCAATATTTTTTGCTATATTAGGATCTGCTTCGTACTTTTCATAAAATAAATTAGTATCCATTCCTCTGCATATTGAAAGGTGGTACCAATCTAAATCATCTGAATCTATACCTAAATCATTTAAAATGTCTGACATACTTTGTGGGCAACTTCCATAGTCCGTTATCGTTAACAGAAATTTTCTCTGCTATTCCCCAAGCGTTCTCTCTGAACATGCCCTTTATGTTAGTAAATCCGTTATGATCTTTTTTCCAAATAATAAGGTCGTAATTGTCCCAATATGGGGTTATATTTTTAGCCTTCTTTATGAAGACTTCGACACCTAGTTCTGTTAAATTTAGCATCTTTTCCTAAACATAAACCGCAGCATCCCACTAATATATATTATACAGGAAATACTGCGGCTATGTCAATAGACTATTTAATAAAAGTTCCGTTCCATACGGACTTTTTTACTTCTTCTTTTGTCTCTGTAGATTCGTGAGCTTTTTCAACTGGTACACAATTTGGTACCATTCTTCCATTCTTTTCTTTCATCCCTCTTTGGGTATATCCTGACCAGCAGGCCTTTTCCATATTATCCCATTTATCTTCATCTTCATTGTCTGATTCGTATGACTTGCTCATGCACTCTTCGCATTTATCGCATTCAATGCCTTTTGCCTTGCATGTTTCGCATCCGCAATCCTGATATGCCTTGCTTACTGGCCAGTTAACTTCGTTCTTCATAGGATCTCCAACAGGTGCTGGATTTGAAGAATTTGAATCTTCTGTTTCCATCTCTGCTGAATCTGATTCCTCTGCATCGTCTTCTTCTGGCATTTCAATCATTGACTCAATTGCTTCCATTAGATGCTCGATAACCATACCAAGCTGTTCTTTTGTAACTTCTGCTCTTAATGCTTTTGTGATATCTTCGTCATCTGGAATCTCAACTACTGTATCTGCTGGATTAACCACATCATCTAAAATATCTTTAATTTCTTCTACTAATTCATTTGTTGTTAGCGACTTCTTCATATTCTTCTCTCTTTCTACAATCTTTCTAGACCAAGAGAACCCTGCGTCTCCGCCCCATGCTAACCACATAATCTTTCCGTTAGATGGATTTTCTGCATTGTCCCAGTCTTTACCCTTTTTATCTACTTCGTGACGGGAGAAGAATGAATACATTCTCTTAACTGTTGATAGGCTAAGAGTTTCACCCCTAGCAAGCTGTCCTGCACGAGTCCAGCCTACTGCCGTTCCAGCACCCTTTGCTTTACCCTGCTCTTTTAATTTAATTGCACGACGGGCTGCAGACTGCATGCCAGCGGTTGGTTTATATCCCTCTTTAGCCATATTATTTCTCCTTGACGCTAGTTACTTTAACTGATTTAACTTCTTCATCTACACCAAATATATCATTGATGTACTCTGCAGCATCTTCTTCGCTAAATGCTTGAACTTCTGCATTTACTTCAAGCTTGACGCTATAAGTTTTCATTATTTACCGCAGGTTGGGCATGTTCCAGTAGAAGTTGATCCAGCTGGTTTTGGCGCTGCTCCAGACTTAAACTTAGGACGACCAAATCCTACGATTGAAACCATTACGCCTGCTTTATTTTTCTTATAAGCACGAAGTTGTTTACAGGCTTCTCCGCCATTTCTTTGGCTTCCAGACTTCTTTGAAGATGTATTTCCTTCAATACACCAAACTGTTCCATCTTCGTTATCTTCAATCACAATTCCTACGTGAGAAATTCTATCGACGCCATCTGATGGGAAATCAAAATACGCAATATCTCCTGGCTCTGGATCTGCTAGATCTCCATCAATCCATGAACCAGCTTTCTTAAATGCTGCTGCGCCACCTGGAGTATAAACTGTATTAGGAATCTTTACCCCTGCTTCATTAGCACACCAGTTTACAAATGATCCACACCAAGGCTGAAAATTAGCCTTTGTGTATGCCCCGTATTTTGTTTCATTATCTTTAGGACCTTCAATGTATCCCACCTGAGACTTAGCAATTTGAATAAGACGAGCAACGCTACCTTTTGGTGCCTTAGCTGTCTCTGCTGGTACTGGAAAATCTTGCGACATTATTCATCACCTTTACTTTTACCAGCAAAATATCCGCCGATAATTCCTATAAGTCCTACAAGTGCATTCTGCACTAGAGCAATTGCGTCTTCATTGGTTCCATATTTTTCACCTGAAGTAAACTGTTGTGCAAGCATTGAAGCGTATTCACCAAGAACTACTAAGCCAATGAAGCCAAGTATTCCGATGGTGATAACCCACATTAACTTATCTTTCATCTTCATTAGTCTTTATCCCAATCTGCATCAACTGGTTGTTCTGCTGGCATTGCGCCATCTGGCTTTGCTGCTAAACGTGCTGCAGTTGCATCAATTTCTGCTTCAAGCTTCTT
>Ga0222712_10005766_pt1 | contig 12419 bp, 11 predicted proteins | sample C33_657DmetaG_FD_165043 | JGI IMG/M metagenome (GOLD analysis project Ga0222712, IMG submission 165043) | Estuarine water microbial communities from San Francisco Bay, California, United States - C33_657D | ecosystem: Environmental > Aquatic > Marine > Unclassified | place: USA: California...
TTGTTGACTTTACCAGAATCTCCCCAAAGGTCAAAACCTATTAGATTAATTTGTTTAGGAGATCTTCTTGCTGCCAATAAAATAGCATAAGGTCCTGAGTTCCAGTGGAACGGTATATCTGCTTTTAACGGCCCAGTAAACGGAACATCGGGTAAGGGTTTTACTAAAGGATTTTTAAAATTCTCAGCCCAATCAGGCCTAGTATAAATGATATTTTTATAATTTAATGCTAGAATTTCTGCCACCATTCGCCTGTCCACAGCAACTATTTCGTCACAAATGTAGTCTCGGCATATGGCATTACAGCCTATCTTCCAATCTTTAAAACTGTCAAGGTCTATAGATTGTCGACTTTGTCCGTTTCCAATAACACTAATATTCACTTATTGAGCAGCAATAGCACCAAACGGTAACCAGCGACCAGGCGCACCCGGAGTCACACATACCCATCCGATATAATCAGTGGCTTTTGGATCTGAGTTCCACACAATGTCACCTTTATTAAACTCGCCACTATGAGGTGCATGACTTCCTACAATAAACTTTTTGTTGTCAAAGCTAACTGGACCGGCAACAGTTAGTGCTACATCGCTATCAGGGACTGCAACACCTACTGTTAGTTTACCATACACTGAAACAGTTCTATCTTTGTTAGAAGTATTTCCAATAACAATGTTTTCACCAACTGCTAATTCAATAGTATCGTTACGATTTACTGTGATGTCACTGTAACCAGATAATTGATGATCAGTTACAGAGAAGTTACCAATTGAAATCTTGCTAGTTGACAATGTTCTTGTTACGGCAGCATCTCCCATAACTTGCAATTCTCTCAACAGGCCTAATTTTTGCAGATTACTTTCGGTAACAGTGTCACCTAGTGTAGATTGACTCAATACTGATATTCTATTAATTGCAAAGTACTTGTTCTCGTCTAGGTCAATAATGTCAGTAGACCAAATCCTGTCTGGACTTGCTTGGTAAACAAACTGTCTAGCTGGACCTTTCATACCAGTCCACATAATACCCTTTCCATAATTACTGCTAGAAGCAGTTTCTTTAAAAATTACAGGGCTTGATCGAACGGCAATAACTTCATCAACAATAAGTTTACCGTAAACTTGTACATCGCCATTGCTGGAAATACTAATTCTTGCAGTGTTATCAGTGATAAGTTCTAAACTATCATTAGTAGTTGTTCCTAACACCGCAGTATTTTTCTTACAACTGCCAAGTATTAGATCAACACCGTTTTCTCTAATACCAATAGCGGCAGCAGGCTGTTCTGTGTTAATACCTAAACGATTTAGTTCGCTACTGAAAACAGCAAATTCACCTAATGTAGTTGTGCCAGCAACATTTAATGAACGTAATGTACCAACCTGCTTTAAGTTACTTTTTGTAACTGATGGTCCAAGTTCGCTAAAACTAATCACTGGTGTGTCGTTAATCTCATATGCTTGTTCATCTGCAAGATTAACGCTCATGTCAGACCATAGCTTGGACTGTTTAAGTGCTAGATTTTTACTTCTGTTACCGCCGATCCATTTAATACCTTTGCCTTCAACTTCGGCAAAACTACCTCCGGAAAAGGTAACTGCTCTTGTGGGTTCAACAAAGTCAACGGTAATTTTACCGTTGCTGACAATCAATGAAGGTTGTGTGGCAAGGTCGTTAATACCTTGAGTGCTGAATTTTAGGGGTTCAAAAACGTTTAGGGCCATAGAAAATACTCTCTTTTGAGTATTTATCCACAGCCCTAATTGTTTTATGCTACTTTAAGAAGAAGAGTTTCTTCGTTTAAACGACCGTTCATCTTAGTATCTACAGCGTTGATGTCCTCAAGGAACTTACGCAGAGCCACTTTACCAGCAGATTTAAAGGCTGCTAACTGTTCTACAGGCTTACGCAGAGTCTTTTGCACTGATTTCATTTCACTAAAACCTGTAATTGTAGTGCCTTTAACTCCCAGTTCTTTGAACTCCTCAGCAACATACTTGCCCAACTTGCGTGTTTTACTGTTAAACACCCATAGTTCCTGAGCACCAATGATGTCTGCAGGGTTGACACTGACCAGCTTTAAAGGCTCATCAGTCTTCTTATACTTGAGTTTAGCAACTAACTTGTCCTTGCTAACTGCCTTAGTTTTGCGAGGCTTCTTGTTAACTTTGGCTTCTTGCATCAGCATGTTGCAAGCCGCTTCAATCTCCTGCAGGAACGCAATAAAGTTCTTGATCTGCTTACGAGTACGATGCTTGTAGCCTTCCTTCAACTGCTCATCACCTTCTCCGCTAGCCAACTCGTTCAACTCTGCAAGATCGCCTGCATAGAAATCACGGATGATACGTGCATGAGCTGCCTTGGCACCTTTGCCTTTAAGCAAGTTCAGCATCTTAAATGCCTTAGGATCAAAGTTTTCAGGATCAAGCTGGAAGTTTTGATAAGCATCTTCAATTTCTTCAGTCATCAACAAGGCCGCATCACGTGTGCGTTCTTGGATGCTAGGAACATACACTACAGGTTTGTCAGCTTCGGCTGCTGCCTTAACTGCTTCTTCGTCGATGTCGTTCTTGCCTTCGTCGATGATCTTGGCAATTTCTGCACCCAACCAAGTGGCAGTGTCTCGGCCGTTGTTAAAGTCTGGGCGTGTACTCTGCATGCCTTTGAGCAAGCAGGCAGCAATTGAGCCCACTGTTAAGGAGCAACGATTGTCTTTGGTTTTCTTAAAACTAGCAATGGTTTTCTTGTCGTAACCATTCTTACCCATCCAGTCAATGACTTTGGCTTTGAGCTCTTTACCGCTAGTCTCCATGCGGTAGTACTTCATAGCACTATGGAAGTAGCGCAGGAACTGATTCTCGTCCCAAGCTTCGCAACCTACCCAACTTGGGCTGTAGTCACGTTTGGCTTTTTCACGAAGTGCGATAGATTCTTTTTTAAGTTTAGTTGCCATTTAGTTGCTCCTAGTGCGTTAACAATAAAGTAATTATACAGTCATTTTACTTATGTGTCAACATATTTTGGCTAACCAATTATGTACTAATAAATAGACTGTGAGGAAAATTATGGAAATAACACCCGGAAAACCAATTAGAACCTATGCAGAAAACGGCGAATGGCGAGACTGGAGCACTGACGAATTGGTTGGAGCCAAATTAAACTACATACCAAATTGGAAATGTGGCGCCGGTGTTGACAGTTTATACATTGATATGGACGGTGGTGTTTGGACTGCCAGTTGTAGGGTGGGCGGCCGTTTGGGCAGTGTATGGGATGACTTCTCAGTACCCGAAGATTGGATTGACTGTAAGCGTAATGTCTGCTCATGTGGCGCAGATCTGTTTATTCCCAAAACACAAAAGATAGAATTCAAATCTTTACTGCGTAAAGGACAAGGCTTACCTACAAATCATGATCTTAGAAATAACGAACAAACTGAGTTTGTTGCTATGGAACGCACTCATGCCAGTACACAGAAGCAAGTTTATTGGGAGATAGGCCGTCGTTGTAATTATGACTGTAGTTATTGCTGGCCTTGGATTCACAATAATACCGACCCACATAAATCATTAGAAGAACTAATGCAGGCTACTGCTCTTATTGAAACAAAGTTTACTAAAGGTGAAGCTGTTAATTTTATCATCAGCGGTGGTGAACCTACTGCTAACAAAGACTTTCTAGACTGGTTGCGTTATTTAAACGCCATGGGACATCACGTAAGTTTACATAGTAACGGTAGTCGTAAGCCAGATTATTATCAAGAAATCATACACTACGGTGACCTAAACATCAGTGTACACTTTGAGTTCTACGATAGACCTAAACTTGTTAAGGTTATTGAAGCTATTGTTGCTGAAAAAGTAGAACACGGCAAGCTGGGACATCTTGAAATTAAATTTATGATGGCTCCACATAACCGTGAAGAAACGCTAAGCCTTGAAGAAGAACTAAAGGCAATTCCACGTTTTGTTGACTACTGTACCTGGGCAATTGTTCCTATCCGTGGTGATTTGAATAACAAGAATAGTGCTCCTAATCAAGGTTCAGGTAGTGAAGTCATGGAAGGCTACACTAAAGAAGATTATATTTTGTTTGGTGATAGAAAATGAGTAAAACTAAAACGCTGTGTCATATGGCATGGGATTATCCCATGTTTTTTATGTTCACTAACTCTATCGGCTACTGCTGTAGAACTCCCCGCATAGCTATAGACCCTGATCTCTTAGAAGAACTAGGAGAAGACTTTTGGTCTAACCATCCAAAATTTGTTGAGAGACGACAATCGTTACTAGAAGGGGTAAAGCACGTTGACTGTAACACCTGCTGGAGTTTAGAGGATGCTGGATTTAAAAGTTCTAGAAATGACGATTACATTCAATACTTTATGCAAAAGAATGATAAAAAATTTCCCGTAACTTTGCCTTTTGATCAGTATAAAGATTACCCAGGAATAGAAAAAAGTAATTATTCTAATGTTATTGAAATAGTATTGAACAACACATGTGATGCTAAGTGTACCTATTGCAGTGAATTTTACAGCACACAATGGTTAACCGAAAAGAAAAAACATAATGAAGTAGCAAGATCATATCGACCACAAGATGTAAGAAATCCTAGAGCAGAAGAACTGTTTTGGTCTTGGTACGAAAATAAAGTTATTTCAACAAACAGACGATTTGGTTTCATCGGCGGAGAGCCATTAATTATCGATGCACTATATGAATGTTTTGATAAACTATTAGAAATACACGATAGGAAAGGCGACTATAAAAATACTAATGAAGATAAAATGGAGTTATGTATTACTAGTAATATGAATACTCCTCCTGCATATTTTGAAAAGTTTTTAAATTATGTTCCTCGATTGGAGAAATATTTTACAATCATTATACAGGTAAGTGGCGAAAACATAGGTGATGATTTAGAATATGTACGTTACGGAGTTAAATGGGAAAGATGGTCGAAGAATGTTGAACACTTATTAGCGCATACCAATGTGAAACTAGCATTCTTACCATGTCTTAATATATTATCAATACCTAGATTTCATTTATACTTGGAATATTTTGCAGAACTCTGTAGCAAATACAAGTACATGCGTATACACAATAATATTGTTACTCATCCTATTGAACAAAGCCCCTTAATGGCTCCAAGAGAGTTTGCTATTTATTTTGATAAATGTATAGATATCATTCAAAGTCTTGTAGATAAAAAGGTTGATAGTGAAACTAACCCGCGATCAATACATGTATCTTATGTAAATTTTTTAGACTGGTTACATAAGACTAGAGATGCTGTTGGCAATAATCCATCGGAACATGAAGAAAATGAAAATGCTAATAAATTCTTTAGATTTTTTAGTCAATTAGATTTTAGAAGAAAAACTTCTCTTTTAAAAGTATTTCCAGAAATGAAATCTTTTTACGATACTGGATCTAACGGATTGCTCAGTCCTAACAAAATAATAGATATAAAAGAAGTTAAATGACTAGTGCCAGCCAAACCCTATGTACTCAATTATGGAATCATGCTGTAGTTGATCTTGCAAAGAAAAAAGTAAGAGCCTGCTGTAAGACCCCATCTGTACAACTCAGCTCTGATGATATCAATGAATACGGACATGATGTATTTTTAAATCTGCCAGAGTTACAAGCTGACAGAGAGATAATGCTCAACGGTGGCAAACCCGAACGATGCAATGCCTGTTGGTCATTAGAAGAACAAGGTAGTTTTAGTTTTCGAAGTACTCCAGAAAGATGGCATCAGCATTTTGACTGGTTAGAGTATCCCGATTATAGACTATCTAATCATCCCGATAATTTAGATATTCAGTTAGATAACTACTGTGATCTTAAATGTTTATACTGCAACGAAGAGTTTAGCAGTCAATGGCAATCTGAAAAAGAAAAGTTTGGAGATTTAAAATCCTATATTCCTATTCACGCTGATAGTTCTGAGTTTACTGAACTATTTTTTAAATGGTTTGATACTGTTAAAGGGACGTTTAGAAGAATAGCATTTTTAGGAGGCGAGCCTCTTATAAGTCCCCGTTTTTATGAATACCTTGATCGTGTAATTGCCGCTTACAATAATGAATTTCCAGATGATTTAGAAATTTATATAATTACAAATCTAAACACAAAAGAAAATTATTTTAATAAGTTTATTAAAATGGTTGAACTTTACAAAGATAAAATTAAATTCAATATCAATTTTTCAATGGAGGCCTACGGCAATCACGCTGAACTAATACGCCATGGTTTAGATTTTGAACGTTTTAAAAATAATTTAGAAAGACTTGCATCTATTAAGGGCATAACACTTACTAACATAACATCTATTAATTTACTGTGCTTTCCAACTCTACACCAGCATTTACAGCTAATTGTTGACATAGAAGAAAAATATGGAATATACCTTGAGCTCAATAGTAACTTAGTAACATGGCCTGACCACTTACATATCAATTTAATGGACAGAGAGCTTGGAAAGAAGTATGTACATCAAGCAATAGCAGTACTTGAGAATAAAAATCACGACCACTACCTTAACTTCTTAAATACACTGATAGAAAAATTTAATTTTAATCAATTAAAAGGATCTCCTTCTCATACCAGACTTCTATTAGAGTTAGATGAATTGGGTGCAAGAAGAAACGTAAACTATAAAGAAATATTCAATGAGTACAAATACCTCTGGGCATAAAAAAGTTTGGGACATTATTCCACAAGACAAACAGGAAAAATATGGGCAACACTATAGAAAAGCACCGAGATCGTTTGTTGATGTTCCTGCGCTTACTAATTTTATGGACGAGCCAAAGTTTCCAGCACAAGCTGACCCTGCAAACGTAGCTTGTAGATTTAAATGGGACTATCCAATTGTAAACCTAATGAGTGGACATATCCGTACATGTTGCCGTGTCCCTAAACAAGTTATTACTGATCATGATATAGAAACATACGGGGCAGATGCTATACAAAATTTACCCTATGAACAAGATCGTCGTAGAGAAAAACTTCTAGGGATAACACATGTTGATTGCGAATCTTGTGTTCGATTAGAATGGAACGGTTCTGCACCACCTCGCGGTGGCCTTGATAATTTTGTCAATGGTTGGTTAATCGGAGAGAATCAAGGGTATCCATATACTGTAACTGATGTACAAAAATGGTATGTAGATAAAATTCCAACAGATCCTGAACAGTTACCCTTTAATCATCCGTTGCTACGAGCCGACCGCCCTGAGATGTTAGAAATTATTTTAGGTAATCATTGCGATCTCAAGTGTACATATTGTAGTATTCATTATAGTACACAATGGCAAAGTGAACTTATCAAGTTCGGCGATATTAAAAAAGAAGACCTAAAAGAACATTTTCCAGCAGCTCCTGAAAAATTAGAAAAAGTTTTCTGGGAATGGTTCTACGATGTTGGTCGACATACTAGTAAAGTAATTAATATCTTAGGTGGCGAACCCACTTATATGCCTAAGTTCTATGATGTTATGGAAAAGCTAACAGCAGCATACAAAGACTTAGGTAAAAAAGATAGGCATGTAGAATTAGGTATATTATCTAATATGAACACTAAGCCTCTACAAATGGATCGATTTTTAAACTTACTACCCGAGCTAACCAAGTATGTATTTTTAAGATTGCAACCTAGTATCGAAGCTCTTGATAAAAAGGCAGAATACATTCGATATGGTTTAGATTGGAATCGATTTGAGGGTAATATAAGACGTATTCTTTCTGAGAGAGAGAAATACGGCTTAACACCGGATAATTTTGGAATGGGCTTTCAAATGGCTCTCAATAGTTTTAGTATTTCTAGCTTGCCAGAATTTGTACATTGGACTAATAGTTTAATTAATGAGTACGATTTTGAAATAGGTCTTATGAAGAATGTTGTCAGCTTCCCTAGACATCACAATCCGCATGTGTTAACTCCTGATTTTGGTGCGTACATTGAAGAAGCAAGAGACTACATTGAAATATTTGCAGAAAAAAATGACAGACAAATACGAGGTCTAATGAAGAAGCACACCGGATTAGTTGCTCATGGATCTTGGATTAGCTACAATAGAGATCTATTAGACGGGCTTGCTAAATCAGTTAGCTCACACGAACGTAGTCAGTTTGATATTGATAGCAGAGCACACTGGTATCACTTTGTAGAACAAATGAAAACACGCCGAGGTGCAGATGTATTAAATCACTATCCCGAAATGACTGATTTTTACAACCTTTGTAAAAAATATGCAGGCGTTTAGTAGTCGTTTATAAAATTAAATATTTTTTCAGCCCACATAAGTGTAGCCTCTGCATTCGGATGACATGATTCAGTTCTATATACTTCATTAGGTCTGATTAATTCTTCCCAAGATCTCTCGTAATCGGCTTTTACTCCATTTGACATCCACCTAGACCAATCGACTAAGTTTTCAATCTCGTTGTACTGTACAGGATGTTCATTTTTGTTAAATTCCAATCGAGGAAAGTTCACTAAACTATTCCAGAAAACATATTGAAGACCTTTGCTTTTAAGATAAAATTGTAGCATTAATATAAGATTTATATGCCTAAAGTAGTCTGTAGTAGTTGTTACTGCATCGTTGATATAGTATTCCTCTAGAGATTGGATATTTTTTAAGAAATTTATCCTATATTGTAAATCTCTATTTTTAGGATATTCTTTTTCAAATATTTTCAAATAGTTTTCTATATGTGGAACGCTATAGTTAACACAACTGTTTTCATTATATACTACTGTCCTACAGAACTCAGTCCAACCGATCATAATGAGTGTAGTTTTTGGGTCAATTGATTCCCAATTACTTTCAATATAATCTATTGTTTTTGATGCAATATATTCATTGCTGAAACCTGACAGTGCAAGATTTACTACATTGTCACACTTAAACAATTTCTGTAATCTTCCACTAAGGTTTACAGAATTAAATTCATCCCATTGCTCCTTAGTCCAATCTTTAGATACTGCAAAAAAATTACTAAAGGGTTCTATATTGTTCTGTGCATAAGTAATATCATAACCGTGTACAAAGCTGCAACCGTTTAAAATAATTTTCTTAACTTCCATTTAGCAAACTCCATAACTCTGGAAATACATCTCTAGCTGATTCTTTGCGTAAATTGTCTTTTAATTCAGTTTCTTTTCTAAAATCATCTAATGTATGTGATTGATCTTGGGTATACATATATTTTATAACTTTATCAATTTCTTCTTTCACGTAGTCAGTTGCTCCTAATGCTGTAACATATAGCTTATACTCTTCCCAGTGTTGTTTAACTTGTTCTTTAAGATCGGCCGGTAAAGAAGTAATGCTATAAAACGTAGGAAATGTTAATATATTAAAATATATGTTATCTAATTTTGTTAATTTCTCTTCTACTAGAAATTTATGCAACTTGCTAATATGAAATGCATTTAATATACTAATAGTTGGACTAAGATGCATATATACATGCGGACATTTACTAACAATATATTTTAAATTTTCTAATACTACATCCCAGTTAGATCCGTGTCTAATATAGGATAACTGTTCCCATCCTGCATCTAAACTTAATCCTAACCTAACATGCTTAAACTTTACCCAATAATTGTCTACAACATTCTTATCTTTAAAAAAGATTTTAGTACAATTAGTATTGTATCTTAATACAGTATCAAATTTTTCATGCGCTACTAGAATATCGAGCATCTTATAATGATCTTCTAATAATAAAGGTTCGCCGCCACAGAAATAAATTTCTTCAATTGAATCAATGTTTGATTCAAAAAATTCAAAAAATTCAGTAGTATCGTCAAATGCTTCTTTTAAAATTTGTATAGTTTTACCTTGATACTTACGTTCTTCTTCGGCAATTTTACTACTATTAATACTATCGCATGTCCTGCATTTTAAATTACATAAGTTAGAAAATCTAACGTCCCATGTTAATATCTTTGCATCAGTTATAGTTCCGTCATTATTGATTTGTATATTCTCTATTAAATGACCGTAATTTTTATTTGAATTATATCTATAAGAGTTATTAGTATACTCACTTTCTGGTATGCTACATCTACTGCAACTTTCGGGTAGGTCTGGGCCGTCAAGCATTTCTTTACGTAATGCTACTAGTTTCTCATTATTGTTTGAGTAAATTTCTGTAATAGGAGTAGTTTTTGTATTGCCTAAAACATAATCATGATTAATACAACAGGGTACTACTCTGCTGTCTGTCCATACACATGCATGTATAAATGGCTGTATGCAGAAATGTTTAGATTTTAATAATTCTTTATTGTTCATTTTTCTTTAGTGCTCATAATATCAAAATTACAATGACACATGGTTTTGTTACATACAACCGGTTCCAATGGCAAGTCTAAGTTAACATCTTCGATGTGGCCGATCGTCCCACCTACCTTACACCAACCTCGATGAATAGTACCATCCATATCGACAATTAGTTGTTCAATACCTGCATAGCATTTCCATCCTGACCAATCGTTGGTCTTTTCGCTAATGAATCTGTGTGCGCTGGATACCTGTGTAGTGCCATCTTCGTACACTTTGCGCATGGCGCCTCTATAGTAATCAAATGGGCGTGTAAACTTAATATGCTTGGTAATTAATTCGTGTTGTTTTTCAAAGATCTTTTTTTGGAATTCGTTATAATCATATAGGGTATCGCCAAAGTCGTGTATTAAGGGCTGTAGCGCCATTGAAATATTACCTAGATTTTTAACCTTGTTAGCCACAGCATAGCAGTGATCAAACTTTTCAGGACTCATCATAATGTTTACATGAGTACGAACATCATTATGTAAGAGCTTGACAACTTCTACAAAGTGTTTTTCATCTGCAAATTCTGGATGAAAGCTCAAACATACATGATCAAAGAATTGTTTGTTTTCTTCCCAGTAACGAATAGTACGTGACCCATTGCTGATCAATCCCACTTTGATGCCCATTTCTGTACAGAACTGACAAATCTCAATGAAGTCTTTGTACATAGTAACTTCACCACCGGTGAATTCAAAATATATATTTTTATGAAAGTAATGGTCTTTTACTTTTGCAATAAAGTTTTTAATAGTAGTGGTATTTGGCCATCGTTTTGATCCGTCATGTAGAGCGTCTGGACAATAGCTACATTCAAAGTTACAGGTATTACCAAGGCACCAATTAACCACAAACCAGTCTTCGTGTGCAGGTGTAGAGTGTACAAGTTTAATATATTTTTCTTCCATGGGTTACCTTTATTAACATAATACTTATCTCATATTAAATTGCAGACAAAAGAAAACCCGCCCGTAAGTCTATGACATTAGAGGGGCAGGCCGTGTTATTACTTCTTAGCTGGTTCAGCTTTCTTTTCTACTACTGGCTTTTCAATCTTTGGCATTTCTTTTGGCTGCTTTTTGCACTCGGTCTTGTCTGCATTTGCTTTGTCTTTGCAGTCTATGCTAGCAGACTTTGGTACACGAGCTTCAACAGTCTTGCCTCCAACTTTTACATCTTTAGTTTCGCCTTCTGGCTTTTTAGCAGGCTCGCCACTGGCTTGTGCTAAACTTAATGATAATCCTAATACTAACGCGGCTAATAATTTCATAGCAATCTCCTTTTAATTATTTATTTACACAAAAAAGCCCAGGGCTATTAACCATGGACTTCTCTGTATTTTGCTAATGCAAGCTGTCTAGCTAGCCATAATCTAAACTTTACATAGTCTGATAGTTCGTCTTCAACTACTTGACCAAATCTTTCTGATTGTCGATTACGACCAAAAGTGACTTCGTCGTTTACTTCGTAATCACCGTCCTCTAGATCATTTGGATTACTTCTTAGCTGGCTCTTTCTTGTCGTCTTTCTTAGCAGGCTCACTTTTGGCAGGCGTTGCTGTCGCGCTAGCGGCAGGCGTTGCAGGGACTATGTTTGTAGCAGGGGCTGCAACAGCTGGCTTGGCAGGCACTATGTTTGTAGCAGGTGCTGGTGCTGTAACAGCAGGCTTGGCTTCTGCTTTCTTTTCTTCTTTCTTAGCGGCAGGTGCTTGAGCAAATGCGGTAGCGGCAAACATAGTTGCGATTAGAGTTGCGATCAATTTCATTTTAAAGTTTCCTTTTTGGTTATGTAAGAATTTTTATCCCTACATATATATAACGCGGCAGCCTGTTAGTTAGTTGACACAATTTGGATGTTTAAGTCCAAAGACTGTCACGTGCCTTGATTAACCGGATCATCATAGCTTCATCTTCGGCTGCATAATCTGCTTCAATCTTCTGTAGCAGTTCATGTGAACGTGTGCTTAGTTCTTCGAGTTCGGGCGTCTTCTTACTGCCAAAAAGTCTACCATCGTTGAGTAACCGAGCTTTTTCGCAGTAATCACTCCACCCACTTGCAT
>Ga0222712_10005767_pt1 | contig 12418 bp, 23 predicted proteins | sample C33_657DmetaG_FD_165043 | JGI IMG/M metagenome (GOLD analysis project Ga0222712, IMG submission 165043) | Estuarine water microbial communities from San Francisco Bay, California, United States - C33_657D | ecosystem: Environmental > Aquatic > Marine > Unclassified | place: USA: California...
GAACTAGAGGAGTTTTAATATGGCTTTAAAAAAATATCTAACTGAGATTCTTGACGAAATCAACAAGAATCCAAAGAAACTTGAAGAGTACAAGACCGATCCAGATATCGATCTACTTTTTAAGTACGCATTCCATCCTAACGGTAAGATGATCCTACCCGAAGGAGAGCCTCCGTATAAACCTGACGCTGCGCCTATGGGCATGAGTCCGGCGGTGTTTAGGCAGGAACTACAAAGATTGTACATTTTCTGCCGTAAGGATCTAACACCCATCAAGAGAGAACAGTTATTCATTTCACTGTTAGAATCTATTCATCCGGATGAGGCTAAGGTTATGATTGCGGTTAAGGATCAGAAGCTAGATAAGTTGTACAAGAAGATAACTCGTAAGGTAGTAGAGCAAGCCGGGATCGTGCCACCGCTAGCACCCAATAGCTAGTTTTCTATAAATATATAAGGAACTATAGGTTCCTGTTGGTGTGATTCCTGGTGCACAGGATTCAAAGTAAATTCGTTATAGTAATCAATAACTTAAATCGTTTACAATAAATGGGAGTTATGATATAATACTATTATGATTAGGCATATTCTACTTCACAAGTCTGATCGCGTATCTGTGTACTGCACTCCAGCTCTAGAAACCTCCAGCAAACGTAAGCTTAGGACTTTCGTTAAGGCTATCATTGCAGCAGAGAAAACGCTGATCAAAGACATAGGTAAAAGATATCCTAAACAAGCTAAAAATACTCACTTCAAATTCTTATTTAAAAACTATAAGAATGATTCTATGCTAGGCCAATGCGACATAGAATTTGACGGTGATATTATGATTGAATTAAACGCCAAGAATATGGGTTCAAATTTGTGTAGAACTATTGCCCATGAATTGGTGCATGCAAGGCAATTTATATCAGGGCAACTTGAATATAATAATAAGATAAAATACTACACATATGAAGGTGAAAAACATCGATACATCTATCGCAAACAACCGTGGGAGTTAGAAGCCTATAAGCTTGAAGACAAACACGCATTGAAAATTAAAAGGTGGCTATTAGATCATGTACATTATAACCCAAAACTCACACTTACAGAAGTATAAAGCAAAAGTTATAGATTTTCAACCATTACAAGACTGGAAATTTGCAGTCAAATATTACGACGATCAAGGTTTTCTTTGTACTGAAGTAGTCGAATCAACTAAACTTGAACTTGAAGAAAAGGAATCATTATGAATAAATCAATCTTATTACAATCAATTAAATCAGTATCTGGCTTTCTAGCAATTCTGTTTATAGCTTTATCTATATTTGTCGCAGGCATGACATATATTCCTTACGTGACTATTCCATTGGTGATTGTTGGAATATTTTCCCTTATGGTCTATATGGAATATAAAAACAGAAAAAATATTCTGGAAATAGAAAATTATAAAAAATAATTGTACTAAAAATACACTATATAATATAATAGTCTTATGAATATATTTTATTTACATTCAGATCCAAAAATCTGTGCACAGATGCATGTCGATAAGCACTGTGTCAAGATGATTCTCGAGACTTGTCAATTGTTATCCACTGCTCATAGGATGTTAGATGGTGTTGAAGTGCCAGGTAAAACAAAGACTGGTAGAAATATTAGAAGATGGAAATTACCTGACGAACGTGATAATGTAATATATACAGCAACACATATCAACCATCCATCAGCAGTGTGGTGTAGAAAAGCATCTGAAAATTACATGTGGTTATGGGTATTACTAGATGAACTATGTAAGGAATACACACATCGCTATGGAAAGGTTCATAAATGTGAATCAACAGGCCTTGTGGAAGTATTAAAACAAAAACCTAACAATATACCTAGAGATCATTTTACTGAACCGACACCAGCCATGCCTGACCAGTACAAAGTTCCTGGCAATTCTATTCAGTCATATCATAACTACTATAATGGAGAAAAGCAAAGAATGTTCTCATGGAAGAAACGAGACGTTCCAAGCTTTATAAATAAAAATATTAAGGATAATTATGCCATTATATGATTTTCGAAATAAAGAGACCGGAGAGGTCTTTGAGAAGTTTATGAGTATATCTTCTAAAGAGGAGTATCTTAAAGATAACCCACATATCGAAACTGTACTAGGTATGCCGCCATTAATCGATCCAGTCAGACTAGGTGTACGAAAGACAGACGCTGGATTCAAAGAAGTTTTACAACGAATCCATGAAAAAACCCCAGGCAGTCAACTAAATAAAACAACAAGTCAACTGTAATGGTAACTAAATTTAAAAAACCTAAAAAAGTATCTCGTACAGAATCAAACGGAAAGTTATTTGTTAGAAACTTAAAAACAAATAAAGTGCGTGTATATAAAAGAAAACTAAAGTAAGATAGGATTTTTATGGCCCGAAACAAACGGGATAACGGCAACGTGGAGGCCGGGCAAGTTGAACAACCACAACACATAAGTAATGGATTAAGAATTAAACAGGATCAACTGAAAAGATTTGATCCATTAACTGATAATCAAAAGAAGTTCTTTGATGCTTATAAGATAGGAGACTATTTTATAGCTTTGCATGGAGTAGCAGGAACTGGTAAAACCTTTTGTGCTTTATATAAAGCAATAGAAGAAGTACTAGATAAATCTAATCCATTCAATAAGATCATTGTCGTCAGATCAGCAGTACAATCTCGCGACATGGGCCATCTTCCTGGTGACGTATCAGAGAAGATGGAGATATATGAACAGCCATACCGCCAAATATGCGAGACTTTATTCGGTCGCAAAGATGCGTGGGACCGGCTTGAGGAACAAGGATACGTTAAGTTTATATCGACTTCGTTTATTCGAGGTATGTCTTTCGATGACGCTATTATTATCGTTGACGAAATGCAGAACATGACCTATGAGGAGATCGACACAGTTATGACTCGTGTTGGTTATCGTTCAAAGATCATTTGGTGCGGAGATTATCGCCAAACCGACTTGAATAAAAAGAAAAATGACGTTAGTGGTATATTAAAGTTCTTTGATATTGCTCAACATATGAGCAGTTTTACAAGAATTGAATTTACCGTTGATGACATAGTTCGGTCATCTTTGGTTAAGGATTATATTCTTGCCAAGTTAAGATACGAAGATCATATAGAAAAATAAAACAAAGGAGAAACACATGTTAACAAATGTTATTGTATTTTTAGTAGGCGCTCATTTAGGTGCTAAATATCCACAAAAAGCAACATTGATCGTCGATACAGCTGTAGCTTTCGTTAAGGCAGTATGGGCTAAAGTTGCAGGATTGGTAGCTAAAAAATAATGGCTTTCGAATTTGATTTCACAGAAGAAAAGTTAGCACACATACTTACACGTAATAAAAAGGTACATGAATGGTATGAAGCTATGGTAGAACAATTACCACAGTTTAATATCACAACTCCTAAAAGAGTTGCTGCTTTTGTAGCTCAATGTGCCCATGAGTCCGCTGACTTTACTGTTCTGACTGAAAATTTAAATTACTCTGCTGATGCATTGAACAAACTTTTTGGTAAGTACTTTGCTTCAGCTGGTAGAGACGCTGCTCCATATCATCGTAAACCAGAAATGATTGCTAATGTAATATATGCAAATCGTATGGGTAATGGTGATACTGCTAGCGGTGAAGGTTGGAAATTTAGGGGAAGAGGTCCGATCCAATTAACAGGAAAATCTAACTATTGGGCATTCGCTTCTGACTTCTTTGAAGATCCAGAAACAGTCATGAATGATCCTGATCTTGTTACAGATGATATTCCCACTGCGCTTTATTCAGCAATCTGGTTTTGGAATAAAAATAACCTTAACAAAGAAGCTGACGCAAGCGACATCAAAACCATGACCAAGAAGATCAATGGAGGTTATATCGGTTTAGAAGACCGAATCAAACATTATAACCATGCTATTGAAGTTTTAACAGCATAATAATTTTACTTTAATTCAACATTGAGTTATAATAGTAAAATAGCTGCTATACTTGGCAATGGTCCTAGCAGAAAATTCTATGATCCGTCCAAGGAGTACAACTTCCGTATGGGGTGTAATATTCCTTGGGCCGACGTAGATGCTACCATAATCTTAGATGAGAATATCATTAAGTTATGGGCAAAGGATAAAACATTAATCAAAGTTCCTGCTTATTTTAGTGTGCATGCCTGGATGGCAGCAGATGAATGGAGATTAAGAGCTCATGTATATTCAAATGATTTGTTCTTAGGACTTGTTAGTAAAGAACATAATGAATCTAGTGGCAATGTTGCTGCAAAGCAACTAGTACAAGATGGTTATACAGAGATAGACATCTATGGATGTGACGCGTATTGGACACAAGCACATGGTCATAATACACAAAGTTATACTAGAGAATTTATATCTGGTACTGATATGATAAACAATTCTTATAAATGGAAATTACTTTGGGATGCATTCATTAAGAAACATCCAGAAGTTAAGTTTAATTTTATAAAGGGATAATATGTTAAACAATTATAAAAACGATTTAATTATTATTGGTGTTGTTTTTGGTTTAATTGCTTTTGGTATTAATGTATCATTAGCTGGAGAAAAAGTAACTACTAAAGAAGTTGTAGTTACAGCAAAGAAAGCTGAACCAGCTAAAAAAGAAGCAGCAAAACCTGCAAAGAAAGCAGAAGAACCTAAAAAAGATCCAAATCGTAAGAAACCTACTTTAAAGAAAAAGTATGCAGATAAAAAATAATTGAAGAACTTTATTCATCATGATTTTCCGGTGGTTGAGCGTTTAGATTTACCAGAAGGAAGAAGATATAAAGTTCCATCTGGTAAGTTATATCCATCGGTAACAACAGTAACTGGTCATCTCTCTAATGCTTCATTAGATGCATGGAAAAAGAGAGTTGGTGAAGAAGAAGCCGCTAGAATATCTAAGCGTGCTACTGATAGAGGTACTCGTATCCATTCATTATGTGAAGATTTTCTTAAGGGAAATAATCCTCAAGCAGAACTTATCGATATGGATATGTGGAATGACCTTAAACCAGTTATTAATAAGATAGACAATATACATGCTTTAGAGAGCAAGTTATATTCCGATAAACTAGAAGTTGCGGGAACAGTGGATTGTATCGCTGAATTTGATGGAACATTATCAGTCATCGATTTCAAAACATCTAAAAATCCGAAAGATATAAATAATATAGAACATTATTTTATTCAGGCGACCGCATATTCGGTTATGTTTCAGGAGTTATACGATATAGCAATTCCTGATATAACTATAATAATAGGAGTAGACCATGACAAACCTCAAGTTTTCCATAAGAAGCGTAAAGGCTTCATTCATCAATTAGTTGACCTACGTCAATCATTCAAAAAAATTTATTTACTTTAATTAGTAACTAAGTTATAATAATACTAAGTAAGTACTAATCGCAAGGAGAATATCCCCATGAGAAAAACTTTCGCCGCTATTTTAGCGCTATGTTACCTGTGCAGTTTCAACATTGCACATACTGAAATAATACACGAAGAAATAAAACCACCAAAGAAACTAACTAAGGTGGAAAAGAGACAGGTAGAATGTCTAGCTCAAAATATATATTACGAAGCTGGATACGAATCTACTAAAGGACAGATAGCTGTCGCATTAGTTACACTTAATCGAGTTTATTCTGGATTATATCCAAGATCGATATGTGCAACTATGACCCAAAAGTTTGAGGAAGTATGTCAATTCTCTTGGTACTGTGATGACTATAAGAGAATTAAAGCTGAGTCTTATAGATATACAAGGCATGAAAAAGAAGTATTTGAAAATGCCAGATCAGTAGCTTTATATACATATTTAAACTATAAGAACATGCAGGACGTTACAAAGGGAGCTTTATTCTTTCATACAAAACAAGTAACTCCCGGATGGCAGAACGTAAAAGTAACAACAACAATTGGGAATCATATATTCTATAAACGAAAGGCTTAATAATGACAACAAGTGCAAGTGAAAACGTCCCTAATATTTTTAGTGGACTATTAAATAATGTCCATATCAACACAATTGAATCTACAACAAGGATTCATGAAGTCTTTCTAGATAGCGATATTGAAGAACCAGGCAGATATAGAGAACTTATCTCTATTTTAGTTAATGCTGCAGAGAGCGACAAGATTCATCTCTTTATTAACTGTAATGGAGGTAACCTAGATTCTGCTGGTGCTATTATATCAGGTATCTTATCATCTCAGGCTGAAGTGACAGCATTCCTTATGGGAGCATGTCATTCTGCAGCATCTCTTATCGCCATGTACTGTCATGCAGTTCATGTATACGATACAGGTTATATGATGATCCATACAGCTTCATTTGGTTCTTCAGGCAATACTCCAACAGTCAAGGCTCATACAGACTTTACAGTTAAACAGTGTGAGAAGCTCATGAGGGATGCGTACGAAGGTTTCTTAAATCAAGATGAACTTGATAAAGTTCTTAATGGTGTAGAACTTTGGTTCAATTCCGAACAGATCAAACCTAGACTTAAGAAACGATTTGAGGCGATTGAACTCCAAGATAAGAAAGAAGCTGAAAAGGCTAACGAGATAGTGGACAAGCCCAAAGCCCCTAAAGTGAAGACCAAGCTCAAGATCGAAGACTCGGCAATTGAATAAAGTTGTTTACATTAATTCAGATAAGTGATATAATAGTATTACTAATAACAACTGCGAGGATTATATTATGGCTTTAAATCATGTACTGTCAAGTCTCTATGTCCGTAGAGACGTAGAAAAACTTAAACAAGTTCAGTCTGACCTTTTAAATAAACAAAAGGAACTAGATCAGTTCTTTGAGGAATATTTAGAAGTGTTTGATGATAAACTTAATGCATCTATTGACGATCAGTCTACACCTGAATGGAAGGCTTATAACGACAAATACGCTGAGTATACTGATCTTAAAAAAGATCTTAAGCTTGCCAACTATTATTTAGGAATTATTTAATGGAAGGCAAAATATTTAAGACAACTAATGAGTTTGCTCTGTATATAGAAAGTATTGTAGCAGAGAAAAATATTAGTCATATGGATGCAGTATTACTTTATTGTGAACAGAACTTTATTGATCCAGAAGATATCAGTTCTATGATTAATAAGAATCTTAAACAGAAGATCGAACTTAATATGATTGAGATGAATCTGCTTCCTAAGAAGGGCACGCTTGATATATGACAGGGTACAAGGCATTCAGGTACTATGTTGCCTTGAAACTACATTTTAGTAAAGATAAGTTTGATGTATTTCAGAATAGAGGTAACATCAAAGGATCTTTTGAAGCATTTAATGCCCGCAATGATAGGTACATGTTTGAAAAGCTTGCAAGAAAGTATGATACAGATCAAGAATTAATTCAGTTCTTTGTTTCTAACTTTGCCTATGGTAATACTGATATGGTATACGGCATGGAACAAAGTGAAGAAAATTATATCGTATGGAAGAGGCGTAAAGAATCTATTACGCATCTGTTTAAATCTGATCTAGATTCAGTTCAATTAGAAGCTGAAAAGAATAAGTTAGATATGGCGGGAATGTTTTACTTCCTTGATAATAACTATCCATATCTATTAAAGATGTATCTGGGCAAACAGGTTTCTATTGAGACACTACATATTATTAACTTAGAACAGGATATTATAGCCAACTGGAAGATGGATTCTAGATCGGTTATGTTAGAAGACGAGCTTAGACGAATAGAAAAGTTAAGAGGTTTCGTCAAGTATGATCATGAAAAGATTCAAAAAATATTTTTAGAATTTAAACATTCTTTAATGTGGGATGTATAAATAAAATGAGTAGAAGTTTTACTCTATACACATTTAATACTAATATACTTTTAATACGAGGAAAATACGATGGACTTAAATACACTCCGCGCTCAGCGCAATCAAGATTTTGGCAAAATTGCTTCAGCATTCGACAAGATCTCAAATCCCGGTTCTGATTCAAAATCATTCGAAGACGATCGCTTTTGGAAACTAGAAAAAGATAAAGCAGGCAATGGCTCTGCAGTTATTCGTTTTCTACCAAGAGTAGAAGGTGATGAACTACCATGGGTAAAAATCTTCTCACATGGATTCCAAGGTCCTACAGGTCGTTGGTACATCGAGAATTCATTATCAACATTTAGTGAAGATGATCCAGTTGGCCAACTTAATAGCCAATTATGGAATTCAGGTTCAGAAGCTAACAAAGAGATCGCTCGTAAACAAAAACGTCGTTTACATTTTATTGCAAACGTACTCGTTGTTTCAGATCCTAAACATCCAGAAAATGAAGGTCAAGTTAAACTGTTCAAGTTTGGTAAAAAGATCTTTGATAAGATCATGAATAAAGCAAAACCTACATTTGAAGATGAAAAACCAGTTAATGTATTTGACTTATGGGAAGGTGCTAACTTTAAACTTCGTATGCGTACGGTTGAAGGTTATCCTAACTATGATGAATCAACATTTACTGAACCTCTTCCAGTCGCTTCAAGCGATGAGGCAATCTTAGAAGTTGTTAACAAACAACATAAGTTATCTGAGTTCTTAGATCGCTCTAAGTACTTTAAGACTTATGATGAGTTAAAAACTAAATTGGATTCAGTTCTTTCTGGAGCTCCTGCAACTCAAACTGCAGAATCTATGATGAATGATCCATTGCCTATAGTAGAACCTAAGACATTTACTGCGGCTCCAGCTCCATCATATCAGTCAGCTCCAGCTCCAGTAGCAAAAGCTCCTGAGATTAATGATGACTCAGAGTTTGATATGTCTTTCTTTCAAAAGATCGCTGATGAGGCTTAATTGATGTTAAAAAGAAAGGGAGCTTCGGCTCCCTTTTTTATGTGGAGTATCTGGATCTATAAAACGATTTAAGAGAAACGTCTTCATCTCTTATATTAGTTTTAAGTAGATTATTAGTTGACTGTTTACTAATAGTAGTTGGAGCATTCACTATGTTATTATTATTTCCTGTTGATTTACTTGCATCATTAGCTGCTTTTTGATCAGCATTTGTTTTAGAAGCATTATAAACTGTACTTCCATCTATCATTCTCATAGAACCACCTGCAGCAACAAATGCTGTAGCTCTTAACCATGGGAATTCATTAAATGTTTTAAGTGCAGTTCCTATCTTAGATAATTTGTTTTCATCTAAATTTTGCAATCGTTCTAAACCTGCAGCAAAATCTATCATTGCTGGTCCAGCCATCTGCATAGCCTTAGCAAATGGAAGTAGTGCTAATCCAACTGCACCAAGAGCAACTGCACCAACTAGTAATAATGGGGCTGCTGAACCTGCAATTGCTGCAATAGTCCCTAAACCTGCAATTGCGGCAAAGCCTTTGCCAATAGTTTCCCAATCAAGTGATGAGAATTCTTTAAATGCCGCAGATATTCCCCAAAGAACTAAACCTAAAGCTCCTATAGCTAATGCACCACCAAGAATCTTCCCTTTTGCTTTGTCTAGTAATAATGCAGAAGCTACCATTCCTCCTAAAACTACTAAGCCTTTACCTATAGATCCCCAATCTAAATCACCAAATGCTTTAAATGATTTACTAGCAATCCATAAAGCACCAGCCATAGCTATCATACCAATGCCTAATTTTTTAAGACTATCTCCAGCATTTCCTAATCCACCCATCAATCCACTAAAAATACCTTTACCATCTCCTCCACCCTTTTTACTATATTTTGTATCTGGTCGTGTATTTTCTTCAATATCTTTTAATGTGGATAATTGTTGATCTTGATAATTATCTTGCTCTAGATCTTTTTCTAAAAATCTATTATCATCTTGATTCTTTTTAGATCCTGATTTTTCTTTTGGAGATAATAATCTATCTTGTATTGTGTCAGATACTTTGCTTGTAGATGGGTTATAGCCAGGAGGTCTTAATGCAGGATCAACTTTTGCTAATTTTTTAGCAATAACTTCTAATGCTTTAGATTCAGGAGATTTTTCAATAACAGAATCGCTAATACCTAATCGTTTATATTCATCTATTTTACGTTGATTTTGATTTGCTTGTCTTGTTAATTCTTGTTGTTCTTTTCTTTGATTTTGAAATATAGCATTAGCACCTGATTTTCCATACAATTTAGATGTTGGATCGCCTGCTGCCTCTCTAGCCTTTGCATATTTTTGACGATCTTCTCTAGCATCTAAATACTCAGAGAACATACCGCCAGAACCGCGTTTTGATATTCCAGTTTTATCTAAAAATCCTCTAAGAGTAAAAAAGTCTTTAACATTCTCTATCTTACCTTGAACTCGCTGACCCATAGTTTTAAATTCACGTTTTTGATTATTTTGCTCAATAATCGTCTTCATTTGAGACTTAGTTAATTCATTATTTTTCTTTACTTCCTTAAATAATTTAATAACATTACTATTGAGACCATCACCAGTTTTTGCATTTAAGCCTTTTTCAAGGGTTTTGTTTTGTTTTTTTAGCTGCTCAGATTGATCTCCAGCCTGATATCCAGCTCCCTGTAAGGAGGCAAGACTCTTTTTATACTGAGCACCTGTTATAGTACCAGCAGCCAATGCTTTATCTAAACCTTGTTTTATATCCCCGCCTGTTAATGGTGAATTTGCCATTTATTACCTCTGAGTATCTATTCGTTTCTTTTCTTCTTCTAAGTATTGAATCAACATAGCAACATAAATTTCTCTCTCAAAAGGCATCATATTTTCTAAATCTTCTAATGTATAACCATGATATTGCATCATTGCAAAATTCACTTTATAAAAATTCATAAGTGAATCATGAGAGAGATTAATTAAAAAAAACTTTGAAGGCCCTCTAACATTTTAGCATGTTCTTTATTACATACTGGACATACATATTTAATTTCATGCTTAAGTCTAGGCATAGTAGCAAAGAAGTTTTGAACCTTCATAAACTGCTCACTAGTCAAATTATTAAGAAATGTTGTAAGTTCTTCCTTAGATTGATCTTTTGCATGAAATACTTCTTCTGCAGTATAAACATAATCAATACAATTAGTAACTATATCAAATATTTGATCCACATCACTAGCATCTACAGCATCTAACCTCTTAATTAAGTCTATATTTGGATAATTTAGTACAATACCAACATCTCCAAATAGATCTATTTTTCTATTATGTTCTGGATTTTTTTCTACTTGTAAAGTAGTTAAATCAACTTTAACACTTGCAACTGCTTTTTCATCAGTACATGTATCACATTTTGCATTTAATTCTACAATTTCGCCTACAGATTTAGCTCTAATCTGAGTAAATATGTATTCTAAATCAAAAGTCGCTAAACGATTAATATCTATTTTATCAATGATACAATCATTAACTACATTTTTAAGTGTTTCAACCATAGTTATTGGATCTTCTGATTGATTTGCTATTAAAAGAGCCTTTTCTTCTTTAACTAAAAATGGTCTATATTTAACAGACTCATTAGTTGATGGAACTGTAAGTGTATACGTTGGCGTACTGTTCATTGGTAATGCCATACTATTCTCCTTTATTCATATTATTAATTAACTTACTCAACTCGCTTGTACTCCCCACAAATATAGCGTTGTTGTTCGTCACTTGCTTTGATGGACTCTGCTCAACATGTTTTGGAGCGTCCATCTTTTGTTTCTTCTCAGATAACTTAAGTAGCTGTTCGTTAGTATCAGCCAACTGTTTCATGAGATTACCTACAACCTCAAAGGCTCTTGGATGCTCAGACTGCTTGGCTATTTCCAAAGCATGATATAAAGCATCCTGACCCTGATTCAATAGTTTATGTAGATTGTATCTACTTACATCGTAGTCATAATCTATATTCTCTTCAATCTTTTTATTTTCAGGTACAACTTCTGTACCTGTACTAGCAACCTCACCTTGTTTAAGAGGTTCGACATCGAACACCTTAGACAAGCTATTATCTGGATTCATTTACATTATCTTCCTTCTTGGCGTTGGTCTTTCTGGAGCAGACTCAACTGTTGGTTCACTATAATCCTCTACGCTTGGAGGCGCTGGAGGTGTTGGGGCAGCTGGTGTCGGTCTTGTAGGCATCGGCATTTGCATTTGTTGTCCATCTGACTTTTTAGATGCTGAGTATGCATTAGCACCAAAGAAAGCTGCCACTAAAGCTGAGATAGCAACAAAGTATGTAGGAGCAATATTACCAATAATAGTTGCTGCATCATCTACATCTAACCATGAAGCAATAACGATAGTTACTGGATAGAGTAACATACCCCATAGAGCGAACCATGTCATCTTACGCATAGCATCACGTTGAGCATCTTGATCTTCAAGCTCTCTACGTTTAAATTCAAGATACATTGCTAGTTCTTCGCTACTTACGTAACCGTCTCC
>Ga0222712_10005769_pt1 | contig 12415 bp, 11 predicted proteins | sample C33_657DmetaG_FD_165043 | JGI IMG/M metagenome (GOLD analysis project Ga0222712, IMG submission 165043) | Estuarine water microbial communities from San Francisco Bay, California, United States - C33_657D | ecosystem: Environmental > Aquatic > Marine > Unclassified | place: USA: California...
ATGATGGACCGCCTGCGCCGCGCCAGCCACGGCAGCCTGCATCCCTGAGTGTTTCTTCAAGCAATCCGGCCATGGCCCAAGCCGCACCCACCCTCGCCGCACAGCAAGCGCGCAGCACCGGGGTGGTGTCATTGGCCATTCTCTGCAGCCGCCTGCTCGGCTTGGCGCGCGATCAGTGCCTCAATGCCTGGTTTGGTGCGAGCATGGCGGGCATTTTCACGGCGGCCTTCCGCACCCCCAACATGCTGCGCGACCTGTTCGCCGAAGGCGCGCTGTCCACGGCCTTTGTCACCACCTTCAGCCGCAAGATGGCGCAGGAGGGCGACGAGGCCGCCTGGCAATTGGGGCGCAAGATGCTCAGTCTGGGCCTCTGCTTCATGACCCTGCTAAGCTGCGCAGGCATTGCGGTGGCGCCTTGGTTGGTGCGCCTGCTCAATCCGGGTTGGCAGAATCCGCACAGCCTGGAACTCTGCACCCAGTTGGCGCAGGTGATGTATCCCTTCATCGCCATCATTTCGGTGACGGCCTTGGTCATGGGCATGCTCAACGCCAAGCGCGTGTTTTTTGTGCCGGCGGTGGCCTCCGCTTTCTTCAACCTCGGCTGCCTGAGCACAGGGGCCCTGCTGGCCTGGTGGATGGACCCGCAATGGTCCAGCGGAAAGCTCGGCGAAAAAGGCCTGATGGCCTTTGCCATCGGCACCCTCATTGGCGGCGCGATGCAACTGCTGGTGCAGTGGCCTTCGCTGCGGCGGGTGGGCTTTCGTCTGCATGCGGACTTTGGCTGGCGCGACAGCGGCGTGCGCGAGGTGCTGCACCTCATGTGGCCCTCACTCATCGCCGCCAGTGGCACTCAGGTCAGCGTCCTGCTCAACTCGATTTTCGCCTCCTACACGCCTGGGCAGGAGGCGGCCTCAGCCTGGCTGGCCAATGCCCAACGCCTGCAGCAGTTGCCCCTGGGGTTGTTTGGCGTGGCGGTGTCCACCGTGACGCTGCCTCTGCTTTCACGCCTGGCCACGCAGGAAAGTCTTGATCCCTTCCGCAACGCCCTGGCACGCGGCCTGCGATTGGTGTTGTTTCTCACCCTGCCCTGCGCGCTGGGCCTGAGCCTGCTGGCCACGGAGATCGTTGACCTGCTCTTTGGTCATGGCCGCTACACCGATGCCGATGTGCAGGCCACGGCGGCGGCCCTGCAGGCCTATGCCTTCGGGTTGGTTTTTTATGCGGCCATCAAGGTGGTGCAGCCTGCGTTTTACACGCTCAACAAACGCTTTGTGCCAATGCTGGTGAGTTTGGGCATCGTGGCTCTCAACGCGGTCTGCAATTCGGTGTCGGTGTTTGTGCTGCACTGGGATCATCGGGCCCTGGCCTGGTGCACGGCGATTGGTCTGGCCCTGAACTTTTCGGTGCTCTACTTCATGATGCGCCGCCGCATTGAAGGGCTGGAGGGCCGCCTGCTGGCCAACAGCCTGCTGCGCTTGTTGCCCGCCTTGCTTGTTTTGGCTGCCGGCGCGCTGGCTGCGCGGCACTGGCTGCTCAAGCCATGGGCGCAGTGGAGTGTGGCCACTCAGGCCCTGATGTTGCCTCTGGTCATCGGCGGCATTGCCGTGCTTTTCGCCCTGAGTTGTCACTGGCTCGGGGTTCCCGAAGCCAGGGACATGCTGGAGGCCCTGCGGCGCAAACAAGGCCGCAGCCCCAAAACCACAACCCCTGAGTCATGAAAGCCGCCACGCTGCTGCGACAAGTGCTGCTGCCCCTGCTCCTCATCTGGGCGGTGGCGGGGCTGATCCTCTGGCAAACCCGGAATGAAATCTCCTGGCCACAGCGGGTGGCGGACCTGATGCAGCAAGCCCCCTGGATGCAGAAGCCAGAGCTCAATGACCCCGCTCGGCGATCCGAGCACCTCCAGCGAACGCTGCACTTTTTTGTGATGCTCGACCCCAATCAACGCCTCAAGCTTCGCCAGGAACACGGCGATTTGATCCAGCGCTATCAGGCCTCACTGAGCGAGGACGAATTGCGCCTCTGGGCCAATCGCAGCATTGATCCGCTGTTGGGATTGCTGGAGCGCGCTCTCAAGCCCATGCCAGCCGAGGAGCGCAAAAAGTTGCTGGGGCGCCTGCGTGGTGATGTGAGGGTCCTGCGGGATTCCAGCCCTCAGGGCGAGCGCCTGAATCAACAGGACCAACAATTGTTGCAGGAGCTCATGGCGGAAGACCCCCTGGCCATCCTCCGGGCAGCACCCCCACGAGTCCAATTGGAGCTGGCCCCCGTATTAGAGAGCCTGCAAGGGCGCCTCGCAGGCCTGCGCCGCTAAAGCAAAGCCCCCCGATTTCAGCCCGTTTGGTCTCTTTGCCGCAAGTTTTCAACATTTGCCCCCGAGCCACTCTCCAAGAGCTACACCGCAACCCCCCAATTCCCCACGCATGAACCTTCCCGCATCCCTACCCCTCGTGGCCCTCATGAGCCTGATTGGACTTGCCCATGCGCAACCTGCCAAGAAGGCTGAGGCAGCCGCCATCAGCTCCGAGCAATTCAAGAGCAAGCTGACCCGCGACGACTCCGCCCTGCCTGCAGCCGGGCAACTGCAGATGAGTTACGCGCCAGTGGTGGACAAAATCCTGCCATCCGTCGTCACCATTTTCTCCATCGGAAGCAAGCCCATGGAGCAGGACGAGATCAACGAGCGACTGGAACAACTGCCAGATTTCCTGCGCGAGTACATGGAGGAATGGTTGCGTCAGCGCGGCCAGCTTGAAGACGGGGAGGATGAAACCCCTGAACGCGGCCCCAGAGGCCGGCGCAATCGGCCATCCCCTCCAGAAGAGGATTCTCAGGACAATGAGCCCAACGGCGTGGGCTCGGGAGTCATCATCAGTTCCGATGGCTACATCCTCACCAACAACCATGTCGTTGGTGAGGCGAAAAAACTTGAAGTGATGGTCAACGCCGGCGGCAGCAATCGCCGTTACAGCGCCAGAATCATCGGTACTGATCCCCAAACGGATGTTGGACTCATCAAGATTGAAGCGCAGAACCTGCCGGTGGCCACCATTGCCGACAGCACCAAACTGCGGGTGGGCGATGTGGTACTGGCGCTCGGTGCGCCAATGGAACTCAGCCGCTCCGTGACCCAGGGCATTGTCAGCGCCATGGGCCGCAGCGGCATGGGCATCATCCGCAACCGCAGCCGCATGCAGCAAAGCTACGAAGACTTCATTCAAACCGATGCGGCCATCAATCCAGGCAACAGCGGTGGCCCGTTGGTTGACGGCATGGGGCGAGTGGTTGGCATCAACACCGCCATTTATTCCCGCTCGGGCATGAACGCCGGCATCGGCTTCGCCATCCCGGTCAATCTGGCCCTGCGCATTGCCTCCGATCTGGTGGACGACGGCAAGGTGTCGCGTGGCTACCTGGGCATCATGCCCGAAGACATCAATGCCGACACGGCCAAGCTCTACAACCTGCAGGATGAGAGCGGTGCGATCGTTCGCATCATCAAAAACAACAGCCCTGCCGCCAAGGCCGGCCTGCTGGTGGGGGATGTGATCCTTGCCGTCTCAGGGCGCAAGGTGGACAGCGCCTCAGCCCTGCCCGTGATCGTCAGCAGCTACAGCCCAGGGTCGGAAATCACGCTCGACATCGTCCGCGAGGGCAAGCGCATGCAGGTCAAGGCGAAGCTCGAGGAACTCACGCCTGAAATCGCCGCCGGCAGCTCACCCGCTGCTGCCCCTCCCAAGGCCCAACCCACCAGCAATGCGCTGCTGCCTGGATTGCAGGTGGCAGCCCTGGATGAGATCAGCCGCAAGCGCTTGAAGATCCCCGCCGAAGTGCAGGGACTGCTGGTGCGCGAGGTCAAGCCCGACAGTCAGGCCAGAGCCATGGGCGTCGAGAAGGACGACCTCATCACCCACATCAACCGTAAGCCAGTCAACACCACAGCCCAGGCCACCGAATTGGCCAAGCAAAGTGAGAAGACGGTCCTGCTCAAGATTTGGCGAGAAGGCGACAGCATGCTCTTCATGGTGGGCAAACGCTGAGGCGAGGCCTCACTCCACCGTAACGCTCTTGGCCAGGTGGCGCGGCTTGTCCACATCGCAGCCGCGCAGAAGGGCGACCTCGTAAGCCAGCAACTGCAGGGGCAGGATGCAAAGCAGTGGCGCCAAGAGCGCGTGGCAGGCCGGCAGCTCAATCACCGCATCGGTCAGTTGGCGCAGCGCCTGCCCGCCGCCCTGTGTGGTGATGGCCATCACCGGACCGCGCCTGGCCAGCACCTCCTCAATGTTGGCGAGGTTTTTTTCAAACACGGCGTCATGTGGCGCAATGAAGATGCTGGGCACCTGCTCGCTGACTTGGGCAATGATGCCGTGCTTGAGCTCAGCGCTGCTGTGACCACTGGCAAACTGGTAACTGATCTCGCGCATTTTCAAGGCGCCCTCCATCGCCACGGGCATGCAGGCAAGACGCCCCAAAAACAACATGCCCTGAGCCTCGGCCAGGCGCGGCGCCAGCGCGCTGACCTGCGCATGGCAGCGCAGAGTCTCACGCATCAAATCCGGCAGGGCCTGCAATTGCCGAACCCACAGCATACCCTCGGCTGGCCCAAGCCGATGCAGACGCCCGAAGTGCAGCGCCAACATCGCCAACACGCCCAAGGTCGAGGTGAAGGTCTTGGTGGCCGCCACACCAATTTCAGGACCAGCATGCAAATGGCAGCCGCCGTCGCTTTCACGCGCCAAGGAACTGCCCACCGTATTGACAATGCCCAGCGAGGAAATGCCACGGCGCTTGACCTCACGGAGGGCCGCCAGAGTATCCAGGGTCTCGCCACTCTGACTGATCGCAAAGTGCAGGGTGCCATCCATCAGGGGCAACTGGCGATACCGCAGCTCGGAGGCAATCTCGACCTCCGTGGGCAGGCCAGCGATGCTCTCAAACCAGTGCTCGCCCACCAAGGCAGCGTGGTGCGCGCTGCCGCAGCCGCTGAGCAAAACGCGCGTCACTGCCCTCAATTGCCCTGGAGTGGCGTTGAGCCCACCAAAAACGCTCGTTCCTTGCTCAAAATCCAAGCGCCCGCGCATGGCATTTTCCAAGGCCTGGGGCTGTTCCATGATCTCCTTGAGCATGTGATGGGCGTGGCCATCCTTCTCCGCATCCTGCGCCTGCCAATCCACCACGCAGGTCGCTGCCACCCGCCCGACACCGCGACGATGACCCAATTCAAAACCATCGGCACGCAACTCCACCACCTCGTGATCATCGAGATAGAGCACCTCGCGGGTTTGCTTCAGAAGGGCCGACACATCAGAGGCCAGGTAATGCTCGCCCTGGCCAATGCCGACCACCAGCGGGCTGCCAAGACGCGCGCCGAGAATCACCCCCGGAAGGTCCGCGTGCATGACCGCCAGACCATAGGTGCCGCGCACCAACTCCAGGGCCTTGTCCAGGGCCGCACGAAGACGCGCCGCGCCCACGGCAATCTCGCTGGCCTCATAGAAGCGGCCAACCCAATGCGCCAGCACCTCGCTATCGGTCTGCGAGCGCATGACATGGCCCAACTCCAGCAATTTGGCGCGCAGCGTGGCGTGGTTCTCAATCACCCCATTGTGCACCAGCAGCAAACGGCCCGAGGCATCGGCGTGCGGATGCGCGTTGGCCTCACTGGGTTCGCCGTGAGTGGCCCAGCGAGTATGCGCGATGCCCAAGCCCAAGGCCTCGTCTCGACCGCCGCAGGCCTCGCGCAGGCAGTCCACACGGCCCACCGCCTTGAGAACCGCCGCCGCAGCCCTCCCTGGTTGCTGGAGGGCAAGTCCAGCAGAATCATAGCCACGATACTCGAGACGACTGAGGCCCTCGAGCAGGATTCCCTGCACAGGGCGGGGTCCAACATATCCAATAATGCCGCACATAAGTGTTTTGGTGATCAATGGCTGTGCAGGCAGGTGCGCACTCCTGCCAGCGAAAAAGCCCTCAGAATCTTTTGATTTCGCAATAAATTCCGCGCCCGCCCTGGCTGCGCTGGCGTTGTGCAGAAAAGGCTTGAAAGGCAATGACTTTGCAGCCCGATTCTCATCCCCCCCTTCCCACTCCACGACCCATGAACAAAGCCCTCTTCTCTCTCATCGCCGCCGCAAGCCTTGGCCTTGCTCTTGCCCAGGACGCCTCGGTGGCGGTCCTTGAACTCAAGCCACACGCCAGCAACCCCTTGGGCTATGACAAGACCGAGCTGAGCGTGAAGGCTGGGCAAAAGGTGAAGCTCACGCTCAACAACACCGGCAGCGTGGCGCCGCAGCCGCACAATTTCATCCTGATCAAACCCGGCAAGGATCAGGCCGTCGGCGCGCAGGCCAATGCGATGATGACCGACCCCCAAGCCATGGCCAAGGGTTACATCCCCGACTCGGCCAAGGCCGACATCATCGCCAACACCAAGTTGGTGATGCCCAATGGAACCGAGACCATTGAGTTCACGGCCCCCGCAGAGGTCGGCGATTATCCCTACATGTGCACCTTCCCTGGCCATTGGCTGCTGATGAAGGGCGTCATGCATGTCACCAAGTAAAACCTGCGCCGCGCATCCTAACCCTTCCAACTCACTGCAATGAAAACCCTGCTCACGCTCCTCTTCGCCATCACCTCCACTGCGCTGTTTGCCGCTGATGGCAAGGTCAGTGTGGCAGGCCTGAACTTCGCTGTGCCTTCGGGCTGGACCTCGATTCCGCCTACCAGCCCGATGCGCGCCGCAACACTACAGGTCAGCGTAGAAGGCACGGAGAAGCCTCTCGAGGCCGTGTTCTACTACTTCGGCGGCGGCCAGGGCGGCGACACCAAGGCCAACATTGATCGCTGGCTGGGGCAGTTCGCCTCACCTCCGCAGTCCAAGACCGAGGAGTTGGACGCCAACGGCAAGAAGGTCACCCTGGTGACGGCAACCGGCACCTACAACGACGGTGCGATGTTCGGCCCCAAGACCCCGCGTGAGGGGTACACGCTGCTCGGCGCGATTGTTCCCGGCAACGATGCCCCAGTCTTCATCAAACTCACCGGCCCTCAGGCTGCTGTGGGCAAGATCGCCGATGCCTTCAAGGCCCTGATCAAAAGCCCTTACTGATGGCTCGCCTTGGGCGGAGAGACTGGTCCGTGCAGTCCGCCTACGGCAGTTGAGTGGCCGTAGGCTCTGAATCCTGCGGTCTCGAAGGGCACTGCGGACATGGGCATGAGCACGGTGGCATTGTTGCCTTGTCCGCGTAGCGGTCAAAGCGGTTGGAGAGAATCAGCAGCGTCGGTGCCCAGAGCCCGACAAAGATGCCAAACCGTTCTGCGTGCGCCTGTTGGTTGGGCTCCTCGCCGTTGCAGAACCACCAGATCCAAATGGACAGGGCGATGGAAAAAATGCCCGCTTGAAAACAAAGGGTGCTCAGGCTTCGGCAGATGCTTGGGTTCATGGGCTTGGAAAGTGCGCTGGATTGCTGGGCCAGTGAGATGCCCTGCCTCTCAGTCTATGCCACCGCCCACAAGGCTCCCACGCCAAAACAACTCCGGCGCAAGCTATGCCAAAATAGGACGCGTGAGCTGACTGTCCACCTGCAGAGCCAGTGCCTGTAGCATGCCCTCCACCGCCTCGTGCTTCTTGCGCAGGGCGGAGAGCACGGGCCAGTCCAGTCGCGGCCTGGGGGCCGCCACCGTGATGCGCTGTGGTCGCATGAGTTCCTGCACCTTCTCGAAGGCCTCAACACCCATGGCCATGAGCTCCCGCGCGGCAGGCAACTCGTCCATCTTTTCCTGCGGCAGACCCAGCACACTGACGCCAATGCCAAACTGGTGCCCAAGGCTGCGCAGTGCCTCTACCAGGGCCTCGTCGTTGAGAGGTTCAACAACCACCAACTCTCCGGACAAGGCCCAGCGAGTGGCGCTGAGCGCCTGGAAAAATTCAGCCGTGGCGCTCTCCAGGTTGAGGGTGAGTTTGAGCTGCACCGCCCCCAGCGCGCACTCGGGCACACCGAGTTGGCGACGCAGACGCAGCAGGGCGCGATCGCTGCGCTCTGGGTCCTCGGGGCTGGCTTCCCAGCCCACATCAGCCACCACGAGGTCCGGCAATTCCCAGTAGCCGCGCGGCTCCAAGGCACAGCCCTGGGCGCCGTTGAGGCAGAAGGCGAGCAAGCCCCGTTGCGCAGCGAGTCGTTCGTAAATAGCCAACGCACGGCTCATGCGCGCGGCGACTGCATCCTCGGGCAATCCATCGTCTCGACCCGCCCACAAGCCCGGGGCCTGCGCCACCTCCTGTCCACGCTTCAGTCGCAGGTAATAACCCTGCCCCTGATCCACCTTGGCAATCGGCGAGGTTGGATCATAGGAGAGAATGGAAAAATGATAGCGCAGCGTACCGTCGCTGTAATCATCGCCAAGGCGCAGACGCACGAGACGAATCAACTCCGTACCCTTGATGGCCTCGGCTGGGTCCCGGGGCAGGATCTCGGGCAGGATGGTCCTGAGTTGTTCGCGCAGATTCATGAAGTGGCCGTCAAAGGCTTTAACGCAGGCAGCAGTCTGCGGTCAATCCACAGAATCAAATCCACGCGCCACAGGCAAGCCCTGATGCCGAAGCGCGACATGGTAACCAATTTCAACCTCAAGGTCTTGCCACCTGCCCGGGCTCAGGGGTCTGCCGATAGGCTCTGCGGCGTTGATTGAGCCAGCGCACGCCGAACATGTCCACCGTGGCGCGCCAGGCGCGGTTGCCAAAGCCGTACTTGCTCACGCCGTGAATGCGTGGGCGATGATTCACTGGCATTTCAGTCACCCGCCAACCCATGCCGCCGATCAAGGCGGGAATGAAGCGGTGCATGCCATGAAACAAGGGCAGAGCCTCGCGGCATGGAGTGCGCATGACTTTGAGGGTGCAGCCCGTGTCGCGCACGCAATCACCCACAAACCGGCTGCGAATGGCGTTGGCAATGCGGCTTTGCATGCGCTTGAACCAGGAGTCGCGGCGCTTGGCTCGGTAGCCGCAGACCAGATCCCATCCCTGCTCCAGTTTGGCGATCATCGCCGGCAGGTCGGCAGGGTCATTTTGCAGATCGCCATCCAGCGTGGCAATCCACTGCCCGCAGGCAGCCGCAAATCCAGCGTGCATCGCCGCGCTTTGCCCTTGATTTCGCTCAAAGCAAATCAGACGAACGCGCTCACTGCGCTGGACCCGGGCCACGGTTTCATCTGTGCTGCCGTCATCCACAAGGATCAATTCGTAGTCAAAGCCGGCAAGGGCCTGCGCGATCTCACGCTGCAATTCCTGCACATTGTCCTCCTCGTTGTAGAGGGGCACGACAAGGGAAAGCTGGGGCGGAGAGTTCATTGAACGCGGAGGGCCTCATCAAGCTGGAGACCTGGGGGTGCTGCAAGTGCGAAGATGAGCCGTTGTGCCGCAAAACATCAGCGCCCAGGCTCCACAACAATGCGCGGCGCGCGCCTGCGCACCGCAATGTACACCGGAGAGCGCTGAGGCTTGAGCCAGCTGACCGGCAGCAACGGCTCTGTATTGGCCGCAGCAAAATGCCAGGGGCCATCCTCAGTCTGCAGGCTGTACTGCAGGGCCCGCCCTCCGTCCAGCAGGGTGGCATGCTGCACATCCAGGCGCCTGGCCAAGGCCGCAACCTCTGCCACAGTCATCAGGCCTCCATCACCGGAGAGCACCATGACGATGCTGCCGTCAGCACGCATGCCGGCAAGCGCCCGATAGGTGACCTTGCTGCCGTTGAAATGAGCGTCGGGGTCTTGGGCAATGTAGCTGAAAATCTGGCCATGTTTCATCACTGCTGGGTAGCCCTGAGTGGCTTCTTCAATGACACCGGGCACCTCCTCCAGCAGGGATTTGGGCCCGAAATAGGGCCGCCCCGCCTTCACGAAAAAACTGCCACTCCACTGCTTGAAGGCAGCATTCACCTGCCTGCCCTCATGGTACACATAGCCCAAGGGCTTGCCAGCGGGGTCATGGAAATTGGCGCTGATGGCGAACTGCAGACGGCCCGCCTGCAACCTCTCGCGCGCCGTGGTGGGCTCAAAGCCCTCGCGGAAGCTGGCCTTGAATTCAAAAAGCGCGGGATCCACGATCAGCACATGAACCTCCGCACCAAACAAGGACTGCGCCAAGCGGCCTGCCCAACGCGCGGGACGACGCACCGGAAGGGTGAACCAGCTCAAGCCCTCCTGTTGATGACGCGGCAACAGTGCTGCCTGCACATCGGCTGGCGTCAATCCGCTGGAAAGCCTGCGCCAGGAGCCCTGCGCCGTGCGGACCTGAAGCAGCTCAGGGGAGTGGCGCACCGCCAAGGCCACCAAGTTGCTGCCCAAGTTCACTCGCCACTGGGCATAGACCCCGCCGAGGGCCAACATCCCCAACAACAGAGGCAGGACCACACGAAAGCGGCAGAGACGGGACAACATGAAGCAGTGCAAGGGCAGTCCGCCCCCTGATCAAGCGCAGGAGGCTACCCCCGCGAGAATGACAGCATCCCCGGCCCCTGCAAACAGCGATTTGCAGGCCTGCGCTTTACACCGCCTGTCGGCCCGACTAAGGATTCCGGGCATGGCAGCCTCCTTCCCCGCCCTCTTTGGCCGCATCAAGGCCGAGTTGCAACAAGCCATCGTGGGCTATGACGCCCTGCTTGAGGATGTCCTGGTGGCCACCTTCGCCGCAGGCCATGTCCTTCTCGAAGGGGTGCCCGGCTTGGGCAAAACCTTTCTGGTGCGCTGCATGAGTCAGGTCCTTGGCCTGGAGCCTGGACGAGTGCAATGCACCCCGGACCTCATGCCCGCCGACATCCTCGGCACCCAGATCGTGAACGAAAACGAGCACGGCCGCCGGGTCATGTTCTTCGAAAAGGGGCCGGTGTTTAAAAACCTGCTCCTGGTTGATGAAATCAACCGCGCCACCCCCAAGACCCAGGCCGCCCTGCTCGAGGTGATGCAGGAGCGAGCCGTGACCGCTGGCGGCGAACGCCATTCGCTGCCCGATCCCTTTCTGGTGCTGGCCACCCAGAACCCCATGGAAATGGAAGGCACCTACCCCCTGCCCGAGGCCCAGCTTGACCGCTTTTTATTCAAGCTCAGCGTGCCCTTCCCCGATCTGGACGCGCTGGTGGAGATCAGCCGCCGCACCACTGGCTTTGAGGAGCCGCAACTGCAAGCCCAGCTCAGCGGACCAGAGTTGATTGCGCTGCAGCAGCAACTCGCCGGCGTTCCCTTGGCCGACCCGGTGGCCCATTACGCCAGCAGACTCATCCTGGCCACCCACCCCAACCAGCCCGATGCCCTGCCTGAAGTCAAACGCTTCGTGGCCTACGGCAGCAGCCCGCGCGGCCTGCAGGCCCTGGTGCGCGGCGCCAGAGTGCTGGCCGCCCTGCGCGGCGCCAGCGCCGCCAGTTGTCAGGAGGTTCGCGATCTGGCCCTGGTGGCCCTGCGCCACCGCGTCATCCTCAACTTTGAAGGCGAAGCACAAAATGTGCGCAGCGACGACCTCATCGCCAAGATCCTTGAAAAGGTGCCCACCCCGGCACAGCAGGCCGCCGCTTGACGCCGCGCCCAACCTCGCCAAAGCCCCAACGCCCCCTTTTTCTCCCCCCATGGCCAACGCCCCGCACAACTACACCGAAGACAGCATCAAATCCCTGGACTGGCGCCAGCACATCCGCCTGCGCCCAGGCATGTACATCGGCAAGTTGGGTGACGGCTCACAGGCTGAGGATGGCATCTATGTCCTGCTCAAGGAAGTGGTCGACAACTGCATCGACGAGCATGTGATGGGCTACGGCAAGGTCATCGAGATCGAAATCACCGAGGACAACCTCTGCACCATCCGCGACTACGGACGCGGCATCCCACTGGGCAAACTGCTGGAGTGCGCCGCGCAGATCAACACCGGCGCCAAATACGACAGCGAGGTCTTCAAGCGCTCCGTCGGCCTCAACGGCGTGGGCATCAAGGCCGTCAACGCCCTCTCCGAGTTCTTCGAGATTCAAGCCGTGCGCGAGGGCCAGACCCGCGCGATCGAGTTCTGCCGTGGCGAAGTGCGCTACGACATGGGCAAGCCCAAGGCCTGCAGCGAGGAGAACGGCACCCGCATTGCCTTCCGCCCCGACCCCACCTCCTTCAGCCCAAAGGTCCGCTTCCAGCTGGATTTCGTGCGCGAGATGCTGCGCTACTACGCCTGGCTCAATCCTGGACTGACCCTCAAGCTCAACGGCGAGGTGTTCCGCTCCAAGGAAGGCCTGCGCGATCTCATCGCCGCCAAGCTCACCGAATCCCCGCTCTACCCGGTCATTCACCTCGACGGCACCGATGTGGAGGTGGCCTTCACCCACGGCACCGGCTACGGCGAGGAGTTCTACACCTTCGTCAACGGCCAGCACACCACCCAGGG